>Ga0247611_10008540_pt1 | contig 12596 bp, 8 predicted proteins | sample 177DNAGHGhighgp2_FD_192422 | JGI IMG/M metagenome (GOLD analysis project Ga0247611, IMG submission 192422) | Sheep rumen microbial communities from Palmerston North, Manawatu-Wanganui, New Zealand - 1770 DNA GHGhigh gp2 | ecosystem: Host-associated > Mammals > Digestive system > Stomach > Rumen ... | reverse complement strand
CCGCGAATGTTGAAAACAAACAATTCGTGAAATTAGCGTATTTCGCATTAGTCCCGTGGGGTATGAATCTGGATAGCATTGTCATTATTGTATTTGTTGTTTTCCTTTTTTGGGGGGGTGTGAGAGGTTAATTGCCGATGCCCAGGACCAGGGAGTGGGTGACGTCGTGGACCTTGAGGTGATTGACGGTCCAGTGCTCAAGGCGGGCGTGGTAGCCCAGGCTCAGGGTGGTCTTGCCCAGGTGCATTCGGGCTCCCAGGTAGTGGGTCATGTCCAGACGGTTGCCCCACCATCCCAGGTGGGCCAGGTTGCGGTGGTTGCCCAGGTAGATTTCGTAGTAGCTCTCATCATACTCGGGAGCGAAGAACACGCCCGCGACGGGCAGCTGCACCTGGTAGCGAAGCGCGATAGGCTTGCGGCCCAGGCGGGTAGGGAAGAGGGCTTGGCCGGTGATGCCCACATTGCAGTGGGCACGCACGGTCACAGGGTTGTTGCTGTTCACGGCGTTATAGACGATGCCGGCTCGCAGCTGTGCCATCGGACCTGCCGACAAGGTCATCTTGCCGCCCAGGGCACCTTGCCAGCGGCGCTGCATGCTGAACGACAGGTCGCCCATGAGCTTGTGCAACTCGTTGTTGCCGCTGGGGTTCTCTGCATAGTTGTAGTCGGTGCCCACGCCCAACTGCCATTGCCACAAGCCCTGACGACATATCCTGGAGGCCTCGTAGGCCAGACCCAGGCCCATGCCGTCATAGGTAATGGGTGTCAAGTAGCTGTCATGGATGGAGGCATAGCCCACGTCCAGCATGAACATCGACTGCGTGTTGTACTTCACACGCACCTCGTCCTGGGCGGTAGCGGTGAGTGCCATCGCGATGGCCACGGTCACCATGAGGTAATGGATGATTCTGTTCATCGTCACAGTTGTTGCTTGATGCGAGCCAGCTGCTCGCACAATGGAGTCAATTACTCGTCGTCAAAGGGGATGCGCTGCTGTCCGGTGAAGCTGTCGAGCACCTCGTCCTGGCTGATGCCCTCGGTTGAAGCTATGGTCCCGTCGGTCGAGCTCGGGGCCGTTGTCTCGTCGGGTTGGGGCTCCTCAACGGGAGCGGGTTCACGCGGTTCGACCTCGGTAATCGCGTCAACCTCCCAGTTGGTGATGCGGCGCCCCTTGGCCTTGAAGGTCTTGGTGCCGATAAACTCCTCGGCATCGATGATGAAGGGTTCGCGTGCGGCATCGACGCCACCCATCTTGACCTCAAATCGCGGGCAAGGCTCGTCGCTGAGCAGCAACAGCCTGGAGTCAGGATTGCTGCCGATGAAGCTCTGCTTCTTGTTATTGTCCTCGAGGGTGAAGCGCTTGATGTAGGGGTGTCCCTGGTCGGCATCGTCGAGCACGGCAGTCCACACCTTGCCCGGCACAAATTTCTCGATGCGCAGGATGCCCTCGTCGTAGTGGTTGGTGGCCTCGGCACTGGTGGTGTAGAACTCGCCGCCCTGCATGATGACCAGGATGCGGTCCTCACCGCCAAACAAGCCTAGCGAACGGCCGTGACCCTCGTAGTTGATGCGCAGGATGTCGGGGTCGAACCACACCTCACGGTCGCCCAGGGTGGATTGTCCTGCTTCCTTGAGCGAGATGCGGTGCACCTCGTTCTTGGTGACGATGTTGCCGCGGGCCTGCTTGCCCTTGATGGCCAGCTCGGCCAGGTTGACGTCAAACTGCAGGATCTTCAACCTGAACTTGGGCTTGAGGGTGATGCGCAGCACCTCGGCCTCACCGTTGGGATTGGCTGTGAACCAGGTGATCTTGCTGCCCGGCTTTCCCTGGGTGATGTCATACTCCTTGTCGCGCGTGATGCCCGTGACGGCAAATCGTTTCATGTAGGTCGTGCCGCCTCGTCCGTCCTGATACAACACATTATATATAGTGCGGTCATCGCCCTTCTTGAAGACGTTCAGGTACAGGATGTTCTTGCCCACGTAGATCTTGTCGGCAACCTTGATGACCTTGAACTTGCCGTCCTTGTAGAAGATGATGATGTCGTCGATGTCAGAGCAGTTGCACACAAACTCGTCCTTCTTCAGGCCCGTGCCAATGAAGCCATCGGCGCGGTTGATATAGAGCTTCTGGTTAGCCTCGGCGACCTTGCTGGCGACGATGGTGTCAAACTCGCGGATGATGGTGCGGCGCGGATACTTGGCCCCATACTTGGTCTTCAAGCCCTCAAACCACTCGATGGCATAGTCGGTCAAGTGGGCCAGCTTGTTGTCAATGTCCTCGATGCGCTCCTTGAGTCGTGCAATGTTCTCCTCGGCCTTGTCGCTGTTATACTTGAGGATGCGCTTCATGGGAATCTCGAGCAGGCGCAGCAGGTCATCCTGGGTGATCTCGCGGAAGAACTGCGGCTTGAAGGGCGTCAAGCGCTTGTCGATGTGCTTGAGTGCTCGTTCCTGATCCCTGGCATTCTCAAATTCCTTGTCCTTATAGATGCGCTCCTGGATGAAGATTTTCTCCAGCGACACATTGTGCAGTGTTTCCATCGTCTCGCCACGCTGGATTTCCAGCTCCTGGCGCAGGATGTCGCGCGTGCGGTCCACGCTGTAGCGCAGCACGTCGCTCACGGTGAGGAACTGGGGCTTCTGGTCCTTGATGACGCAGCAGTTGGGCCAGATGGAGATTTCGCAGTCGGTGAAGGCATACAGGGCGTCGATGGCGATGTCGCTGCTCGTGCCCGCCTGCAGGCTCACGATAATCTCGGCCGTGGCGCTGGTGTTGTCCTCGACCTTGCGGATCTTGATCTTGCCGCGCTCGCCGGCCTTGAGAATCGACTCGATGACGGTGCCGGTGGTCTTGCCGTAGGGCACGTCCTTGACCAGTAGCGTCTTGTTGTCAAGTTTCTCAATCTTGGCTCGCACACGCACGTAGCCGCCGCGCTCGCCGTCATTGTAGTGGCTCACGTCGATATAGCCGCCCGTCTGGAAGTCGGGGTAGAGGTGGAACTCCTCGTCGCGCAGGTAGCTGATGGCAGCGTCACACACCTCGTTGAAGTTGTGCGGCAGGATTTTGCATGACAGGCCCACGGCGATTCCCTCGGCGCCCTGGGTGAGCAGCAGCGGGAACTTGGCGGGCAGCGTCAGCGGTTCGCGCTTGCGGCCGTCGTAGGAGAGACCCCAGTCGGTGACCTTGGCGTTATAGACCGCGTCCAGTGCAAACTCGCTCAACCTGGCCTCGATGTAACGTCCGGCAGCGGCACCGTCGCCGGTGAGGATGTTACCCCAGTTACCCTGCGTGTCGATGAGCAGCTCCTTCTGTCCCAGCTGCACCAGGGCACTGTAGATGGAGGCATCACCGTGCGGGTGGTACTGCATCGTCAGACCCACGATGTTGGCGACCTTGTTGAAGTGGCCGTCGTCGGCCTCCTTCATGGCGTGCATGATGCGGCGCTGCACGGGCTTGAAGCCGTCCTCGATGTGCGGCACGGCGCGCTCGAGAATGACGTAGGAGGCATAGTCGAGAAACCAGTTCTCGTACATGCCGCTCAGCTGCAGTTTCTTATCTTTAGGCACCTGGTAGGTGGAGTGTGCCTGAGGCTCATTGCCGCCACCGTCCTCCTCGGGTGTGCCGGCATCGCCAGCGTCGTTGGCGTCTTGAGGATTACCCTCAACAGGCTCCTGTTGCTCCTGTCCTTCCAGTTCGTCGTCGTCTTTTTTCATATCATTGAAGGTGATTTAACCCGCAAAGATACATAAAAAAAATGACTTAACAGCCATAACCCCGCGGTTTCCCATTTTAAAGTAATTTCAAATAGGAATCCCCAAAAAAATTGTACCTTTGTCGCAAGAATGATAATCTTGAATTTGTATCAATGATGAAAAAAATCAGTTCATTTTTATTTGTGTTGATTCTGATGACAGTAATTTCCACGTCATGTGGAAAGGATGAACCCGTGAATCCCGACGAACCGAAGACCGAGACCTTCACTGTGAACGGTGTGACGTTCAAGATGGTGGCAGTCGAGGGCGGCACCTTCACCATGGGCGCGACTGCCGAACAGGCCTCCGATAATTGGGAACTGCCCGCTCATGAGGTGACGCTCTCGAGTTACTGTATCGGCCAGACCGAGGTGACGCAGGCCTTGTGGCAGGCCGTGATGGGTAGCAACCCAAGCTACTATAGTAGTCGTAACAATTACGCCACTAACCTTCAGCGTCCTGTAGAGTGCGTCTCATGGAACGATTGCCAGACGTTTATCACCCAGTTGAACCAATTGACAGGAAAGACGTTCCGTCTGCCTACCGAGGCTGAATGGGAGTTTGCAGCCCGTGGCGGCAACCGGAGCCAGGGCTACAAATACTCGGGTAGCAACAACCTTGAAGATGTGGCGTTGTATTGGTTTAGTATTCCCTCAGAAGTTGTTGATAAAGCAGGATATGGCACACAAACAGTTGCCACTAAAGCCCCTAACGAATTGGGTCTGTATGACATGAGCGGCAACGTGTGGGAGTGGTGTCAGGACTGGTTTGGCTATTATAGCAGTGATGCGCAGATCGACCCTGTCGGTCCTTCAACGGGCTCTAGCCGCATGACCCGTGGTGGCAGCTGGCTCAACTTAGAGTATAGCTGCCGTGTGTCGTACCGCGGCCCCAACGTTCCGACGAGTAAGAACGACTGCGTTGGATTGCGCCTCGCTCTTTAGTCTTATTCCTCGTCAATTTAACGCAATTTAGTGGTTTGGCTCGGGCGGGTAACTATTCAGCGATTAATCTGCCGAAAAATCTCACGCTAAGTCGCGAAGGCGCTAAGTTTTTGATTATAAACGGCTTATGGTTGTTAACTTGCTGTCGATTATTGGCGGTAGTTATGAATAACAACTTTTGAATTGGCCACGATCAATCATTATATTAAATTGATAATAAATAACTTAGCGTCTTTGCGACTTAGCGTGGGGCTCTATTCGCTGAATAGTTACTCGGGCGGTGCTTTAGCCAGCCCATGCCAACTGCTAATTACGTACATCAAATAATAGATGCTGGAAAGGGTTATTGCAAGGCTTCGATGAGGAGGCCGAAGAAGACGTAGGCGGCGAACAGCACCAGGGTGAAGACGACGGTCCTGCCCAGGCAGCCCCAGCCGCTGATGCCCTGCTGCTTCTTTTTCTTTTTGGATTTCTTTTTGCTTGATGGCTTGCGTTTAGGGGGTGTGGTATCGCTGCCCGACAGGCCAGTGTAGCGATAGGAGGTGGTTGCGGGCTTCATGCGTGTCTTGTGGGGTGGAGGAGTCGTGGTGCTGGGCTTGTGCTCGGGCGGGGTGTCGGTATTGAAACTGATGGTCTGCTGCTGGCGCTTGGGAGCTGTTCTGGGCTTGTCATTGCGGGGCGAGGCAGTGCCCTTGGGCACGGGTTGCCGTGCCTGCAGCAAGCATTGTGGACAAACGATCAGCCCATCGTTGGCGATGAGTTGATCGTTGCTGATGTTCAGCTTTTTTCCGCATTTGGGACAAGTCCAGCGCATATCAGTGAGTTAGGAGTGAGGAGTGAGGGGTTAGGGGTGAGGGATAGGTCAACTTTTCATTTCTAACTCCTCACTCCTAACTCCTCACTTATAATAGTGTTATCCCTCGTAGTGGATGATGGCTTTAACCACGACGTGCCACTTGCCGTCGATGAACTCGGCCTCGCCGGCGCGGTCAGTAACGATGCGTGAGCCATTGGGAATCTGGATGGCATTACCCGAGCAGGCGCGTATCAGATTCTCGGCGGGCATCATCAGGGCAAAACGATGAACCTCGGGTTTGTCAATGACCTCAAATGTGCCCGTCTTGCCGTCAAACGTGGTGAGCACATAGATGGAGTTTCCAGGTTCAAACTCATCGCTCACGCGAGTGAAGTCATCATTCTCGTCGGGCTTGCTCATGAACACGTTGATGGTCTCGCCTTCTTCCTCGGCTACCTCGTCCTGCATGTGTTCCTGCACGGGAGCCACGGTGTCCTCGTCGGCCTGGTCAGCAAGTTCCTCGGCAGCAGCCTGGGGCTCCTCGACGGGAGCGGCGGCAGCGGCTTGAGCCTCCTGCGTCTCCTTGACCGGCTGGCGGCCGGTGCGGCCGGTGAGTCGAATCGACAGAGCTTTCATCTGGTCGGCTGCATCGGTCGAGAACTCTTGCAGGTTAGCGTTGGTGCGGTCGATCTCGCGAGCAAAGCTGCGTTGCATCTCCCGGATCTTGCCGCGATTGCTCAGGGCCACCAGCAGGGCGCACAGGCCCAGCAGTGAGCCCAGGATGCCTAGCCACAGGGGCAGGCCATCGGCCGTCAGCAGGTCGCACTGGCTGCGGTTGCGCATCTGGCGATGGCGGGCGTCATGGACGGGCTCGGCCTGAGCCTCATCGGCATTGTCGGCTTGCTCGATGCCCTCGGCATTCTGGGTGTCGGCCGGGACGGCATTGGCAATCTCGGGATGCTCGGTGATAAAGGCTTGGAACTCGGGCTCAACGAGTCTCCACACTTGTGGTGTCACGAGTTCCTTGAGGTCCTCCATGCTGCCTCCCTTGTTCTCCTTGTCCTTGAACTCCTTGTAAATCTTGGTCCACTTTTGGCCATTACTCTCGTACACCTCGTTCAAGTTGTCCAGGGTGTAGCCCTGCGGGAACTTGGCCTTGATTTCCTCAATTCTCTTGCCGAATCGGCGGTCACAGGCCGTGTAATGGGCGCAGGTGGCCAGACCCTGATTCCACAGTGCGGGCGAGAGCGGTTGGTCGGCATTGGGTTGCGCCATTGCCGAGATGGCGAGGCAGACGATAGCTGCCATGATGATGGTGAATCGTTTCATAATTCTACAGAGATTTTATTTTATTGTTGATTAAACTTGCTGATGATGTCGTTGCGCATATTCTTGAGCAGATTGTGGCGGATGACGCCAATGATGGGGTAGAAGAACGGTACATCCTCCACAATGTCATTGGCATTGTAGCGTCCCTTGAGGAATGAGTTGATGCCTGCCGTCAAGTAATTGGCCAGGTTGTCGCCCAGCACACTCTCGAACAGGCGCAGCACATTGTTCTCGATGCCAAACTCGTCCTTGACCGTGGCGTCACACAGGTCGATAAAGAACTGGTTGAACTCCTTGACTTTCTCGACCAGCTGGTCGCGCACCTCGAGCGACTCGACCTGGGCCATGGTGAGCTCGTTGTCGCCCAGCATCGAGCAGCAGTAGCGCATCCGCTTCACGCTGGTGGCATTGTAGCGGGCCACATCGGCCTGACCCTCCAGACGGCGATTCTCGAGCTTGATGCCGCCACGGCAGGTGATCTGCTTGGGGGCTTTGATTTCCTGCTTGATTTCAAAGTTCTCGGTGTAGGGTTTGCCATAGACACGCTCCACAATGGTCTGGGTGAGCATGTTGATGCGGCTGTGCGACCCCAGTATATTCAGGATCTTGCTTCCCGTTCCCGAGAAGTAGATCTGCTTGGGCATCTCATAGTTGCGCTGCTTCATCGCCTGGGCAATGTAGTAGATGATGGCCGAGTAGAAGTACATGAAGATGAGCCTGCGCTGGCTGTCGTTGCGCAATAGCGCGTTGTAACTGTACAGGTTGCGGTCAATCTCGCGCAGCGTGCGCAGCTCCTCGACATTCTCAATCGAGAACAGGAAGGCGTTGATGTCCTCGCTGCGCTTCTGGGCCATGATGTCGTTGAGGATGCTGCTCAGGTAGGCAATGTGGCCTGCCTTGTCATTCTCGATGAGTTGCTTGAAGTAGCGGGTGTAATGCTGCAGCAACGGGTTGTTGTCGGCATCCTTGTCGGTGAATCCGTCGCCAAAGATGGCATTGCCGGCAAAGCGGAACGACGAGATGGCGACCGGCTCGCTGCTCATGCGGTCGGCGGTGGGCTGGTAGATGACCGTGTCGCACGTGCCACCGCCAATGTCGATCGATACATAGCTGCTGCCAGCCACCTCGGCCCCGCTGTAGTAGTAGGCTGGTGCCAGGCTCTCAGGATAGGATCGCAGGCGGTCGCTGTCGGCACCGATGTAGGTGTTGAACAGCTCGGTCCACGTCCGCTCCAGCGTGTCGCGGTCGGCACCGCCCATGCTCACGGGGTAGAAATAGACGACCTCGGTGCGACGCAGGTCGGCATTCTCGAGCAGGGCCTTGGCCTTGATGAGCAAGGTGAGCTCGCGCAGGAATGACTTGGCCAGCTCGGTGTCGCCTTTCCACTTGAGGTTGGTCGTCACCTCATAGCCGTGGAAGTAACGCCGCTCATACAGGAACGGGATGTTCACATCGCTGAACAGGTTGCTGCCCACGCCGCTGTTCTCGTTGCGGGCCAGGGCGGAACGCAGCGGGAAGCCATACACGTTGTCAATCTCGCGGGGCACGAACTCCACGCGCTGCACCTGCTCGGCATACTCCAGCGACTTGGGCTTGTGCAGCGAGGCGACAAGCACCTGCTGTGAGCCGTACTCAAAGGTGAACGGCCTTGAAGGCTGGCCGCGCTCGGCCCACTCGACGTGGGTGTTGGTGGTGCCGAAGTCCACGGCAAAGATCAGCTCCTTGGCGCTGGGCATGTAGGGTTTCCATTGCGGGATGATGACACCGCTGGAGCGTCCCAGGTGGTTCTGGACACTCACTTCCATGTAGTCAAACGTGCCGTCCACGTCATAGTAGGTGGTGCTGTATCCCGAGTGGGAGCGTATGGCGTCACGCACGTTCAGGCCGTCGGTCTTGATGCCGTTCCTGTAGAACCGCAGCGTCGCACCGCCGCTCTCGATCATGGTGAACAGCTGCACGGTGTAGTCATCGTTGGCGTCGGTCTTGACAAAGGGGAATATCGAGGTGGACAGCGTAGCACCCACGACACGGCCAGTGCCGCGGCGCTCGTCAAATGTCCACGTGTGGTCGTTGATGGGGAAATACTTGCGCGAGAGCTCGATGTAGCGGTTCTCGCCCTTCTTGACACGGATGCGCAGGGTGACCATCACGCTGCCGTCGGCAAACTCCTCGATGTCGATGACATGGCGGCCAGCGATGGAACCCTTCAGGTAATCGGTGTCAAAGTAGGTGAACAGCAACGGCTTCAAGGGCAGCAGGTAGCCACATGTGGGTTGCGGCGTGCGCGGCTTGAGGTTGCCGTCAAAGAAATGGTCAGTGTCGATGACACAGCCGCTGTCGAGCCGCACGATGGAATCGGTCAGGAAATCGTCGGTGGTGACAAACGGGTACTGTATCGACGTGTCGGGCAACTTGCGGTCACTCAATGGGACGCCGTCGGCCAGCACCTGTGTGGCGCTGTCCCATTCCTTGTCGATGTATCGATAATGCTCCACACTGCCGTTGAACCCGTTGACGAGCACCAGCGGCAACTCGCTCTTGCTCTGCGGCAGGGTGGGGGCAATGACAAAGTCGCTCTCGCTGGCGGCCGTGCGGATGTCCAGCACGCGCTTGTGGTAGAAACGCGCTCCCAGCACACTCACGTTGATGCCGCCGCCAAAGGGGTCATAGCTGTGCTCCAGCTGTTCGAGCACTGTGCCGGCGCGGCCCTCGTCCAGTGCATCCAGGTTGGGGATGACAGTGGTGATGCGATGATACAGGTCGGGACGGTTCTGGCGCAGGGGCTCCAGATTCTTCTGCATGTAGGCATACACCTCGCCGCAGTGCAGGCGCAGCGTGGGGTAAGCATTCATCAACAGGTAGAAGTAATAGACAAAGTCCTCGTCGCGCTGCCACAGGTGTCGCGTCTCGCCAAAGAGGCTCACGCCCTGCTCCACCTTGATGGCATCGATGGTGCCCAGGGCAGGCGCCGCCATCACGATCGAGGCCGGTGATGTGCCACCCAGCACCTGACGGTCCCACATGAGGATGTACCAGTCCTTGAGCAGGTCAAAGTTATAGACCTTGTCGCTGCGCAGGAACAGGTCCAGTGTCTCGCCATACAGGCGGTGCTGCGGATTGGCCTTCAATTGCTCGATGCACTCCTCGCGGTTCCAGCGGATGATGCGCAGGTAGTCCTTGTGGTTCTCGTAGTCAAAGAACAGCTGTGCCACGTCCAGGGCGTTGGACACCAGTCGCTCGTTCATGCGGGCACCGCGCAGCCGCTCATTGGCCAGCTGCTTGAAGGCGTTCTTCACCAGGTCGAGTTGAGCCAGCGGGCTGGGAATCGCCGTGCGCGGATTCTCGCTCAGTCCGCCGTCAGGATCCTTGATGCGCGCGATGTCATCATCGCTGTAGGGGGCATGCGCAATCCAGTCCTCCTCGCCATTCTTGGTCGTGTTGTTGCTGTATGATAGTATCTCGCTCATTTAGTCCTCAGTTTTTAGTCCTTAGTTTTTAGTTGATGTTCTCGTAGCGCTCGGTGAACACGTTGTGGGCAGCGCGGTTGAACAGGTCCAGCAGCTTGTACTCGACCGAGTGGTCACTGTAGGCGGGGTTGTTCTTGCTCAGCTTGTTCATCTCGGCCTTGAGCACATCGTTATCCACCTTGTAGTGTCCCAGCAGGCGCTTCTTGACGCCCACGCCCTCGATGGCATGGGCCATGTCGATCTCGCCCGGCTTGAAGAAGGCCACACTGCGCATGTTGTCGTTCATCTCGGTGAGCCACTGGGCATATCCGAGCATGAAGTGCTCCACCAGGGTGCGATAGAACTGGGATGCGAGGAAATCACTCTTGATCTTGGGAGCATCCTCGGTAAAGCCCTGCCCGATTATGTCCTTGAAGCCTGTGGTCAGGAACAGGAAAAGCAGGTGGAACTTGCTCATCGGCTCATAGATGAGCTGGCGCGTGCGGTGACCCAGCGACAGGAAGTTGAGGCTCAGGTCATCCTTGGCCAGAGCGTACTCGTAGGCCGTCGTGGGCAGCGGGTAGCCATCGGGGTCGGTGAGCTTGCTGTCAGGCACGCCGGCAAAGTCCAGCGGAGCCATGGCACCTATCAGCTCGATGAGGTGAGCGTTGTTGCGCTGTCCGTGCTCACCCGGGTCATACAGGTAGGGCTTGGACCTCACCTGGTCGCCCAGGTAGTAGATGCTGTTCACGTTGCTGTCGTTGGCCCCGGTGAGGGTGTTCTTGTAGTAGTATAATGCGCTCTGTGTCTTGACGATGAAGTCGCTCGTGGCAATGCGCTGGTCCTGCTTGTTGCCCTCGAGGGTGAAGTAGGGTAGCACGGTGAGTCCGCCTATCGGGGCTCGGCTCAGGGCGTCGCGGTTCTCAATGCCCTCGAGGTTGGCGGCCTGGCGGATATTCTTGACCATGATGGGGAATCCTGCCGCACCAGTCCCGCCAAAGATGGAACTGATGAAGAAGATGCGGTCGCCCTGGCGGAAGATGTTGCTGAAGGCCTTGAACTCGTTGCTGTCCTTGATCTCGTTGAGGGCCACGCTGCCGATGTTGGGACTGCCCACAAAGCCGATGTTCATCTTGTTCTCCAGCTGATAGTTGGCAAACAGCAGCGAGGTCAACGCCTGGTTGGCCTCGTTCATCGTGTCATAGCCGATAAACTCACGGAACTTGGCATTCTCCACGGCTCCCAGATTGAAGATGAAGGTGTCGCCCAGCGTCACGCTCGTGTTGCTCATGATCTCACGCAGGGTGACGATGCGGTTGGCAAAGAAGCCCTCGGCATTGGGCTCGTTGCCGTAGAGCTTGCGGCGGATGTCGCGGTAATCGTTGAGCAGTGCCTCGGTGCGCTTCAGATCCTCGTTGGCCTTGTGCGGGTCGATGATGACAGGCACAATCTCCAGGTCATGCACGGGCTTGCCGTTCTCGTCAAGGGGACGCACGCCGGCTGCCGACAGCATCAGCAGCGACTTCAACACCCTGGATCCTGTACCTCCGATGGCAAATAGGAATAGTCTCATATCAGTTGTAAGTTGTAAGTTTTTAGTTGTAAGTAAAACCCTAAAGCCTTATTGAGGCAACGGGGTGTGGCGGCAGTTGCTGCTCCACCAGCGCATCGAGTAGGATGCCACGATGTAGAGCAGGGCGGCAAACAGCACCGTCTGCATCTCGAACTGGATGGACTCGCCCACATACATCAGCCCGTTGTCGGCAAACACGGTGTCGTTGTAGATGTAGCACACCACGGGTGCCAGCACGGCAACCACGCCCAGCACGGCCAGCCAGTGATACCACCGGTCGAACTTCACCGAGTTGATGGCGTAGTAGTAGATGGCGGCTCCACCCCATGCCGCCAGGATGGTGATGGCGGCGATTGTGGGATACATGCTCAGGTTGTACATCTTGTCGTTGAACCCCTGGTTGAAGTACATGACTTCCCAGATGTTGAACCCGTCGGTGCAGCTCAGGATAAAGAATAACACCGTTATCGCAATGCCGATAATCAGATAAGTTAGATGTTTCATATTTCAGTCGTCAGTTTTCAGTTTTCAATTTGATGTAGAGACGCAAAACCTCGCGTTTCCCGTTTTTTTACCGTTGCAGCTGGATGGTCACGTCAAAGAAGCTGCTGCCGCCCTTCATGGCGTCGAACATACCGCCCAGCAGCTGGCTCAGTCCTAGCGTTGTGCTCGCAAATGAGCCACTCGGCTGGGTGTCGTTGTCGCACGATGACTGCTGTACCCATGCAGGCAACTCGTTGCGCAGGGTGATG
>Ga0247611_10008539_pt1 | contig 12597 bp, 10 predicted proteins | sample 177DNAGHGhighgp2_FD_192422 | JGI IMG/M metagenome (GOLD analysis project Ga0247611, IMG submission 192422) | Sheep rumen microbial communities from Palmerston North, Manawatu-Wanganui, New Zealand - 1770 DNA GHGhigh gp2 | ecosystem: Host-associated > Mammals > Digestive system > Stomach > Rumen... | reverse complement strand
CCATGTGCCTATTGCGCCGGGTCAGACGACCCTCTTCCTGCCCGTACCGCCGTTCGCCAAACGTGACCAGTACCCGCGTCCGGGAACGTACGATGCGACGATCGCCTTCCAGAACGGAGTCTGCCTATCCGACAGCCTGATGACCTATCCGTTCGTCATGAACATGCTCTATCCGGCATGGATCACGTCGCAGCATTGGAACGATGCGATCTTCATCATGGACTCGACCCTCAACGGCGGTTACTCGTTCGCTTCGTACCAATGGTACCGCAACGACTCCATCCTGTACGGCGAGACCAAGCCCTATCTCTACGCACCGCAGCACCTGATCGACGGTGCACGGTATAGCGTGGAACTGACACGTTCGGATGACTCGATCACCGTGCGGACCTGTCCGATAATACCGGACCTGAGCCGCATGTATCAGAAGTCGCCGGAGCAGACCTATATATCTATTGTGCCGACCGTGGTGGCTAAAGAGAACCCGACCGTGTATATTCTCTCGCCCACACCGGGCACGTATAAGCTGCTCAACCCGCAAGGACAGCTGGTGAAGCAAGGTGCTTACAGTCCCGATGCGACGAATACCTATCCGGTTACCTTACCGCAAACGACCGGTATATATGTCTTCCATCTCATCGAGAGCACGACAGCCGGAGGTGGCAACGACCTGAGTAGAACCGTTAAAGTGATTGTACAATGATCAAGCGATACACCTATATCATCGTACTGTTACTGCTGAGTCTCTCGGCGGTTGCTCAGACGCGTATTGCCGGCGATTGGGGAAACACCTACAAGAAGAAACCTAAGTTCAAGGTCAATGACGCGGGTCTTTATACAGATCAGTACGACGGTGTGCACCATCTGGTGGGCATGCAGGTCGAAGGCGCCTATGCCACGAACTTCCAATCGTCCAAACTGATGTCTGTCGGCCCGGGCGGCTACGCCCTCGGTTTCTCGCTCCAGTACGCTTACCTCAACGGTCCGTTCTTTATCCAGACCGGTGTGGGAGCCCGTTGGCGCGATGTGACCAACCGTGTGACCGACCAAGCCTACACGCTCGAACTGACCGATGCGGCGGGGGTGAAGAACTACATGACCTATTCGTTTGAGCAGCGGGCCGACGAGGCACGGACGATCTATGCGCAAGTGCCGTTCTATATCGGCGGTTATTTCCGCGGGGCTTATGTGATGGGCGGTCTGAAAGTGCAGATTCCTGTCTGGGGTGACACGCGGCTCAAGATGCTCGTTAGCAGCAAGGCGACCTACCCGGGTTATATCGGTCCGATCGAGCAGATGGATAACCACGGTATCCGTCGCGAGGTGCCGCTTACGCCCGATCAGCAGAAAGGCAAAGCGCTCAAGTCCAAAGTGGATGTACTGGCTGTCTTCGAGTGCGGTTACGAGTTGGCGTTCTCCAACAAAGGTCGTCCGGGTTACCACCGTGCTAACATGCGCGACCAGCGTCTGCGTATCGGTGCTTTCGCCGAGATAGGCATCCTCAATAGTGCGCCGAATACCAAAGAGCCCCTGTACGAAGTGCCGGAGGCCTCCCTGTACGATTTTCAGACCTTCCGCTATAACCATGTGCTCTCCACCGGAAAGGTGAGCTCTGCCCATGACTTCTATGCCGGCTTGCGGTTGACCTATTTCTTCTTCGGCGAGCAGACCAAAGAGAAATGTCTGTTGTGCGGACGGTTCGGTACGGTAGCCCCGTTCTATTAATCATGAAATCCTATTCCCTCACGGAACTGTGTGCCCTGATCGGCGAGGCGCTCAATGAGAGCCTGGACGCGTCGTATTGGGTGAAGGCGGAGATCAGCAGTCTCAGCGTCAAAGGCGGGCATATGTACCTCGAACTCATTGACGGCAAGACCGCCAAGATGCGGGCGACCTGCTGGGCGGGAACGCAAGAGATGCTCATGGCCTATTTCGAGTCCGAGACCGGGCAACGGCTCCAACCGGGCATGGCGGTGCTCGTAGAGACGGAGATCCAGTACCATCCCGTGTATGGCCTGAGTCTGTCTATCGTCGGTATCGATCCGAGTTATACGCTGGGCGACATCGCGCAGCAACGCCAGCGAACTATTCAGCAGTTGGAGAAAGACGGCCTTTTGGACGCACAGCAACTGCTACCGCTCCCTACTCTCATTCGCCGCATAGCTGTCATCTCGTCGCCTAACGCTGCCGGCTATGAGGATTTCAAGCACCAACTGGACAACAGCGGCTACGCGTTTGAGACGCAGCTTTTCGGCGCCACCATGCAAGGGGAAGGCGCCGTCAAATCGATTATCGCAGCGCTCGAAAACATAGCGGATTTTGATGCCGTAGCCATCATTCGCGGCGGTGGTGCCACTACCGATCTGAGTTGTTTTGACAATTACGAACTCTGTGCGGTCTGTGCGCAGTTTGAACTCCCTATACTAAGCGGAATCGGGCACACGCGCGACGTGAGCGTGTTGGATCTGGTAGCCCGCGAGGCACTCAAGACCCCGACGGCCGTTGCCGAATGGCTTATCCACCGCATGGACGAGCAGATAAGCCGGATAACCGATCTGCTCGCGCGTCTGCAACGCACCGCTGAACGGCAGATCCTCATTCGCCAGCATCGCGTGGAACTGCTGGAGCAACGCCTCGCAGCCTGCAACCCCGAACGGATATACCGGATGGGCTACAGCCTGCTCACCAAACAAGGCAAGGTCGTGCGGAGCGTGGACGAACTGCACGCCGGCGATATCGTAACCACCCATCTGGCGGACGGCAGCCGCGATCTGACGGTATGATTCTCGCCAAAGAACAACGGAGAGCCGCCGTCTTGCTTTTCAGCGTGGCTTTGGTAGCGTGGTTCATTGTAGCCGTTTGGCCCTCTCGTCAAAAGGACCTTCCTGAACCGCAGCCAAGCGCCCCAAAACGCAGTTGGGAAGCACGAAAAGACTCCATGCGGCGGGCGGATTCATTGCGGTATGCCCAATGGGCAGCCGAACGCGAACAGCGGTATGACTCCTTCCGTGTCGCCGACTCCCTGCGCCGCGCCGAATGGAAAACGGAACGCCAACAAAAATGGGACTCCATCCGCGTAGCGGACTCCCTCTGGCGCGATAGCGTGGGCTGGAAATATGCCGCCAGACATGCGAAGAAAGACACGGTTCTGGACCTTAATCATTGCGACACAGCAGACTTGCAATACATCCGCGGCATCGGACGTTATACGGCCGTTCAGATTGTCCAATATCGGGAACGTTTAGGCGGTTTCTACAGCCCCGTACAACTGACAGATGAGGCACTCCGAAAATATCGTTTAGACACCCTCTTGAAGCATTTTACCACAGATGCCAAAGACATCACGCCGCTCCGCATAAACAGCTGCGATATAAGCACTTTACAGCGCCATCCTTACGTGCGATACGAGCAAGCGAAAGCCATCTATAACCTCCGCCGCAAGCAACTCCGCCTCACCTCCCTCGACGACCTCCGCGCTCTGCCCGAACTCTCCGACTCCGCCCTCCACCGCTTGGCTCCCTATCTACTCTTTGAGTAGAAAATCCGCCCAAAAGACATCGGTTTCCGGCATATTTGCGGCAATTTTTCATTTCTTCTTGTATATATCATTTTTTTTCTGTACCTTTGCAGCCGCAAAGGTTTTGGCCTTTATGACACACGCAGAATAAATTTAAAAACATACAAACAATGAAAAAATTCTTTACTTTATTTATCGCGCTCATTGCAAGCGCAGGAAGTATGTTCGCGTCTGTGGAGATTGACGGTATCGCCTATAATCTCAACGCAACAGACCTAACCGCCGAAGTGACAAGTAAGTCGGAGAAGTACACCGGTGAAATCATTATTCCGACCAGCATCATTCTCAATGATACGGTGTATGCTGTGACGAGTATTGGTTTTTCTGCATTTTATTGGTGTGAAGGCGTCACTTCAATAGCATTGCCGAATAGCATTACGAGCATTAAAAATCAAGCTTTTTGGGGATGTACTGGTTTGTCCTCTCTGTCTATTCCTAGTACTGTAAGAACGATTGGGAATAACGCTTTCTATAGTTGTAGAGGTTTGGCTTCAATCACGATTCCGGGTAGTGTTACAAGACTCGAAGGTGACGATTTCTCTGATTGCACAAATTTAACAGCCATTTTGGTAGAAGAGTCCAGTCTTAACTATTGCTCAGTAAACGGAGTGCTTTTCAATAAGGATAAATCAATGATAGTTAGATATCCGGTTGGAAAACAAGAAACATCATATACTATCCCTGATAGCGTTACGATTATTGGATCAGGCGCCTTTGAAGATTGTACAAATTTGACATCTATCACAATCCCCGGTAGCGTAAACACTGTCAACTACGATGCTTTTGAAGATTGTAGAAGTTTGACTTCCATTATAGTAGACGCATCTAATCCAAATTTTTGCTCCATTAACGGAGATCTCTATAGTAAAGATCAAACAAGTATTATTTACTACCCCTTAGGTAAACATGGTACATCATACATTATACCTGATGGTGTTACGCGTATTGGATCTTATGCATTTTATGGGTGTACCGATTTGAAATCAGTCACTATCCCTAATAGCGTTACAAGTATTGGCTGTTTGACTTTTTATAACAGCGGTTTGATTTCTGTTGAGATTCCTAATAGCGTTACCAGTATTGAATCCAACGCATTTACCAGTTGTAGAGACTTAACTTCGATCAATATCCCAAATAACCTTACAGCAATTAGTCATGGCGTGTTCACTCATTGTGCCAAACTGACCTCGATTACTATCCCTGAAAATATCACAAGTATTGGCTCCCAAGCTTTCTTTTGCTGCACTAGTTTGAAATCTATCACTTGTGAAGCAGTTACTCCTCCGTCAGTAGGTTATAATAGTGTTTTCTATGAAGTTCCGAAATCTATCCCTTTGTATGTGCCGGCAGAAAGTGTTGAGGCATACAGGGCTGCTGATGGGTGGAGTGAGTTTACCAATATTCTTCCTATCGAAGAATGGAATCCGGAGCATCCGAATAACCCGGGCAACTACCGTTTGACGCTTGAGGTGGCAGATACGTTAAGGGGCTACACGATTGGTTCCGGACTCTATGAGCAGGGTGCAACGGCACACATCGAGGCTGTCGCCAAAGAGGGATACGAGTTCGTCATGTGGTCGGACAATGACTCTTCCGCCGTTCGCGACATCGTCATCGCTCGCGACTGCACACTGATTGCGGGCTTCGCACAGCGGTACTACTGGGTACAGTTCGTCAATTACGACGGCTCACCAATGCAACAGTCCTACTTCACGTACGGTGCCGTGCCGGCATATGAAGGAGCGACTCCTGTTCGTCCTGCATCCGCTGATTACGAATATACCTTTGCCGGCTGGACTCCGGAGGTAGGCCCTATTACTGGGGATGCTGTTTATACCGCCTTGTTTGACTCCACCTTCTTGGGCAACGAGGTGGTCGAGGTTTGGGGCAACCATGACATTACCGAACTGCCCGTCGGCAGACGCACGCATCTGATCATTTCTCCTTACGGCGAATTGCATATCTCCCGACCCACGATTGTCAATAGGCTGACCATCCAAAAGGATACCGTTGGCGGTCAGGTTTATAACATCGACCTGCTGACCGCAGCAACGATCGTTATGGAACAGAGCTTTATGCCTAACGTGAGCGACATCTCGACCCGTTGGTTCGCGTTCGGTGTTCCGTTCGCCGTATCGATTGCCAACGGCATCAGCAAAGCGGATGCCAATGGTCCGGCGATCTATGGCAGCGATTATGTCATTGACGAGTACGACGGTGTGCTCCGTGCAGACACACAGGACGGTTGGAAACGTATGACCGCAACAGATACCCTCTATCCGGGCAAACTCTATATGCTGTCCTCACGACAGGCAAGACAATGGCGTTTCGCCGCGGTAGATCCGGCTAATCTGAACACCAACTGGAATGTACAGGTGCAAGCCTTCCCGTCGGCTTTCGGTGATCACCATGCAGGCTGGAACGGTATTGCTAATCCGATGTTATACAGAGCATATGCCTACGCTTCGGATATCCCGTACGCAACCGTCTATGACAATTACTACGGCGTATATCGGGTAGTACAGATGAATGATGAGCACTTCTGGAAGACCGGAGAGCCGTTCTTCGTACAATCGCCGCGTTACGAAACCGTTTACTTTGCCGGTGAAGGCGCAGGCATCGTTGATCCTATAGGCCCGGGCGATCCGATCGCAGGTGACGCTCCGCGCCGTAAGGTAGCCTCGGAGGACGACGTGCCGACGGTCATCGAACTGGCAAATACCGACTATACCGACCAAGCGTTCATCCATACCGTTGCGGATAGGCAAAACAGCTATACCATCGGTATGGACCTGGAGAAACTGCAAGTGAGCAACCCCGCTGTTCCGCAAGTATGGATCGAAGCGTACGGCACGCACTTGGCAGCTCACGCAATCTCCGCCGAGCCGGAGAATGTCCCCTTGACCTTGGGCTTCTACGCGCCGGAAGAAGGCACCTACACGCTCAGTATCAGCGACCTGCCGAACAATGTCTCTGTCAGCCTGACGCAAAACGGGACCACGGTTTCCAACCTGACGCACCAGTCTTGCGAAATCGAATTGCAAGCAGGTGCTAACACCGGTTACGCCTTGACCGTTTCCAAGACTCCGGCGATCGTCACCGGTCTGGACGAGGTATCGGATGCCCTTGCTCCGACACGCAAAGTCCTCCGCAACGGTCAAATCTTTATCCTCCGCGGTGATAAGACCTATACGGTAACAGGCGCGGAAACAAAATAAACAACGTCCATTTCATCCAAATATTATTTGGATTTCTCACAAAAAATGGCATACAAATTTGCGTATGTCATTTTTTTGTTGTATCTTTGCAACGGATTTTGAAAAGCCCCGGAGTCGCACTTGCAATCCCCTTTTCATCCTCCACCCTACCGACCTCGATACCCATCGAGTTTTTTTACCTTCTAATTTGCTTGTTAGAGTGGGTGATTAGTGGGTGATTACTGGGTGGTTAGTGGGTCGTTAAGCTGAGATCACTTTAAGAATAAGATAAAATTATAACCAATTATGGCATCAATTCAACTCAATCCGCTTGCCGAAAACATGCGCGGCAGACTAAGCAGGACGAGCCCTACTATCTTGCGTAAAAAGAAATATCGCGCAGACAATGGGGCGGTCCTTAACGAAGGCGCACAAGAAGCCTATGACGTCCTCAATCCGCGCAATTACAAGAAAAATCCGCCCAAAGGAGCGGAGCTCCGCAACATCCAATCCTTCGCAGAAGCAAGCCGCCTCACGACCCTCATCTTGCGCGCCGGCAAATACACCGACGAAGAACTCGCCGCCATGTCTTCCGAGCAACGCGCCCAGGTCATGCAGCACCTCGACCAACTAACCTATTTCAAACAGCGCTTCAAGGCCCAACTCTTAACGCCCGACCCGCAAGCGCCGATACTCCCTAAGACGGATCCTGCCTACAACACGAATTCCACCAAAATTCAGCGCCGTCAGTACCGTACGCTCAATACCTTCATCCGCGCCATGCTACTCCAAGAGCTAAAAAACGCATAAAAAGAAGGAAAAATGGCATACACTATTGTGTATGTCATATTTTTTTTGTACCTTTGCGGCGTTTTTGAAAAGAGAGTAGCTATGAAACTGAGAAAAATTGGAATAATGGTTCTGGGATGCGTGCTGCTGATAGGAATGGCGGCGTGTTCGAAGGACAAAGAGGAGGTGACTCCGGACGGTAGTACGCCGGCGCAAGTGGATCCGCGGGATGCGTTTGTGGGCGACTACACGTACGAGGCAACGGGCTTCATGCACATCAACGATCTGCCGCTGCCGCTGTTCGACTCCCTACCGCTGAACGACAAAGGTGAGGCAACGATAGCCAAAGAGGGAGACGCCAATAAGATCCTCCTCATCGCCAACAACGATACGATCCGTGCGGAGGTGTCGGGTAACCAGCTGCGTTTGGACAGCAACTCGGTGACGCTGAACTACAATAAGTTCAAGTTCCAGATGGTGATCATCAACGACCGCGCGAGCTTAAGCGGCAAACGGATCGACTGGGAGTCAGACATCATGGCAGAGGGTACGTATGACAAGTACTCGATCACCGGTGACGGACATATGAAGATCGTGGCGGAGAAGAAAGAATGAAAGAATGAAAGAGTGAAAGAGTGAAAGAGTGAAAGAAAGCATGAAAAGACAGATTGCGATTATAGCCGGAGGAGACAGCAGCGAGCATGAGGTGTCGCTGCGTTCGGCAGCAGGTATCTATTCGTTCATGGACAAGGAGCGCTACGACGTGACGATCGTAGTGTTTGACGGTAAGGATTGGAAAGCCGTTCCGGCATTGGAGAATGGAGAATGGAAATTGGAGAATGATTCTTACCCGATCGATAAGAACGATTTTTCTTTTACGCGTGAGGGCGTGAAGCACACGTTCGATTTTGCGTATATCACGATCCACGGCACGCCGGGCGAGAACGGTATCCTGCAGGGTTACCTCGACATGATCGGTATGCCGTACAGTTGTTGCGGTGTGTTAGCCGCGGCGCTGACGTTCAATAAGTACGCCTGCAACCATTACCTATCCTATTTCGGCTTCCATATCGCGAACAGCATGATGCTGCGTGCGGGTCAGAAATGGCCGAACGCGCCGAAGATCGCGGAGACCTTAGGTCTGCCGTGTTTCATCAAGAGTAACGTAGGCGGTTCTTCTTTCGGTTGCACCAAAGTGAAGACGGTGGAGGCTATCTACCCGGCTATCGAGCGTGCGTTCGAAGAGGGCGACGAGGTGATCTGCGAGTCGTTCATGCAGGGTACGGAAGTGACGTGCGGCGTGTATAAGACGAAAGAGAAAGCGGTGGCCTTCCCGATCACGGAGGTGGTGACGCATAACGAGTTCTTCGACTATGACGCCAAGTACAAAGGGGAGGTGGATGAGATCACGCCGGCGCGTATCCCCGATGCGTTGCGCGACAAGATCCAAGCGGAGACGCTGCGTCTGTACGATATCATCGGCGCACAGGGGATCATCCGCGTGGATTGGATCATCACCGGCGAGCAGATCAACCTGCTGGAGGTAAACACGACGCCGGGTATGACGCCGACGAGTTTCATTCCGCAACAAGTACGTGCTGCCGGACTCGACATCAAAGATGTGCTTACCGATATTATTGAAAATAAATTCGCATGATTGATATTAACAAAGAAATAGCGCAGCTCGATTGGAGCAAGGAGCCGAAGGGGCTGTATGAACCGATTGCGTACACGCTGGCCGCGGGAGGCAAACGGCTTCGCCCGACCTTGGCGCTGATCGCCGCCGAGTGTATCGCCAATGGCGGTCTGCTGAACGGCGACGCGATAGAGAAAACCCTTCCTGCCGCTTTGGCGCTGGAGGTATTCCATAACTTTACCTTGCTGCACGACGACGTGATGGATAAAGCGTCCGTGCGTCGCGGACGACCTACGGTGCATGTCCAATGGAACGAGAACACCGCCATCCTCTCGGGCGACCAGATGCTGATCGAAGCGTACAAGCTGCTGAGCGATGTGCCGGCAGAGAAACTGCCGCAGGTGCTGAAATGGTTCAATGAGATGGCGACGGGTATCTGTGAGGGTCAGCAGTTGGATGTGGATTTTGAGCACATGAGTCAGGTGACGATCGCCGACTACATGAAGATGATCGAGCTGAAGACCTCGGTGCTGTTAGCTAACGCGATGCGTATCGGCGGCTATATCGCCGGCGCAGACGAGGTGCAACAGAAAGCGCTCTACCAGTTCGGTCTGCATATCGGTCTGGCGTTCCAGATCCAGGACGATCTGTTGGACGTCTATGGTGATCCAAAGACTTTCGGCAAAGCGATCGGCGGCGATATATGCGCCAACAAAAAGACTTTCCTGCTGCTGACAGCGATGGAGACAGCCGACGCAGAGAGCAAAGCGGAGCTGCTGCAATGGATGATGGCAACCGACCGCAACGAGGAGAAGATCACAGCCGTGACGGCTATCTACACGCGGTTGAACGTACGCGAGGCCGCCGAATCGGTGATGGAAGAGCACACGGCTATCGCCCTGGAGCAATTAGACAAACTGCCGCAGAACGCGGCCTGCGAGCGCTTACGTGAACTCGCGGAGAAACTTGCTACACGCAAGAATTAAAGAGTGAAAGAATTAAAGAATTAAAGATATGCCTTATCGTCGATTACCCAACACAGACTTGGCACGTCTCCACGCGCTGCAGAACGCAATCCAGCGTGCGCAGGGAGCAGACTACACGGAGCAGGTTATTCCGTACAAGGTCCTGGCAGACGCCCAGCGTTTCTTGGTACCTTTCGAGAATGTAGTGATGCAGTCCAAAGATAACTACAAGACCTCGGTCAACGCCAACAAGCAATACCGCCATATCGTGCAGAACGCGCGTATGTACATCTCCCATTTTATTCAGGTGCTGAACCTGGCGGTTATCCGCGGTGAGATCAAGAAAGAGCAGAAACTGCTGTACGGTCTGGATCCGCACCAACATGTGGTACCGGATCTGAGTACGGAAGAGTATCTGTTAGAATGGGGCAAGAAGATCATCGAGGGCGAGCAGAAACGTATGGCGAACGGCGGCTTCCCGATCTACAACCCGGCGATCAACAAGGTGAAGGTACACTATGATATCTTCTGCGAGCACCAGCGCCAGCACACGTTCCACGTGCAGAACAGCGAGCGCGTGCACGATAATCTGGAGCCTATGCGTACGGAGGCAGATAAGATGATTTTGAACTTGTGGAACTTAGTTGAGGACTTCTATAAGGAAGAATTACCCTATGCGCGGATGATGAAATGTCAGCTGTACGGCGTGATCTATTACTACCGCAAGGGCGAACAAAAACTTACGGCCGAGGGCGACCGTAAGCTAAAAATGCTACGCGATAGTCAACCGACTATCCAATGGTCTGAAGGGGAGTGATGATACGATCCATTTTCTGGTCGTTCATATGATGCGGGATATCATGCTTCTTTAGTTGGAAGGAATAACAAACGCCGAACTTCTTCGCATGAAACTGCTTGGCCAGGAACTTATCGTAGTAACCGCCCCCTCGACCGATACGATGGCGATGCTGATCAAAGACCACGCCGGGCACGAGAATAAGATCAATCGGACCCTTGTAGGTATTCGTCTGGGGCTCCGGAACGCCCAAACGGCCTTTACGCATCATGTCCTCGCCATCATAAGGACGCACCTCCATCGAGCGGCGATGGGTAACAGGTAACAAGAACGTTTTTTGGCCCTCGTACTTCGTGAGCAACGGACGCAAGTCCACCTCATTATGAATAGGGTAATAGAGCATCACGATCTGCGCTTCCCGGAAAGCGGACATCTGCTCCAACTGGGTGATCACCTGCGCGGACTGCTGATCCACCTCCTGCTTGGACATCATACGACGACGTTGCTCCACGATCGCACGAAGCGCACGCTGCTCGCGGCGGATACGCACCCACGGGAGCCAAGACAAAAAATCATGTATTTGAGACTCGAATAACATAAAAACTATTGTTTTACCTTTGCGGCTGCAAAGGTACAAAAAAAAATTGAAATGCGCAAATATTTCTACATATTGACAGCAATTTTGTCGATTATCCTGCTGGGATGCACCAAAAACGAGGTGTCCAGCACGAAATCGTCGATTGCGAAGCTCACCTCTTTCTCGTTCGCGGCGAACGACTCGATGCCGGGTTTGGCAGCTGCAGTCTTCACGATCGAGGAGCGCATCGATACGGGATGGGTGTACAACAAAGACTCGATCCTCTACGGCACATCGCTGGAGCGCGTGGTACCTAAGTTCACCTTTCAGGTGGCGGTCGGTACGGCGCAACTCCGCACACCGGACACCACCTTGGTGCTCACCGGTAGCGATACGCTGGATTTCACCAAGCGGCCGATCTACCTCACCCTGACCTCTTCGGACGGCACGACCACGAAGGTCTATGAGATCAAAGCGACCGTGCACCAGCAGGATCCGGATCTGTTTGTCTGGACTCAGTTGACCGACTCGATCAAAGGTTACCCGCGCGACGAGAGTGAGCAGCGCGTGGTGGAGCAGAACGGGGATTTTGTGATGATTGCCAATAACGGTTTCCAGAATAGCGTTTACCGTTCTGCGGACGGCGCCACCTGGACGGGTCCGACGACCCCGAGCGGTCTGCCTGCAGCTTGTCTGGTGCGCCAGATCATCAGCGACGGCAGCACGCTTTATTACGCAGAAGGCAAAGACCTCTACACCTCCACCGACGGCGACAACTGGACCAAGACAACGATGAAATATGAGATGAAGACGATGTTGCTCTTCTGGAACGACCTGCCGTGGGTGCTCGTGGACAACAGCGGTCTAGAGTTGGCCTACTTGTTCGCAGACAGCATCAACCTCAGCGGATTGCGTCCCAACGGTGAGTTCCCGGTAAGCGATTTTGCGACGGTGAACTTCAACAGCCCGAGCGGTCGCGAACGGGCGATGATCATCGGCGGTTTTGCGGAGAACGGTAAGAGCCTGAACACCCGCTGGAACTTGGAGTACTCGATTCATA
>Ga0247611_10008538_pt1 | contig 12598 bp, 11 predicted proteins | sample 177DNAGHGhighgp2_FD_192422 | JGI IMG/M metagenome (GOLD analysis project Ga0247611, IMG submission 192422) | Sheep rumen microbial communities from Palmerston North, Manawatu-Wanganui, New Zealand - 1770 DNA GHGhigh gp2 | ecosystem: Host-associated > Mammals > Digestive system > Stomach > Rumen... | reverse complement strand
CCCCTAACAACATATCTTGACGGGACTTCCTCAAATATAGTCCTAACGTCAGTTGAACTGAGGCCATTGTATTCCTCAGCACTTATTATGTCATTAGGAAATGCAAGTTTGTTGTTTTGGTAGGTTGTCTTGTTGCGATACTGATAAGGGACGTTGTATTCACCATCCTGTGTGTTTGAAACTCTCTTGTACACATAGTAGTTAACCACATAAGCCTCTTGTTCTTCTTTGGTTAAACCCCTGTAAACGTTTAGTGGTATTGTAACGGTTGGTATGTTTGCAACGCTTATCTTATGTGTGCCAACATCTGTCTTTTCTGAGTAGTCGGCCCAAGGTTCATAGTTCTTTTTTTCATCATCTGTCAATTCGTCATAATCTGCCTTGGATATCAGTTTTGCGTAGTTGTAAACCTCATAGTCATCCTTGTCGGCATTACCTATTTCGACATACGTCATATCAGCGACTTCCCATCTCGGATTGTAATACTTGTCACCCATTTCAACCTCGTAGCCATAACGGTACTGTTCTGCAAGGTTTTCAACTTCAAAAAAGCGGCTTACCTTGTTTCCGCTAAAATCACTGTATGACTTCTTATCAACATATTCTTCTTCGTCAACGTAGAACTCGTCTATTGACGGGTCATCAACTATTGTAGTGCCTTCCTTTACAATGATACTTTCAATGCCAAGAATATCCGCGTCCTCAAGTTGAACCTCCATAAAAGGAACAAGGTCTGAATTGGTGATAATCTTCTTATACACCTTTGACTGGCCAGCTGTCGCAATGGCCAACTTCTTGTACAGGTATGAAATTATGTTTCCGTTACTGTCCCTTGTGGGTATTATCTGCCTATTTGAAATCCCGTTCTCGTTGAATTGTTGCGAGAAATCAACGTCCTCAGACAATTCAAATGTCTGCAAACCTGTTGAAAATAGTGTACCGCGTTTAACAATTGGTGCATAACTTTCATCTGCTTGGCTTAAATCACCGTCAGATGTTGACCCCTGTCTGTTTAACGGTAGTTCACAACTAAGTTCAACTTCCACTATTGCGGCCTTTTTTCCTGTTATTTTGCAACCAGAAGTCCTTGCCAAGTCAAACAATGAATTTGCGTCATTAGCTGAATCAATTGATGTTTCCTGATACGTCCTGTCAATATTATAACTGAGGTTATCGGCAATGTCGGAAACTATATCGACAATCCACGAGCCAACGGATGCATCATTCATATTGTCAAAGATGTCTCCATAATATTTCCTTGATATGTCGAGAATTGCGTTACGATAATCTTCGTAATTTCTTGCCAAATAACTTATTTTTCTTTCTGCCATTTATATCATTATAGTTCTGTGATTATTTCGTCCTGATATTCAACTCCGTTTTCCTTTACGGTGTACTTAATATGCGCCATGAGTCCTAAGCCGTCCTCAACCTCATAAACCTCAACGTTGTCTATGCTGCAATCAGGTATGTTGTTGGCAATCATTTCCTTTATGTCACGTACAACGTCACCCCATGTCTGACTGTCATTCGGGTTAAATATAAACTGTATGAGTTTTGAACCAAATAACGGTTTCCTCAGCCTTTGACCTATCGGTGTGAATATCAGATGCATAATCTGTGACTTAACACCGTCTGCTGGATTCAGGTTAAGGTCTAACAATGTTTTCTCAAATGACTTTGCCGTTATAGGGAATGTTATTCCGTAATGTTGTCTCTTTGCCATGTTTAATTACCTTGTTTTATTAATGTAGGTAAAATTATTTTAATTTTCAATACTGGTGAATTTCTCATTCACAAGACTGAAATCCGTTTTGAATTCGCTTAACGGCTTGTCCTCGGTTCCGTAGCCTATAAGTGTGATGTTGCCCATAATAATATCACTGTCAAACGTAATTGTTATATCATATCTCTTGCCAAGGTTAGCACCGTTTTCGGTTCTCGGTATCGTGATGTATGAGGCATTATCAACCTTGAAACCACAACCAAAAGAGGTTATTACCTTGTTGTATTCATCCAATACGGTCTTTTCATCATTATAGTGTCTTGACGTTAAGCCGTATGCAGCCACCTTGTTTTTTAACTGACGTATTCTTGTTCCAAGTCTTGTCGCTTTCCTACCTTTGTTAGCATATATTTTGTCACCAACCCTCTTTGGACGTGCTTCTGTAAGATATTCAGCAAGAACATCCTTAGTTATGTTTTCAATTAACCTGTCGTTGATTATCATTGTTTTACCGTTTTCTAATAAATATTATGCAAACTTATTTTAAACAAAAATGCACCGTTTTAAAGCGTGTTAAAACGATGCAAAATATGACAAAAGTTCTTTTAAAAAGGGAATTACTCACATCTTGACCATCCGCAATCCATGCAGTGAATACAGCCATTTTCCCTGATTAGCCTTCCTCCGCAATCAGGGCAAACCTCACCATCAATAACTTCGTCTTTAAGGTATTTCTTGAGTATCCTTGTCATTGCTGCCGTGAAGCTGGCAATATTGTCATCCACCTTCTGTGCCGTATCAATGATGCACTTCAATGGTGCGGCATGCCTCATAAGCATACTTGTGTAAATAGCGGTTGCCCTTTCCTCATTGCTGAGATGGACATTTATGTTCTCTATTGTAAGGACTTCTGATTCATAACGGTAGACACCCCTCTTGATTTTGGTGATTGTACCCTTATGGTTCTTAATGGCTCTCATGTTGTTGTCACCTGTTCTGTACACGAAAATCTCATAAGGTTTATTCTTATACAGACCAACCATTACATAAAAGGTTACACCTTTAACCTTTGTGGTGTAGAAATCGGCTTCAAGAGTTTTCGGACGCTTTGGTGCTGAAATGTAACTTTCAAACTTGTCATCCTCTTTCTTCTTCTCTTTCTGAATCATAATACCCTCACGTGAGCCGTCACGGTAAACCGTAATTCCCTTTAACCCGTTTCTCCATGCGTTAAGGTATATCTCAGAAACCTCTTCTTCTCTCACGTTATTCGGAAGATTCACTGTTGAGGATATGCTGTGCGTCACAAGATATTTCTGCACAATGCCCTGAAGTTCTACGCGTTTTTCCCAATCAATGTCTTGTGCGCATGACCCGAACCAAGGTGACTTCTCGTAGATTTCCTTCCATTCGTCTTGTGTAAGTTCATCAAACTTATCCATGTATTCGGGCATGTTGTTCTCTGCCCATGTCCTTAACTGTGGATGCACGACAACAAATTCAGTGAAGTTGACGCCTAACTTGTCTGTATAATCAACACGGTCATCATCGCTAATGCACTTTCTTCTCCTGACATAATAAGGCATAAACACAGGTTCAACACCCGAAGAAGTGCGTGTTAAAATACTTAATGAACCAGTTGGACCAGCGGTTGTAAATGAAATATTTCTTCTTCCGAACTGCCTCATAAGTGCAAAACGTTCTGGATATTCTTCTTCCATGAACTTGTACCATTCATTCCCCTTTTCAACGTCCGAATTATAGTCAGGGAATGTGCCACGTTCAATTGCCATGTCAATCTCACTGTCCAATGCTGCTGACATCATCAAACGGCATACGGACTTAATGGTATCATTGGCTTCCTTGGTACAGAACTTCTTTCCAAGTGCTGCTATCATATCTGACATTGCCGTAAATTCAACGCCTACACGTCTTCCGTTCTTACCCTTTTCAAGGATTTTGTTCCAAATCTTCTGTGCGTATTCGTCAGATTTGGTTTTATCAATAATCCTTTGTACGGCTTCATTTTCAAGGTCAACAAGGTCATCGGCAAGCCTTACAGCCTCATATGTTACTTCATAAACCTTATGTGTATCAATCTCAGCCTTATCGGTAAATGGGTTTTTGACAAACGATAACATATTAATTGCCATCAACCTGCAAGATTCTTGTCCTGACATATAGATTTCACCACATGGATTGGTGCTGATTCCCCTGTACTTATCATACACACCATCGGGTGAAAACTTATCCATTCTGTCTTTGAAGATAATCCCAGGTTCGGCTGTATTCCAAGCACAATGGATTATTTTATTCCAAACATCACGTGCACGTACCTTCTTGACATATCCAATTTTTAATTTTGAAGAAAACTCGTTTTCGGTGTACAGCATTGGATACAACTCACCGAAATTGAGTTCCGTCATTTCCTTACCATTAGATTCTGATGTCTTTACCTCATTAATTACAGCAGTAACAGGCCACCTGAGCAAATAATCTTCATCTTTCTCAACTGCCATCATGAATTCATCTGTAATCTGTACGGAAACATTTGCACCTGTCACCTTTGTCAGGTCTTGTTTCTTCTCAATGAACTCCTCTATATCAGGGTGATTGATGTGCATGGAAATCATTAATGCTCCACGTCTGCCCTGCTGTGCAACCTCATTCGTAACATCACTGTGTACATCCATGAAACTTGCTGCTCCCGTGCTTGTTACTGCTGCGTTATTGACCTTTGCACCACGTGGGCGTAAATTTGACAGGTCTGTTCCTACACCACCCCTGCGTTTCATAAGTTCAACCAAGTACAGTCGGTTCAACATAATTGAGGGGTATGAGTCTTCGGGTGAATCGAGCACAAAACAGTTTGATAATGAAACAGGTTTGTTTAATCCAAGACCTGCCATTACAGAACCTGCAGGAACAATGTATTTAAAGTCTTTAAAAAATGTGTAAATTCTTTCTTCGTCAAGTGGTGCTCTGTTTCTATAATAAGGTGTGAAATTGTCTTTAAGGACGTTTGTGGTGTTGATTGTCTCATATGCTTTTTCAACTCTCGCAAATTCTTTGGCAAGCCTATGATGCATGTCATCAGGCGTTCTTTCTATGACCTCACCACTATCCTCGTCCCTTTCGGCATATTTCTTCTCCCATGTTGACGCGGCGAACTCATCGCCGTTAAAATATTTTTTCAGTTCTTCCGTCATACCGCATTCAAATTAGAGGTTATCCAAAATCTGTGTCAGTTCGCTCTCGGTCTTAATTCCCGTAAATCTTGTAACTTCCGTTTTGTTTCCTTCATCGTCAACCTTTAATATAACAACGGTTGGAATACTCCTGATGTTATACTTTACTGACAAATCGTCCTCATCAACTGCTGTATCAACTTTGACAACCTCAATATCCCTATCCTCAGTAACCTTACTGAGCACTGGTGCAAACGCCTTGCAAGGCATACACCAATCAGCATAAAAATCTATCAATTTTATATTCATGTCTTGTATTAAAATTTAAGTGTTATATAATAATATATAGAAGGGATTTTTTTATAAATCACTAATTACCTCTTAAATTATTTCTGACTTGTTTTGCAACCACATTCTGTCTTTGTTGCATGCTGTTCTCAAATACCTCATCATCAACATCTCCCGTGTCTGTCATGTCAAATTTACATGTTCCGTTATTAAATTTCACGTTCAAAAATTTATCCCTTCCGATAGCAATTCCTCTAAGTTTTTGAATAAATACATTTAAACGATGTTGTGATTTCTGCTCCTCGGTTCTTGCAAGAGTTATAACAACATGGCCAATCTGAATTTTAGAAACAGAGCCACCACCATGCATAAGTCCAACAAATTCAGCACCAAGCGACCCCTTATTTCCCTGAATAGGAACCCACATAGCAATCTGTTTCTCATTGCATATGCTTTCAAGTTTTCGCATTGTTATACCTTCTTTTGTCCACTCCGTATCATGAAAATTTTGTGCATCTTCTGATTTAAGACACTCGAAATAGTCTATAATAACAAGGTCTGGTTTAAAACCTTTTGCAATATAAGACTCAATTCTGCGTTTTATCATTGAGGCTGTTTCTTCACCAGAAGCAAGGCGTTTTCCTATGATATTGGTTTTAAGTAGTTTTTGTTCTTCTTTCAGATTCTTTAGTTCCTCTATTGCTCTTGGTCTTATATCAGGGTCACTCAAATGCATTGCATCTATATCGAGTATATGGCCATAATATTTTCTCCTGATTGCTTCATCTGAATCTTCAAAATAAAAATGTAAAACTTTGTAGCCCTGATAATTATTACCCTTTGTCTTTGTTACGGCAGCAGACGCTGCAAAACCTGTGCATATACTTGTCTTACCAACACCAGATGGTGCTATCACAACACCAAGTTCACCACGGCCCAACCCGCCATATAACGCTTCATCAAGTTCCTTTGTTCCTGTGGGAATTGTTTCACGATAATCATCTCGTAGGTCATTTTCAACATCATCAAATAAATGCCAACCGTATTCCTGCTTCGTATTTACTTCAAGTGCCTTCTTGAACAGGTCTTCTATCTCGTAGTATTCGCTGCCGTTACCACGTTTTATAATGTCGTTTGCCTTATTTATGGCCTTAACTAAGTTCTGCTGCTTAAAGAAACGCTCGGACTCGCCTTCAATAAGGTCAAGTCCAACCAAATCCATATTCTTGATTTTGTCAAGCAGTTCAAGCATTGACATAACGGTTATTTGGTCGCTTATGTTCTTCCTTATGAGGATATCCATTTCCCCATAACTTGAAACAACATCCTTGTCATTATACCTGCTCTTGAGAAAACCTACTATTCTTCTCAGATATTCGTTTGTGAACATGTTCTGGTCTATAATCTGTTCAAGACCAAGAAAAAAGTTCTTATCCTCAAAAAAGCATTTAACAAGTTTTAACTGAAAATCCTCACCCAAATAACCAAGGGTGCTTTTATCGACATTTTTTGCCATTATTATGTTAAAATGTTATAAAATTGTGGTGGTTACTATATATACTTCACCACCACAACGTATCACTTCAAAATACTATCAACAACGTTTTTCAAAATGCTCCCACTCACCAGGTGTAAGACCGCCACTGTCGGCGTACTTTTCGCAGCGGTTAAGCCATGCGTTATACTTACGCGACTTTTCCTTTGTCCACTTGTAGTATGAGGTGAAATACCTGTTGTTGTAACTCTCATAGAAGAGTTCCTTTTGGCCAGTCTCTAACACCTTTCCGTCTTTGTCCATTTTCAGGGCATAATTGTCAAAATTAATAGTGTGTGTGAATCTGTCAGGGTCATCAAACCCGCCGCTCATGCACTCAACGATTTTCTTAATCATGTAATAGATAAGGTCAACCCTGCCAACCTTCAAATAGTTGGCAATGCCTTCATTCGACGTAAAGTTTACACCCCCACCTCTTGTGTAAGAAGTTATCGAGTTTGACAGGTCAACGCTGTTCCTGACGAATTTTGGATAAACGCTTCCGTCCCAAATGCGTTGGAAAACAATGCGGTCATCAATAAGGAACTCAAACTTGAACGTAACATCCCATGGTTTGACATCCTCATCGTCATAAACCTCGTTAATATCATCTGTATGTGAGAAATACTTCTTGAATATCTCTGTTCCGTCAGAAAGGATAATCGGACCAGTGATACGAGAATTGGTAAGAAGATAAAGGTCTTGAGGGTTCTCCATGTTATCGTGGAAGCCCGTCAGTTTCACAGGTTCATCATTCACGATTGACTGATATAGAAAACTCTTGTAATGCAAATCATCCTTAATCATGGATACGCATTCCTCAAGGGTGTCAAGCAGTTCTTCGGAGCCAACCGAATCGCTATTGAACCCCATAATCTTAAAGTAACGCTGACAGATTATGTTGTCGTTAATCCATAGTAGGAACTGAAAGCGTTCTTTGTATCCTTCGTTTTGAAGTGTGTTCTTTCTTGGTTCTTTTTCCATTGGTTTCTTAAATAAATTTAAAAATTAAAAATTTCTTTACAAATATACTACAGTTTTCGGTTTTTTCAAAATTTTTCATCATTTATTTTTCTTTTCTGCGTCAATTAGGTACGCGTACTCAGTGAAAAATGAGGCAAAACGATTTTCGTCTTTAAGGTCATCGACCCCAGCGTTTTTAAGAATATTGTATAAGTTCTCAAAACTTCTGTCTTCTGGGTCTAATGGGTTATAACGCATAGAATCAATAATTTCCTTTGCTTCCTCAGTTAATATGGGTTTTTTCAGGTTAATTATTTTTTCGTTAATCTCGTATATTTTTTCACCCTGACAACCATCTGTGACTCTATTTACTATATTTTCTGCCCATTTTAAGGGCTTCTTTTTTGATTTTGTTCTTTCGTTGTTAATGAGTTTTGCTTTTTCTATAACTTCGTTCAGTTCTACTTTTCTTTCTTTAAATTCGGGAAAATTCTTGAATAATGTAGCCTCTCCAACACCCTTTATTCCCTTGATACTGTCTGATGTATCACCGCATATTACCTTTTTTAATAGTACATTGCGATAATCATAACCCATTTCTGATGTATGGTTCTTGGTGTTGATAAATTTCTTCAAAGAGGGTATAAACACAATTACATCTTCTGAAATAAGTTGCGTCAAGTCTCTGTCATTGGAAACTATCACAATTCTTTCATTTGGTTTCTTGTTTACCACATAATAACCAATGAAATCGTCTGCTTCTACCTTGTCTGCTATGCATTGTCTAACGAATAATTCTTCAAGACAAGCCATCACAACCTCACGTTGTTCATAGAAAATCTCTTTTTCTTTCTTTTTTTCATCGTTTCTTGCCTTATTCTTATCTCGGATATACTTCTGCATCCTTTTCAGGTTGGCGTTAAATTCCTTCATGTATTCAGACAAACCTTCCTCAACTTCATTTTCATACGTTTTATCTCTGTTTGATTTATAATCATTATTAAGTATGTAGCGATAAAAGCCTGAGCAATCTCCGTCCCAAAAGACGTAAACATATCTGAAATTACCTTTACGCAACAGAAGTTTTAATTGTAATAACATTGAAAATATTCCACCAACACATTTTCCGTTGCTCGATAATGTTTTATTTGCAAGTGAACACATCTCCAAAACGTTAGAACCGTCCACAAGTAGTGTGGTGAATTGTTTTTCCCCAATATCAGGTTTACTTTTCAGTATCTTTTTTGGTATTGGTTGCATAAGATGGAGGCAATTGTGATTGTGCTTTCAAGAAACAGAAAATCTGACCTTTCTTCGAAACAAGTACATCCTTTTCAAAATCCAGGTCGTTTCCACTAAATTTGTCATACTCGTCACGGTTTTCAAACATAATCACCTTTGGTAAAGAATCTAAACACTCTGTTACGGCATCTGCATCCATAAGCATTTCGAAAACATCACCAGGGATAGCGGTATATTTGTCCTCAACTAAATTATACTTTGCTTTTTTGATTAAAACTACATCCATTTTCGTCTATATATTATATTGCTAAAAATTATTCTACAACCTCTGAATCTTCTACTTCGGTAAATTCTACATCTTTTAAAGTAATTTCTCCACCATCCTTATTTAACTTGTTAAGTTCTGTTAGAATTTGTGATATGTGTTCCTTTTTGTATCCTTCCAAATCATCAGGAGAAATAAAACCTACATCTGTAGCAATCATTTTGCCTTCATAACAAACATTATGTGGTGCATCAAGATGGTTCTTTAAGATTTTAATCTTAGTCTCAGTTCCATACGAATAAGTTGCACCTTTTGAAGTTGCTGTAAGTCTCTTAATTCCACTTGTAAGTTGTCCACCCATAAGGATTTCACAACGTGTGGCATACTTCATTGACCTTCCACCCTTTGTTTGCATAATGGCAGGGCCGACTGGATTTGTCATAGAGTCCATCCAAACCTTGTTAACATAAAGGAAAGTATTGTTATACTTATGCGAAGCCTTTTTGGAGGAAGGTATTCTGTCGTTCACAATCAAATTAAATGCTGCACTAATTGCTGCTGCAGTCCACATTGGGTTTCCAATTTTTCCGGCTGTAAATTCTTTGAAGCAACCTATACTTCCTACACTATCCCACACAAAAAGAAAACCTTGGTCAATTTCGCCATCATCCTGAGCATCAAGTAACTCATTTATGCAAGCAGCAACATCTTCTACAACTGCAATCTTGCGTTTGGTTTTTGTTTTAACACCCTTTGCGTAATCCATATCGCCAAAACGTTCACAAAGTAATCTGTTATTGTAATAAATGAAGTTTCCATCCCAATGTACAATCTGATTTTCAATGTGTGTTGTCACTTCACCAGTGTCAGGGTCAATATCCTCTACTTCAACGTCACCCCAAATTGGTTCTGCTTTGAAACCCATATTTGTTGCGTATTGAAATGAGAACGAATTTTCTGTGTCAATAATAACAGGAATTAAGCCTTGTCTTTGTGCCGAAACCAACGCATGATTAACTAACGTGGTTTTTCCTACATTTGAATGGCCAATAACACTTATCACAGTATTCTCAGGAATACCTGGTAACATTGTAGCCTCGCTAAAAGCCTTCGGCATCGTAATCCATGTCTGAGGCTTATTTGCATTACTGGTTGATGTAACTGTATTGCTGTTTGCCGAATTTAACCCTGTTTTTTCTTTAAATGCCGCAAGTCCACTCTTTTTGATACCTGCACCTTTCTTAACTGCTTGTTTTGCCATAATTTTCTCTTTTAACATTCATACTTTATTTCTTTCATCTCTTGCTTCTTCAACAACGAATAATAACACTTTCTGCATAACGTAACATACATATCATTTCCGCCAATTACAATCTGTTCACCATCAGTAATTAGGTTTCCATTTGTGTCAAACCTTGCGTTAATCATTGCTTTTCTTCCACACGAACACGATGATTTGACTTCTGAAATATCGTCTGCGATTTCCATAAGTCTTTTTGAACCGTCAAACAAATGCGTAGTAAAATCAGTCCTTAATCCGTAACACATTACATTGATTTCAAGTTTATCTACAATCTTGGCAAGGTCATCAACCTGTTTTGCTGTCAAAAACTGACTTTCATCAACGAGTATCCATAAAGGCTTGTCAATCCCTTCTAATGAGGCACTTGCTATGTATTCCTCAATCAGTTTATACAGATTATCTTCTGGTAGAATTGAAATACACGGTCTTTTAATCCCTACCCTTGAAGCAATAACGTCATCACCATCCCTTGTGTCTATTGAAGATTTCAAACACAAGAAAGGTACATTTCGTTCCTCAAATTGAAATGCTTGCATTAGCAACATTCCAGATTTGCCACTGTTCATGGTGGAATATCTAAAGTATAGTTTCATGCACATATATTATTTTTTGCAAATATACTACAAAGATTTTAAAAAAACAAAGTCAAGACCAACTTTTTACGCGTTGGTCTCAACTTTATCAATGCACTATGTATTTTCGTAGAAATAACACAGATTAGAATGGAAGGTCATCACCTTCAGGTTCTTGTTCTAAAACTTCTGTCTCGTCAACCTCAGTATAGGGTTCTTCAACAGGCTCTTCGGTTTCCTCAGTTTTTGGTGAATCTCCGTCATTAGCCTCTGTTTTCTCATTACTCTTTACAACATACTTTTTCTCCTTGTCATTCCAAACTGGGATTTCCCCCTCTGCGACAATGCTAAGATAATCCTCCGACTTGATTGAGTAAACGTCCTTCCATGTCTTTGGGTCGTTAATCCATTCGGTCATTTGGTCTTCATCCTTTGATAATGGCGTTGAAAAACCAGCGTCAGCAATAGCAATACTCGTTCTTTCGGTATCATGGTTGTAGGTTGAGGTTACTATAATGTCCCTTCCATTTTTAAGGTCAAAGATGTTGTACTTCTCACCCGTCGCTTCAATAGACTCGTTGTTGCGGATATTGTACAGCCCCTTCAACAGGTCAAAAATACCATCTCCGCCTGTGTGCTCGTTGAAACGCCAAAACTTAACTCCATCTTCCTCGTGGCCTCTTTCGATTACACGCACGATGTAACTTTTTCTTGGCTTGAACGAACCAGCCTCTTTGAGAATTGATTTCTTTTCAGCCTCAATGTCACAGTTATTGGCCTTCTCGTAGAGTTCTTTCGACTTTGCACATAAGGGGCAATTTCCATGACCATCTGAAAGGTTCTTGTCATTAAGACAGAAGAACTTCTTAAAGCCACCACCGTTTCCGTTAGCGTCTTTCTTCAACTTAACCGAATGGATTGTTGTCACGAAAAACGCCTTGAAGTTGCTGAAATCCTTGAAGTATTCCTCACTTCCGCTAATGGGCAGAATCCTAATCTTTGATTCTTTCTTGGTTTCTCCCTTTTTTACGTCACATTTGTCATTAAAATAGTTTTTCTCGTTGAATACGAATTTTTTTCTGTTTGTTTTTGGTTTGTTTTCGTCCTCAAACTGTTCTTCAATCATTGTCCTTTCGTCTTCCATAATAAAGTGTGTTTTAAATGTTATTTAGTCCTTTTTTTGTTTGCAAATATACTACAATTTTCATCAATAAACAAATTATCTCGCGATTTTTTTTATCAAAAATCAAGATAATCCCTAAGTTCCTTTGGAAATTCCAAGGAATCAGACAGGGATTTGGTATCAATGTTTTCCAAATCATCACGCTTGATTTCAAATTCCTTGTCTTCATCCTGAGGTGCAACATCATTATTGTATATCACCTCATAGTTAGGATTTTGTGCGGATTTTCTATCCCAATAATCTCTTGGGCTTTCACCGTACGGGTATGACGCTTGTGAGCGTATGTTCATTTTTTCTTCGGGTGTTGGATTTCTACGTTCCAATTCCCTTCTTA
>Ga0247611_10008537_pt1 | contig 12598 bp, 1 predicted proteins | sample 177DNAGHGhighgp2_FD_192422 | JGI IMG/M metagenome (GOLD analysis project Ga0247611, IMG submission 192422) | Sheep rumen microbial communities from Palmerston North, Manawatu-Wanganui, New Zealand - 1770 DNA GHGhigh gp2 | ecosystem: Host-associated > Mammals > Digestive system > Stomach > Rumen ... | reverse complement strand
ATCAAAAGTAAAAGATTTTAAAGGTCCCGTTCTTTTGCATATAGTTACAAAAAAAGGTAAAGGTTACAAATTTGCCGAAGCCGAACCTACAAAATTTCACGGTATCGGTCCTTTTGACATTAAGACGGGAAAAACTCTTTCATTAAAAAAAGTTACATATACTGAAGTTTTTTCAAAAGCTATAGTAAAACTTGCACAAAACGATGATAAAATAGTTGCAATAACCGCAGCAATGCCGGACGGAACCGGTTTAAAAGATTTTTCAAAAAAATATCCGGACAGGTTTTTTGATGTCGGTATAGATGAAGGACATGCCGTAACTTTTGCGGCGGCACTTGCAGCCGGCGGTTTAAAACCTGTAGTTGCAATTTATTCAACTTTTATGCAAAGAGCCTTAGATAACATAATACATGATGTTGCATTGCAGAATTTGCCCGTTGTTATGATGCTTGACAGGGCAGGTATTGTAGGTGAAGACGGTGCAACTCATCACGGAGCATTTGATTTTTCTTATTTGAAATATATTCCTAATTTAACCGTTATGGCACCTGCAAACGAAACAGAACTTCAGGATATGTTAAATACCGCACTTACATTAAAAAATCCTTCGGCAATCAGGTATCCCAGAGGCAGCGGAACAAGGATTGCTTCTTTCCACAGAAATTTTGAACTTTTGGAAGTCGGTAAAGCCAAATTGGAAAAAGAAGGAACGGATGCTTGTATAGTTTGTATAGGCAATGTTTTACAGGTTTGTTTGGAAGCGGCAAATAATTTGCAGCAAAAAGGAATTTCGGTTGCCGTATTGAACGCAAGGTTTTTAAAACCTTTTGATGAAACGGCAGTTAAAAATATTTTAAAAACTACAAATAAAATTCTTACCGTTGAAGAAAATTCTTTAATCGGCGGAATGGGCGAAACGGTTAAAGCCGTTTTGTCCGGAGCAAATGCACAAATTGTTTCAATAGGCTTACCGGATAAATTTGTTGAACACGGAAAACAAAGCCTTATTAGGCAATTATGCGGTTTATCCGTTGAAAACATAGAAACAGAGATACTAAAACTTTGCAAGTAGTTTTTTCCGGCGTGGCAATCCTGTTCTTTAATGTAAACTGTAGAATGTAAAATGTATAGTTTTGAAATTAGTAATTATCAATTAGAAATTAGCAATTAATGTGTTTTTTGCGAAGCAAAAAATATAAAAAATAAAAATACCGAAATTACTAATTATTCATTACTAATTGCTAATTGCCGTTAAGTTGTTGCCTTTTTGTCTTTCCCATACCTCCATACATCTATACATCTATCCCTCAAAATTTGCTTTCAATCTTCCAATTCACAAATTTTCTTGCCAAATAAATTAAAAATAAATATAATACATAAAATAGTTAAAAACAAAATGGAAAATAAAAATGGATTTATACGGTTTTAATTTAGCAAAAGAAGTATTACAAAAGTTGTTTAAAATAAAATTAAAAAGTTTTTTAGAGGGCAATTTAAAATACCATGATTATATTGAACTTGGCATAATGCCGCTTTATTATGGGAGATATAATTTATATGGTGTTTTAAAAATAAAAGCAAAAGAACTTTCTAAAATAAGGTATAAACATCCTGAAGCATGGGAAAAAATAGACAATTTTATGGATAGTATTGAAAATCCGCTTGCAATAATGATATCGCAAAATAAAAACGATCCTTACACAGTTATTGTTTTATCGGATATTATTTCAAAAGATATATATGGCAATAAAGGTTTAATAAGTTATTTTTTAAGACCAATGCTAAAAGATAACTCTATTTTAATATCATCGTACAAATTTTTTAATGCAGAAATAGAAAAACATAAAAAAGGTTTAAAAGCTGTTGATAAAGAAAAAGCTGAAAGGTTACTCGGAGTAGGTGTCCCACTTAAGGAACCTGCCATCTCCATTCTGAGCAACCTTTCAACCACTGAAAGTATAGCCGATTTAAAAAATAAAGTCAAGTAAAAATTTTTCCTATTTACTTCCAATCCTCTAATCTTCCAATCTTCCAATTTGCTTTGCAAATTTTTGCTTGACTTTGCTTTACAACATATAGTAAAATCTTTATAACTGTTTTTAGGGTGTTTTTTATCGTTGTGAAATTTTTCTGTCATTTCAATGACCGTTAAGAAAGAGAAATCTCGTCGTTAGACTATAAATTTTCAGCTAAGAAACTGTAGGTCTTGGTTTCTCAGTTGTTATTATAAATTTTTAATATAAAATAAAAGTATCAAAGGAGAAAACATGTATCACACGTGTTTAAAAAAAGGAAGTAAGTTTTTGGCTGTTTTGTTGACGGCAGTATTGGCTTTCAGTCCGTTAAGTTACGGACAAGATGTAACAAAATGGGAAACCGAATCAACTTCACCTGACGAAATAGGGTTGATAAATGCAATACAACAAGATCAAATTGCAGAATACACAATAGAAATCAGCACTCCTGAAATTACAGCAACGAGTACGAATCCTTTAGGAAAACAAGGTGCAGATTCTCTTACCATAAACGGTAACGATAAAACAATTAATGGTAATTCGGTTGCCGGTGGTATGGAAACTGGAACTAATTTTGTTTTGGATAATGGAAATAAAATACGAATAGGTACCGATGACGATGGTAACCCTATTTATAAACAAGTTTCCAAAGAAACCGTAATCAATAATGCGGTGTTTACAAATTTTAAAAAAGATGGCGGTGCAGGTACCGTAATATTTAATGAAGGCGGAAATGTTACAGTAAATTATTCTTCTTTTACAAATAATATTATAGTTCCCGGTACTACAAGTGGAACCGGTAATACTCCTTCCGGAGTAGGCGGAGTAATTGGGCATGCTTCCGTTGATCAGGTATCAGTAAAAATCGGTACATTAACCGTAAAGAATTCTTATTTTGGGCAAAACCACCAAGCCTTCGGTGCAGGTGCAATTTTATCGACAGGTCATTTGGTTGTAGAAGATACAGAGTTTAATGGTAACACTGCAGACCATTTCGGTGCAATTGCAGTAATGGGAAGTAAAGATGATTCAACGGTATTAACAAGAGTAAATTTTATCAATAACCAAGGTCTTGTTTCCGGTGGGTTGCCGAATGCCGGTGCAATATTTTTCGGAGAAGATGCAAATGCAAAAATATCCGATAGTAAATTTGAAGATAATACCTCTATAGAAGATGGCGGTGCAATAAATAATTATCCTATGGGTAATGACCCGGATTTAAGATATGCTAAACTTCAAGTTGTCGGTTCAACTTTTACCGGCAACAAAGCAGGTTTTGATTCTTCTGTAGGTGATACTACAGATGGTGCATCAAAAGGCGGTGCAATAAATAATGCTTTTTATGGCAGTGAAACAAAACCGAGTACTGTTGATGGTAATACAGTAACCGAAGCAGGGTATGTTTATGTTGCAGACAGCAAATTTAATGAAAACCAAGCAGGCAACGGTGGTGCTATTTATAACCATGGTAATGTTGACGGTACGAGTGAAGCAAGAATGCTGATAAAAAATACTTTGTTTGAAAGTAATGTTGCTATAAGCTCCGGTGGTGCAATATACAATAAAGGAACAATAATATTAGATTCCGTAACATTTACCGGTAATGAGGCAAATGGAAAAGCTAATGATATCTATAATGAAGGAACAATAGAGATTTCAACCGGCACAACAACAATGAGTGGTGGAATAACAGGTGATAAGCAGATTGGTACAACTTCTGATACTTATACTTATGGCGGAATAACAAAAATAATAAATAATGGAAAGTTGTTGCTCGAAAATGGTGCCGAATTAAGGCAGGCAGATTTAATAATTACAGAAGGTTCGGAAGTTTCTGTAAATGTAGCAAGTGTAACAGTAAGTAACGGTGTTCAAAATGCAGGAACATTTACATTAACCGGTGAGGGAACAAATTCAAGTAAGATAGATGGGATAACCGGTGGCGATATAACATATTACGGTGAAACAATTTTTGAAGAAGGGTCAATTACCAACCAAGCGGAAATATCCCAAAGCACCGTAAAGGTTAAAGGAAATGTTATTAATAACCTTGACGGAACTTTAAGGACTGAAATAAAAGCAAATAAAATAGAAATATTATCAGGCGGAAATTTATCATCTTATGCAACTTATTTACAAGGTTTGAATGGACAATCTTCACAAATAACCATCGCCGATGGCGGAACATTGAAACTTACCGGCGGGGAGATTAATGATGCCATCAATATTAACAGTTATAATAAAGATGAAGTATTATTTACCGGAACATTAAATATAACCGGAAATGTTACAAATAGTGGCGGTAATAATAGAAAAACAATATATGTTTCTACCGTAACAATAAGTGATTCGGCTAAATTTACAAACGGTTCCGGTAATACAAATATTATAGAAACTAATTATATAACCGGTGACATTTTAGAAAATAATGGTATTTTTATACTTGATTTATTGAACAGTGAAGGTTATAATTTAGAAAATTTAACCGGTACAGGCGGCCAATTTGATGTTCATAATGAAAAGCAAGCAAGCACAATGAATATTTCCGGTAAATCCATAGAACAAAACTATATTAATTTTATAGGGAATCAAACTCTAAATCTTGATGGTGGTGTTGACGGTGCAACAATAAAGGCAGAAACAATAAATAATTATGTGACAGGTGATAGTTTACATGTAATAAATACAAGGCTTGACGGTGAATTTGTAAACAACAACAACGAAGATGGGCAAGCACATGCGGTATTTGAAGACGGTTCGTCCGTTTCGGGTAAAATATATAACAACGGCGGAAAAATAACAATAATCTCCGATAATTTTGTAACGGAAGATGAAATTACGGCAGGCGACGATGAGGCACGAATATGGTATGGTACAAATTCATTAAACATAGGTAATGAACAAAATGTTGGTGATGTAGTATCTTCACATACAATATCCTACCAAAATATAATCGTTTCCAATGGTAATTTAACAATGAAAAATGGCGATGAATATGGCTCGATAGATAATTCCATGATAAAAATAGAAGATAACGGAACATTAACCGTAGATGCCGGAAATATTACAAATTTAAGAAATTCCGACGGTTCCAAACAAACTGATACTGATAGCGACGATGCTGCAATAATCAATGACGGAACTTTAATTTTTGTCGGTGGAGCGATTGATAATGCAAGCGAAAATGAAAACGAAATAAAAAATACGGACGGTTCTAAAGGTAGTTTAATAATAGACGGTATTGTTTCGAACTATGAAGGTACAACAATAACCCAAAATAAAATAGATATTAATGAAGATGCGGTATTTACGGCAAATGCAGACGATATAATTGCACCGATAACAAATACGGGAACATACAATGTTCTTGGTGGAACAATAAGTTATGCAATAGCAGGTGGAACTGTAGGAAGCGGAGCTCCGGTTTCAACAGGAACGGTTAACATAAACACGGCGGAAGTAACATTGAACAGCACAATCAGCGGTAACACTATAAATGTAGGCGGTAATAATACCGGTACTACTATAACTCCCGTTGAACTTAAATTAACAAACGAAGCAAACATAGCTGATTCTTCAACATTAATAATACAAGATGGTGCAATAATTAACACACAAAATAATTCAATAGGGGAAGTTGCTCCGAGTGCTATTACAATAGCCGACGGTGCACAATGGACTTATAAATTAGATGTGGATTTAGGAACGGAAACCGAACAAACAACAGCGGCAGACAGTTTAATTAATATAACCGCAGATGCCGATGCGAACAGCCAAGCAACAATAAACGATATCAATCTAATAAGAGATATTAGTGATGATAAATATCATGATTATGTAGAAGATGCGGAATTAAGAATAGCAGACAAAAACATAAATTTACAAATAGGTGCCCCGATAAATATTTATACAACAAATAAGAGTTATAAAGTAACTTCAGTCGTAAAGGGTGAAGGCGATACTTATGGAACATATTTGAAGTTTACAACAAGCGGTTTAGGCGGTCTTCCGGCAGCCGTAAATAATGCCGTAAGTTCATATTCGGTAACAATGGCAAATGACTACGTAGCCGCTTGGGAAACGGATACCGCTGAAACTCCTCAAAACTTCTTAAAAGCAGATTTGAAAATAAACGGTAATAATAGAATATTAACCAGTACAACAGGTGTTGAAGGTTTAAGGACAAGTTCCAACACATTAACAATTGAGAATTTAGCGGAATTTTCCGGTTTTACAAATGCTTTAACCGTAGGAGCTTCAAGTGTTACCGGTGATGAATCAGGAACACTTAATGTATCAAGTGTAACATTTAAAGAGAACATAGGTGATAATGTAATATTAATAGCTTCCGGAACGACAACCCTTAACGATGTAACATTTGATAATAACATAGTTGATAATGCCGTAATAGAAAATAAAGGTGTTCTTGCTCTGTCAACAGTAACATTTAGCAGTAATGAAGCAGGTACTGCAGGGTCAATTTTACAAAGAATAGTATTAAATAATGCCGGTGCAATGGCAACTTTCGACGGAGTAACGTTTGAAGATAACAATACCGCAACAACGGATGTTGAAAATAATGGGGATTTAATACTTACCGGTGAAGCAACAACTTTTGCAAAAGGTATTTCGGGAACCGGAACAACAAAAATTGAAGATGTAGCAATAGATATGGGCACTGCCTCAATAGAACAAGGGCAGGTAACAATAGCAGAAGGTGCCGCTTTAACCGCACAAGCAGGTACTATAACTTTAGAAGATCCTGATACGGCAATGCAAAATGCCGGTACGTTCACATTCTCCGGCGGAGATACAAATTTAGTTAAAATTGACGGTTTAGGTCAAACGATTTTTGCGGAAGGAACAAACATTTCCAACAATGCACAAATTTCTCAAAGTTCAGTAACTGTTAACGGAAACTTAGCAAATAACAGTGTGATAAAAGCAAATGAAATAGAAATAACGGAAGGCGGAACCTTAACAGCAAGTGATGCCGCAAACTTAAAAGGAATAGGTGAAGCAACTGCCGAAACAACAACCACGGTAAAAAATGCCGGAAGTTTAACGTTTGTCAGCGGAACAAACAGTAACACCGTAGAAGGCACAGGTTCATTAATAATCGGCACTAATGACGATACAGCCGTAACTGTTGGCAACCAAGGCAACATAACACAATCCACAATAACAATTCGTTCAAATAAAACACTTAAAAACTCAAAAGACGGTTCAATAACCACAAATAATTTTGAAGGAAACGCTTTAGAAAACAACGGTTTGTTTGTGTTGGATTTACAAGACGGCAGCTCTTACAATTTACAAAGTTTAACTTACGATAACAGCGATACCGATAACGTAGCAGTTACCTCAGTAACCGTTGCAAACTTAACGGGTGCTTCTGTTTCATTGGATTTAACCGGTAAAACGATAAGCCAAAAACAAGTAGAATTTTATGGCGGTAATACCTTAAACTTAAAAGGTGACGGCAGTAGCAAAATAACGGCAAACATTATAAACTATGTTACGGGCGACAGTTTGCATATAAAAAACGAAATAATAGAGGGCGACTTTACAAATGCGGATATAGGGGATGTTCATGCAGTATTTGAAGAAGGTTCTGCTGTTACCGGCAAAATATACAACGAAAACGGCAAAATTGATATTTTATCCGACTTTACAATACAAAACGGAATAACAAGCAACAATTATACAGCAGCCGACCAAATTGCAAACAACATATTAAACATCGGTAGTGCAACAGCCGCAGGTATAGTAACAACATCAACAACAATAGAATATCAAAACATAACAATTTCAAGCGGTGCTTTAACAATGAAAAATGGCGATATTTACGGTATAATAGATAATTCCACAATAACAATTGAAGAAAACGGAAAATTAGTTGTAAATGCAAGCAGTATAACTGCTTTAAGAAATGTTTCCGACGGTTCAACAACCGATGCTGCAATAATAAACAACGGTATATTGAATTTTGTAGGTGATGGTTCGGTAAATGCAAACAATATAACAGGTGATAACGGTAATTTAATAATTGATGCAAATGTAGATAATACGGCTTTAATTTCACAAAGCACAGTAACAATAAATAACGGTAATACCTTTACAACAAATGCAAGCAGTGTAACAGCAACAAAAGTAATAGAAAATGCGGGAGAGTTAATATTTGTTTCTTCCGACGACAGCGATATGGTAAATAACAATGTTATAGACGGTATAGTTAGTGGTGCGGATGTAACTTACGGTAACTTAACCGTTGAAAATACATTACAAAATAATGCAAATATAACTCAAAAAGGTATAACAATAACAAGCGGAACATTCATAAACAATGAAAATGTTGTTGTAACTGCAAGTGGAACATTTACAAGTAAAGAAGATGCGATAGTTAAAAATTTCGGTACAATATCCGGTGCTTCCGTATATAATGAAGGTGTTATAATAAATTCTAAAACTATAGAAGCAATTAATTTAACAAATGAAAATGGTGCGGCGATAACAAATGAAAGCACGGGAACAATTACCGCAAACGAAATAAAAAATAGTTCCGATGCAATAATAACAAATTATTCAAGCGGAACAATTACTACGACAAACGGAATAACCAATGCCGGAACGGTAACAACATACTATGCCGACGGAATAGATTCAACAATATACAATGAAGAAGGCGGTGTATATAATGTTTATGCGGGAACAATAACCAAAAATGTTAACGGTGTATCGGCAGATAAAGCAACCGTAAATGTTTTAGGTGATGTTACAGTTTCTTCAAATGCAATAGTAGCACAAAACACCGTAAATTTAGTTAACAGTGATATTTCCGATAGTTCAGCCACACTTAAGTTACAAGATGAAACAAGTTTAAGGGCAGCAAAATTGGTTATCAGCAGCAATACAACATTAGATACGAGAAACAAAAAAGTAGGTGAAGTAAATACTGCAGGTTCAATAGAAATATTAGATGGTGCAAATTGGAATTACTCTTTTGATATTGATTTGCAAAATGCGGCGGCTGATACACTTTTGAATGTAAATGCAGCAGATAATAGTTCCGCAAATATAGGGGATTTGAATATTTTAACCGATAAAGCATCAAAGAGTTATATTTTAATATCAACAGGGACGGCAGGAAATATACATGTAGCAAACATTCCTTTAATTTACACGACAAATGTAAAATATGCAATAAAAGATTCAACAATGTCTGATACAAATTCAACTTGGTTGGAAATCGGTGCAGACGGATACGGCGGATTACCTAATGCGGTATATGACGGAGCAAGTATATATTCCGTAACAGGTTTGGAAGAAGAGCCGAATAACGATTATGTAACTGCTTGGATAGATGGACACGATACGTTAAAAACGGACTTGAAAATAAACGGTAACGGAAAAGTTTTGTTAAGTTCAACAAGTGTAACCGGAATAAGAACCGGTGCATATTCGTTGAAAGTAAGTTCGTTAACAGGATTTAACGGATTTACAAATGCAATAACTGTAGAACAAGTTTCAACAACAACGGCATCCGGTGAAGAAATAAACTACGGTAGTTTGGATGTAAAAGATGTAACATTCAGTAATAATACCGGTGATGCGGTAATAGCAAGCAGCGGTATAGTAACACTTAACAATGTAACTTTTGATGGTAATACTTTAGATACGACAGTAATAGCAAATGATTGCACTTTAACACTTTCAAGTGTAACGTTTACAAACAATACAGCCGATTCCGATATATTAAACAACGGCGAGTTGTTACTTATAGGAGAAGCAAGCACATTTAAACATGGTATATTGGGAACGGGAACAACAACAATCAGAGGCGTTGCAGTAGATATGACGGATAAATGGCTTGTTCAGGATACGGTAGAAGTAAGTTATGTAGAAGGTAGCAGTTTAACCGCAACTGTAGCAAAAATGACGGATGAAAACGGTGTATTTACAAAGTTAATAATGAATAACGGTGATTTGGTATTAATCGGTAGCGATACCGTTGCCAATGCAAATTTACAAACGGCAATTAACGGAATAGGAAATACCGAAATACAACAAGCAATTACGGTTTCATCAAATATTGCACAAAACAATATTTCGTTAACAGGTGCAACTGTATATGTAAGTACCGAAACAGGTGCAGCCGTAAAAGCAACAACAATTAATGTTGATGAAAACTCTTCATTAACCGCAGATGCAAGCAACATTGACACATTTGCAGCCGGCGGTGCAATTTTAAGCAGCGGAACAGTAACATTTGTAGGCGGAGCAAATAATAACATTATTGCAGGTAACGGGCAATTGATAATAGACGGCGACGTAATAAATTCAACCGGTGCGGCAATTTCACAAAGTTCAATAACCGTTGCAAGCGGCAGCTTTGAAACAAGTGCAAACGATATAACAACGAACGGAATAGAAAATAATGCGGAATTAACATTAACCGGTGGAACACTTAAAGATACAAATGCAATAACCGGCAGCGGTAACTTAACGGTAACAGGCGACTTGGTAAACAAAGCAGCAATAGAACAAAGTGTTGTAACCGTATCTTTGGGAACAACCGAAAATAACGGTAGCATAGTAACAACCGGAACAGGTATAGTTATAGAAGAAGGTGCAAAATTAGTAGCACACGGTGAAATAAATACTTATAAAAATGCCGTTGACCCTGCCAATGCATTTATAGATAACAAGGGAATATTGGAAATTGATATAGCAGGCACGGTTTCCCCTGACCAAATAAAGAGCGGTGACAAATTAAAAGGCAGCGGAACATTAATGTTAACAAGAGGCGGTTTTAATACTTACGATGATACAAATAATGTTCAAGGCAGTATTGAACAGACAAGTATAATAATAAGCTCCAATGCAATATTAACATCGTCATTAACGGCAGTAACAACAACCGAAGGTATAGTAAGCGGTGGAACGATAAACTTTGCAGTTAATGAAGAAGATTCCGCTACAAACGATAATGCTATCAGCGGTGACGGAATAGTAAATTTTGCAGGCGGAACGATTACCAACAATAAAAATATACAACAGAGTGAAATAAATGTTAACAGCGGTTTATTTGTAAATAACGACGGTATAGCAGTAAAAGCAAGCACAATAGCAGTTGCAACAGACAGTGCTTTAAAAGCAAATGCAGATGACATAAAAGCAACAGAAAAGATAGCAGCCGATGGAACGGTAGATTTTACCGGCGGAACAAACAAAAATATTATTGACGGAAACGGTCAGTTGCTTATTTCCGGTGATGTAATAAATTCAACAGGAACTGCAATAAGTTTAAGTTCAATAACGGTAGCAAGCGGCAGCTTTGAAACAAGTGCAAATGATATAGAAACTACAGTCGGAATATTAAATGACGCAGCATTAACCTTAACCGGCGGAACATTAATTGAGGCAAATGTAATAACAGGGACAGGAACATTAACCGTAACCGATAACTTAACCAACCTTGCGGCAGTAACTCAAAGCACGGTAAGTGTAACAAAAGGATTGTTGGATAATCAAAATTCAATAACGGCAGGTTCGGTAAGCGTAGCAGAAGGTGCAGGGTTAAAAACAGATGCAAGCAATTTAGCAACCACCGACGGAGTATTAAATGACGGCGATATAATATTTACCGGCGGAATAAACGATAATACAATTACAGGTGACGGGAACTTATTTATAACCGGTGCTGTTACAAGTAATGCAGGTATAGAACAAAGTTCCATAGTAGTAACCGGAAGCCATTTCTCACAATATGCAGTATTGAAAGCAACCGATGTTGTTGTTAAAGAGGGTTCCGATGTTACTATAGGCGGTGAATTTACTGCAAACAGAGTATTAAATGATGGTATATTTACAATAGAAAACGGTTTAACAAATAGCAGTACGGCAGAATATAAAGGAATAGGAACATTGAACATAGCATCAAGTACCACATTTAATAATAACAACAGTATTAAACAAAGTACTGTAACGATAGAATATGGTTCATCTTTGAAATCGGATGCTGATGCGATAACAACAAGTGACGGTGTATTAAATGCCGGTATATTAATGTTGACCGGCGGAACAAACAAAAATGTAATAGCAGGAAAAGACGGAGTACTTGGTGAATTACTTATAGAAGGAAGTGTAGTAAATTCAACGGGAACATCAATAAATCAAAAGAAGATAGTAATTTCAAGCGGTAAAGAATTTACTACGAGTGCAAATGATGTAACAACAGAACAAGAAATAGAAAACAACGGAATAATGAACTTTACCGGTGGAACAAACAACAATATAATATCCGGTACTGACGGAACATTAAATGTTGAAGATTCTTTAGTTAATAACAAAATGATAAGCCAAAGAGATATAAATATTAACAAAGGAATATTTAATAATGTAAGAGGCAGTTCCATAACGGCAACAAATGTTGCGGCTGGTGATGATACAACCGTTGTAACGGATGCTGCAGACTTTAAAGTGGATAATATGAGTTTAGGAACAAATTCGTTATTGAATTTATTGGATGATGCGGATGCTGAACTCGGTGCAAATATTACCGGTGACGGTAAATTGATAAA
>Ga0247611_10008536_pt1 | contig 12600 bp, 7 predicted proteins | sample 177DNAGHGhighgp2_FD_192422 | JGI IMG/M metagenome (GOLD analysis project Ga0247611, IMG submission 192422) | Sheep rumen microbial communities from Palmerston North, Manawatu-Wanganui, New Zealand - 1770 DNA GHGhigh gp2 | ecosystem: Host-associated > Mammals > Digestive system > Stomach > Rumen ... | reverse complement strand
TCGTCTGCCGAAGCTATGCGCTGGATTTGTTTGCCGTCGTATGTGAAGTTAATAGCAGCGTATCCTTCCTTGCCATAGGGCTCGATTTCGTTTTCGTAAACCCTGATTTGGGTTAGTTTGCTGCCTTCCCATATCCATTCTTCCCACAGCTGTTTTTCTTGGCGGTGAGTATTTTGGTTGTAGAGGGTGCCGGTCTCCGAGTCGTACTGGCCGTAGTGTGAGACCGAAGATTTGTATACTTTGGAGATTTTCTTTTTGGGGTTGTAGACCCCCTCTTTCTCTGTGCATGCTGCCATGAGGACCATCAGAGCCAGGCTAGCTGCAAATAAGGTTTTTTTTCTCATTATAGTATAGGGTTGTTTATAAGTGGTAGGGTCCATTGTCTGCCATAGATACTTCACGGGAGGACCCTTTTGTGCCGTGAAGTGTCTATCGGTGAGCTGCGGTAGGCATTATGCCCCTCTTCAACTCACCTCTTACAATAAACGAATAAGAAGCCTATACTTCACGCGGGCGATAGTTAAAAATGATAAAAAAATGTAGCGGCCTTACAGGATTAATCAAAACGGCATGTAGCAGCCGGCGGCTCTTAACCAATAAAGGCGTGGCCGATATGTCGGCCGCGCCTTTTTTTGTTCGCCCGACATAGGGTAGGACCATAGGGAACCAATATCCGTGCTCCTACCCAAACCGTCTTGTGCTTCCCCGACGAGAACTTAGCCTGGACAAGAGCATCTATGCCACCACTGCCTCGCAAGACCCCGAGGTACAGACTCAGTTCTACCACTACTTCCCCCAGTGGAACAAGACCGGCGATCCCAAGACCGACATATATAACTATCTGATGTGCGACACTCTACCCGTCGAGATGAGCGACCAGGACTATGTCAACTTCATGGTGTGGCATCGCGGCCTGGCAGTGCCGGCGGCTCGTAATCTGAGCGACCCCGTTGTGCAGCGTGGGCGACAACTATTCCGCGAGATGGGATGCGCCACCTGCCACCGTCCTAGCTGGACCACTGGCCCCGACCTCTACACCGACCCCAACGGCTTTTTCAGCGATGGGGATGCCCGCCTGCCACGTTACCCATATCAGAAGATCTGGCCCTATACCGACATGGTTCAGCATCGGCTCCACATGGTCAACGACATCCGCACCGGCTGGTGCCGCACCACACCACTGTGGGGAAGAGGCTTGTCCCCTATCTGCAGCGGCCACAGTGACCGTCTGCACGACTGCCGCGCCCGCAACGTGATGGAAGCCATCATGTGGCACGGATGCCCTCAGAGCGATGCCCGTTGGACGGTGGAAAAATTCCGCCAGCTATCCAAAGAAGACCGCGACGCGGTGGTCAAGTTTATTAATGCTATTTGATTACTAGCCGTACTAAATAATACAAGTATTACCAGTCCCGCTAGAAATGAAGAGAATCAATGTTTTGCTCATGGTGTTGGTGGTGGCAGTGCTTGCCGCCAGCACCTTTGTTAATAGGATGGGCGGGGGCGACGGGGTGTCCGCCAGCATATACGCTTCATGGTGGTTTGTTCTGCTCATGGCGTTAGTGGGCCTCGGAGCCGTGGCTGCCATATTCCGCGAAAAGATGTGGCGGGTGCCATACAGGTTGCTTTTGTACGGCTCGGTAGTGGTCATCCTGTTGGGAGGAGGCCTCACGACCTGGACGGGCTGCCATGGCAGCATGACTTTGCAGCCCGGTGTGCCGTGCGACACTTTCGCTAATAATGAAGATGGCAAGGAGTGGACGCTGCCCTTCGCACTCACACTTGACCGCTTTGAGGTGGTCTCTTATCCAGGGTCGCATACCCCGATGGATTTCGTGAGCCATATCACCAATGGGAATGAGAAAGCAGTTATCTCGATGAACCATATCTATAGGCATGACGGCTATCGTTTCTATCAGGAAGACTACGACCAGGACGGCAACTCCACATTAAGCGTGGCTCACGACCCCCTAGGGATTGCCGTCACCTATGCGGGCTATCTGATGCTGCTTGCGGGGCTGATTGCCATGTTTCTATCTCCCAAGTCGCATTTCAGGAAGCTGCTAAAGGGAGTGCCGTTGGTGTTGCTGCTAGTGGCCTGTAATACGGTGTCGGCAAAACCAAAGACGCTGCCTCGCCATACGGCCGACCAACTGGGCAGAGTGCAGGTACTGTATAAGGGGAGGGTGTGTCCGCTGCAGACCCTCGCGAAGGACTTTACCACCAAGCTCTACGGAAACGCCACCTATCAAGGACTCACACCGGAACAGGTGCTGGGTGGGTGGATGTTTTACTATAGCGAATGGTGCGACGAGCCTATGATAAAAATCAAAGGTGCCGGTCTGCGCCAGCAGCTGGGCATGGAAAGCCGCTACACTTCGTTTAATAATTTGCTGGCGCATGAAGATCTGCTGGACCGACATCCTTCTGCAAAGGAATTCGCATCCGCCACCGAGAAGAAAAGCCTGGTCCAGATGGTGACGAACAGCAAGCTGTTAAAGATATACCCTTTGACAGACTCGTCGGGCACCCTCGGGTGGTATTCGCAGAACGACGACCTGCCCATCGAGGTGGACAATGATGTGTATATATTTGTACGCAAACAATTGGGCTATTGCCAGGAGCTGGTCGTCCGAGGAGACTATGCCACACTCGACACGGTGTTTGCCAAGACCTGCCAATACCAGCAGAAGCAGGCGGGCGAAGTGCTGCCCTCACCCGCGCGGATAAAGGCGGAAAGGCTCTACAATGCCCTTACCACAGGCCGTTGGCTGGCCATGTTGTCGGTGGTGCTGGGCATCTTGTCGTTTGCTCTGATGGTTTGGACGGCGGGCCGCGGGGAGGCCGACTCGAAACTCTCTGCCATCAACTACCGAATTTCCTCAGTCTTGGTGGCACTGCTGACGTGCTTCCTGCTCCTGATCATCGTGCTGCGGTGGGTGGCCGGCGGTCATGTGCCTATGGCCGGCGGCTTCGACAGCATGAACCTGATTTCGGTCACGCTGGGCATTGTGGCGCTCTGCATGGCTCGCCATCATCGGGCGGCACCTTCTGTAGCCCTGCTGGCGATGGGCTTTTGCCAGTTGGTGGCGATGATGAGCGGTTCCAACCCACCGATTACACACCTGATGCCTGTGCTCAACTCGCCCTTGCTGACCTTGCATGTGACGGTAATAATGATTGCTTATGCGCTCTTTTTCTTTGTGATGCTCAGCGGCATGGCAGCCCTCTTCCTGCCTGACCACCGCAAGAGATTGGAACGTTCCAACCTCTTGATGCTCTATCCTGCTGAGGCGTTGCTGGCGGTAGGTATTATCATAGGTGCCGTGTGGGCCAACATCTCGTGGAGTAATTACTGGTCATGGGACCCGAAGGAGGTGTGGGCGCTGATCACGCTCATAGTCTACCTCTATCCGCTCTATCTTGCACGAAAGGAGAACCACTCTCTATTTGCCTTCCATCTATATTGTGTGCTGGCAATACTGAGCGTGGCCATTACCTACTTTGGAGTCAACCTATTACTTGGAGGTCTTCATTCTTATAATTAATAGCATTTTTTATAGGCTTTTCTAGAATAGCCAAGGCTATCATAGATAGGCGGGCGGCCAAAGGCCGCCCGCCTTTTGGTTCGCCCAACATGGGCATAGCCTAGCGGGTACAATCCCCCGGCATGGCCTAATAGCGGCAGGCTTCCGGCCAATAGCAAGGGTGTCCACCGTGTAGTGGAATTTGAGAGAGACTGGCGGCAAAGCACGGGCCTGACGTACAGAAACTTGGCGGCACGGCGTTTGCCCAAGGGAAAGGCTGCCAAAAAAATCAAAGCCCCTGAGCTATTCTGAACGGGGAGTAATCCCTATGCTCCTGTCCAATAGCCCCTGGCGGTGGCAGCGAAGGCTGTGGCCTGTCGTTGTCAGCGTGACGGTGTCTAGGGATGGGCTCTTGTTCTTTGATGCCCTGTCGAACAACGATAGACGATGTATAGAGGATATAACAAAGGCAAGGCGGCCCTGCAGCGAGGGCGGGGGAGGGCTGCGCGGCTTTTTTGTTGGATATGGCACGTGGCCGTGTGGAGGGTTTATATGCCGCAGGGGCGGCCGTGGGTGGATGGGGCATTTCCTATTAACTGTTTATGTTGGCTCGCAGACGCGATGGCTACTGTGTTTGGGATGGTCGGAAAAAAATATTTGCGGTTGGATGTAGTATTTTTGGCCTTGGCGCGTTTATAGGGTAAATGACGCAAAAAGATTATAACAACGGAGTGAAGCTTTGGGCCGACGATGTGTACCGCTTTGCGGTGCGCTGCGGGGGCGGCCGCGAGATGTCGGAGGATGCCGTGCAGGAGGCCTATGCGTCATTGTGGGAGCGGCGGGCGGATGTGTCCGTCGAGAAGGGCAAGTCCTATCTGCTGACGGTGGTGCACAACTACCTCATGAGCCTTCACCGCCACGAACAGGTGCAGCAGCAGGCCGCCCCGCTGCTGGTGGAGGAGGAGGCGGTGGCTCCCGACGAGCGGTTCGACCTGCAGGAAGCCCTGCAGGAGGCCCTGGGACGGCTGCCGCAGGTGCAGCGCGCCGCGGTGGAGCTGAAAGACGTGGAGGGCTACAGCTGTAAGGAGATTGCCGAGATATTGGAGCTGAGCGAGAAGCAGGTGAGCGTGTATCTTTTCCGCGCCCGGGTATCGTTAAGAAAAACATTAATTGCATTAGGCTATGACAATAACAACTGATAATTACGAGCTGTACTTCTACCAGTATGCCGAGGGCGAGCTGGATGCTGCCGGACGTGAGGCCGTGGAGGCCTTTGCCGCCCAGCACCCCGGGCTGGCCGCCGAGCTGGCCCTGTACGACCCCGCCCTCAAGCTCGCGGAGCCGCCCATGCCCTGCCCCAACAAGGAGCGCCTGCTGCACCGCGAGCGACTGGTGCTGCCCCTTTGGCGGTGGGCCGCGGCGGCATGTGTGGCCGCAGTGCTGATAGGCGGTGCATGGCTCGTCTGGCCTTCGCCGTCGGACGGCCCAGCCGCAGCGGAAGTGCTGGTGGCCGAGCAGCACCCGGCAGACACTCCGCAACTGTCCGACCCCGTGGTGGAAACGGTTGCCCCCGCCACGGTCCAGCACCCCTCGGCCCCATCGCAGGTGGCCGTGGCAAAGGCGCAGCCCGTCCCAGCGGCTGTGCGGCCGCTGCCTCAGGCTGAGGAGCCAGAGCCACTGCCCGCCCCTGCCTTGGAGCTGGGAACGGAACTGCTGGCCGAAGCCCAACCGGCACCAGTAGAGGCGGGGCAGGACACGTTGGTGATAGAGTATATAGACATGGTGTTGTCGCCCGAAATAGAGATAGCACAGGCCGACCCCGACACCCGTCTGAGTTTGGGCCAGCGCTACCGCAACCTGCGCAGCCGTGTGGCCAACACCATTCGCGACTATGCCTATAAGTCCTACGTCGAAACCCGCGGCGAACTGCTGGCCTGGGTGAACGACTGAATTTGATTTCGAAATAATAACGTAATAATAAAAAGTTTGACTATGAAAACAAAGTTTTTCTTACTGGCAGCCCTGCTGATGGCCACCACCTTGGGCGCCAAGGCAGGCAACGACGACACCCTGAAAGTGTTTCGCATTCATTTCACCCAAAAATTAGAAGCCGTGCAGCTTTCGGGCTACAGCAAGGTGCAGATTGTGAACGACTCGGTGGAGTATCTGGAGTTCAGCGACCCCACTCTCACCGAAGCCCCCAAGGGGTTTACCTATGCGCTCGGCGGCCGGCTCGGTAACAGACTGAAACTGAATATCCCTGCGGGCTGTCCCAAACTGCGCCTGCACTTGCTGATGGAGGCTTCGACTAAAATCAACACCGAGGACTATGCGCAGGTGGATATACTTTGCCCAGCCAGATTGGCCAAAATGTCCGTGTCGGCCGAGGACTACAGCACGGTGAACATCATTGCCATGCCCTCCACCGACACCGTTAGGGCACGGAATATCGTTCTGAAGGCCGAGGACTACTCGACGGTGACGATGTCGGTTCCCTGCCATGTGGACCAGTTTGGCCTGCAGGCCGAGGACTACGCCAACGTGAACGTTGCCTTCTGCAAGGGCGACAAGCTGACTTCGTATGAGCAGGACCAGGCCCATGTGTCTGTGGATTCGCTCCAGATGGCACAGACCGAGTTTGCCGCTGTGTTGCAGGATGGCGAGGGTACCCCGACGGTTGACAAACTGATTGCCGACCACAAGGCCGAACGTATCGAGAAGAAGGCCAACGGCCACGCGACCGACTTCCGCTTCGACTTCCTCTGGGGTTTCCACAACTGGGGCACCACCCCCTATAACGGCCTGATGAGGATGTCGGATGGCTACGCCCTGAACACTTCTTTCTCCTCCTATCAGTTGGAGGCTGTCTACTACCCCTTTGTCAACCGCCACTGGCGCTTGGGAGTGGGCTTGGGTTACGGCTCCGACGTGTATAAGTTTGCCCACGACTACGTGGCACTGCTGCAGGGAGCCGACCAGCCGACCATGTTTTGCATTGTTTACCCGGACGACGGCGGCCAGTGGTCGACCCGACTGGTGGCCCGCTATATCGAGCTGCCCCTGATGGTGCGTTGGTCGCCCTCGGCCAGTAGCAGTTTCTTCATTGGCTTGGCTGCCATTCCGGGTTTGAACTACAACGGCAAGCACACCGGCCTGAAGTACACGGCCGAATATATTTCCGGCGAATATAATAACAAGACCAGCGCTGCGGAGATTCTGAATCCTTTCCGCCTGGATGCGCGCCTGAGCATCGGCTGGCAGCGTTTTTATGCCTTTGCGCAGGTGGCCACCATGCCCGTGAACACCGGTATGGACAAGGAGGTATACCCCATTAAGGTGGGCTTGGCCATTTCGCTGGGCGATGAATAGTGTGAGTACTAAACTTACTGGTATAAAATGGATTAAAGGTAGGGCTGGCAGATTGCCGGCCCTATTGTTTTAGTGGATGATGAGGCGATAGGCGGCAGGGGAATTGGAAAAGCGGAGAAGGTAGATGCCGGCTGGAAGCGCTGCGATGGGCAGGCACACATGGGCGGGGTGGGCATTCATGTAGAGCCGTGAGGAGAGGACTACGCGCCCCATGAGGTCGTGCACCTGGCATTGGACCCAACCGGCTTGGTCGCTATTGTTTTGAATGTAGAGCTGGCCGTGGACGGGATTGGGGAAGAGGAGGTAGCGGTGGGCGGCATCGTGCAGCGCAATGAGCGAATCGAACTGTTCGAGGAAGACGGCTGGCCGCCGTTTGAGGAATTTGTCTACGTTATATAGGGTCCAATCCCATTCGTCGCGGTCCTGCGGCTTGCCAAAACGCTGGGATTGCCAGTCGATTTCGGGCGCGAGTTCTTTTTCTATGGCTTTGAGTAAGGGGGCGGTGTGGTCGTAGTCGAAAGTGGTGGATATGAGTTGGTGCAGGCGGCGTCCGAAACGCTCGGCGAACTGTGGCGACGCTAACAGTTTGCGCAAGAAGAGGGTGGCCTCGGCCGAGCTGGGCCATGTTTCGGGACCTTGGAAGGTGGCGTAGTAGGGCATGTTGCGGTCGATGTCGGTGAAACAGTCGTCGCCGTCGTAGAAAATCCAGCGCCAAGGGGCGTCGTGATACTGAAAGCACCGGGTGTTGTTGGCGGGCCAGTCCTGGTTGGCGATGAAGGACTCGATGAGTTGGTAGTCGATAAAGTCGTCTATGTCGAAAAGGGTGCTGAAATGGTCGTACTGAACATCGTCGGAGAGGTCGGCCGAGCGAAGCCACTCCATCATTTGCTGGAAGGGGAGCGGGCTGCCGTTTTCGAGTTGGAACCACGCGCCCATGATGTTGACCTCGTCGGGCTCGACGCCATAGGTTTGCTCGATGAGGCGTTCGTCGGGCGCTTCCTGCAGGAAGTAGATGCCCCAGTACTCGCCGTTGATGAAGAGTGAGACCGGGCGCGAGGCCAGGGAGAGTACCTTCAGCGGCTGGGCAATGCGCTGGGCCAGGAGGTCCTGCAGGCCGGCGGCGGTGAGGGCGGCACAGAAGGGGCGCAGCACGAGCCGCTTGTAGGAGTCGTCGGGCTTTTCTTGGAAGAGGCGGTATTTGATTTTTTTGTTGCCGTACTCTTTGCGGGCGTAGAGTTTGAGCGGTTTCTGCATCAGCTGGCGGGTTTTGCCACCGTGGACGCGGACACCCAGCGGCTGGGCGAACCCGCGGTTGTCCAGCTCGTAGAATTCCACATGGGCCAGGCGCTCCCACTCGCGGCCGTGCTGGTTGAAATTGCCCGACCCGAACTGGTCGTTGGAGCTCCACCCGTTGGGGCTGAATATGCCGCTGTCGGCACCGAAGAGTTGCTGGTGGTCGATGGTGATGGAGAGGGCGGGCAGCTGGAGGTGGTGCTGCATAAGGTCGGCGACGAAATAGGTGTGGGTGGCGGTTGCCCCTACGGGATTTCCCTGGGGGTCGAAGGCTTGGGCGCGCAGCACGATGGCGCGGCTGACGGAGGAGGGTGGGCTCCACTGCGCGTCGGGCGCGTCGGGCATGAGGTAGAGGGAGCGTGAGGAGTAGAGCGCCGAGGATAGGGTCAGCGGACCCTGATAGAGGGGTGCGTCGAGGGTGGGGGTGGAGCCGTCGGTGGTGTAGCGTATTTGCTGGCCGTCGGGAGCCGTCAGCCGGAGCGAGAAAACATGCTCGTACATTCCGCCCGGCTGCGAGAAAGCCACCTGGGCAGCGACTGGGCCGCCTAAGGGAAGTAAGGCACAGAGGAGCAGGGCCAGAGGACGGAGGCGGGCTTTCATGGGATGTGGACGGGGACTATTGGGTGCGCTTGAAATGCATGATTTTGTCTACTTCGGGAGAGATGTGCATACGGCGGATGGTGAAAAACGCCACCAGGGCGAAAACCCCGGTGCGCACCAATGCCTGGAGAAGCACCGGCACAAGGCCGCTGCCCAGGCGGGCAAAAAGGGGCGAAAGTGCCCATTCCCATAGTGCGTTGAGCCCGAAAAGAACCAGCGCGAAGAGCACTACCCACAGCTGTTTTTTGGAGAAAAGGGATACCCCCAGCCGCCGCCACAGAAACGTCAGAAGGGGCACGAAATAAATAAGGTAGGCAAAGAGGGTGGCGCAGGCGGAGCCGGTGAGGCTCCAGCGCGGTATCAGCCACAGGTTGAGCAGGATGGCCGAGAGGGTCAGCAGGATGATGAATAGCAGGGAGAAGGCGTACCGCTTGGAGAAGTTGAGTATGTTGGTGGCAATGCAGAAGGTGGAGTTGAGAATGTTGGCAATGCCCAGGAAAAGCACTACCCCGCTGCCCGAGACGAACTCCTGCCCATTGGGTATGACGGCGAACAGTGGCTCGAGGTTAATCCAGATGAAGAAAAGCAGCATGCTGGCTACAAGTAGTTGATGGAGCGACACCTGCTGCCCAAGGCGGTTCACTTCCTGCATGTCCCCCACCGCCACCGCCTGCGAGATGACGGGGCTGGAGATGGCGCCAAGGGAGCGGTAGGGAATCTCGATGACGTTGGCAATGTAGTTGGCTATTGTATAGATGCCCGCCAAGGCCAGGGTTTGGTGGGCGAGAAAGATGGTGTTGAACAGTTTGACGTTGCCAGCGAGGACGGCGGCAGTCATTACCAGCGTGTAGGTGCCAACCTCTTTGAAAAGGCGTTTGTCTACAAACTGCCAGTCGGGTTTGAAGCTGATGCGGCGGAGGGTGAGCAGGTAGCAGAAGTTGATGACCGTGGCCACGGCGTAGGAGGAGCAGAAGAGGATGACGAAGAGGTCGAGGGAGATGACCCGATGGCCGTAGAGCAGATAGGCGGCCAGATTGAGTACCCGGATGACCACCTCGCGCACAAACTTGGGCAGGGCGATGTGTAGGAGCACACTGGCGTTGGTTTCGAACACTGTCATGTACAGCACGAAGAAAGTGAGCGGAAGCACGAGGTAGGCATAGTCGACGAGAAGGGGCGACTTCTCGGCATAGAAGCCTATGATGCTGCCCTTGAAGGCAAAGAAAAGCGCAGCGATTATGACGAAGCCGAAGAAGGGTAGGATGAGGGTCCAACCGAAGAAGCCGTGGTCGCGGCTTTCGGGGTCCTTGAAGCGGGGGTAGAACTTGAGGATGGAGGCATTTGTGCCCAGCTGGGCCAGTCCCGAAAAAAGCATGGCTGCGTCAACCATCACCCGCGTGAGGCCTATTTCCTCCTGAGTGAGCAGGTCGGTCACCACAAAAAAAGTGGTCACTGCCCCGATGAGGACTCCCAGGTAGTTGGCCATCGCGCCACGGATACTTTGCTTTGCTATAACGCCCATAGGTGGTTGAATTCGTTCGGATTCCATCTTCTGAATTCTGCATTGCCGGAGAAGGCTGCCCCACTTGGAACTCAAAATTCGGATTTGGAATTCCGTTTCCTTTTCGGGGTGCAAAAGTACGTTTTTTTTGTGACATAGATAAATAATTCGTCAAACTTAGCCGTTAATTCAAAAAAAGTTTGTATCTTTGCCATCCGTTACTTTGGCGTGGAAGACCTCTGTTTTCCACATCAATATGTTTATAATAAGGAAGATAATAAAAATTAATATATATTTTAACAATGAAAATTTACCAGACTAACGACATTCGCAACATCGCCCTCGTGGGCGGCGCCAAGAGCGGCAAGACCTCTATTGCCGAAGCCATGGCTTTCTGCGGCGGCCTTATCAACCGTCGTGGCAGCGTGGACAGCAAAAACACTATCAGCGACTATCGCGACATCGAGCACGACCGCGGCTACTCCGTGGAGAGCACCCTCATGTATACCGAGTTCGGTGGCAAGAAGGTGAACATTCTCGATGTGCCCGGCTTTGCCGACTTCCAAGGTGAGCTCGCCAGCGCCCTCAGCGTGGTCGAGGCTGCCGTCGTCGTGGTCAACGCCCAGAGTGGTGTTGAGGTCGGCACCGAGATTGCCAACCGCTACGCTGCCAAGCTCGACACCCCGATGCTCTTCGTCGTTAACCACCTCGATGCCGAGAAGGCCAACTTCGACGACACCGTGAACCAGCTGAAGGACTACTTCGGTGGCAAGTGCACCGTGCTGCAGTTCCCCACTAATGCCGGTCTCGGTTTTAACCAGGTGGTCGATATCGTTGCCAACAAAATGTTCACCTTCACTGATGGTAAGATGACCGAAGCCGACATTCCTTCGCAGTATGCCGACAAGGCCGAGGAGATGCGCATGGCCCTCGTTGAGGAGGCCGCCGCTGCCGACGATGCCCTCATGGAGAAATACTTCGAGAACGGTGACCTTACCCCCGAAGAACTCACCCAGGCTCTGAAGCTTGCTATTGACAAACGCGACCTCTTCCCCATCCTTTGCACCTCCGCTAAGGAGAATTTCGGCGTCAACCGTCTGCTCGAATTCATCTGCCAGAACGTTCCCGCTCCCTGCGAGGTGGCCGATGCTAAGAAGACCAAAGGCGGCAAGGAGTTGAAGTGCGACGCTGCCAACCCCACTGTGGCCTTCGCCTTCAAGAGCGCTAAGGACAAGAACCTCGGTGAGATAACCTATCTCCGCATCTACGACGGTGAATTGGCCGAAGCCCAGGATGTGATTAACGCATGCAACCAGAGCAAGGAGCGCGTCAGCCAGGTGCTCGTGTGCAGTGGCAACAACCGCCAGCGTGTCGAGAAGGCTTGCGCCGGCGACATCGTCTGCACTATCAAGCTGAAAGACGTTAAGATTAACCATACGCTCACCACTCCGAAAAATACCGACGATGCCGTTGCTGAGATTGAATTCCCCGCACCCATCTATACCGTCGCCGTGAAGGCTGCCAACAGCAACGACGACGAGAAGGTCGGCGCTGCCTTGAAGGACCTCGTAACCTACGACCGCAGCCTCACGCTCGAAAACAGCCGCGAGCTGCGCCAGGTTATCCTCGGCTGCCAGGGTGAGTTGCACCTCAACACTGTGAAGTGGTATTTCGAGAACCAGTACAAGCTGGCCGTCAACTTCACCGCCCCCAATATCCCCTACCGCGAGACCATCACCAAGAGCGCCGAAGCTATGTACCGTCACAAGAAGCAGTCGGGCGGCAGCGGCCAGTTCGGCGAGGTTCACATGCTTATCGAGCCTTACTATGATGGCATGCCCAACCAGACCAAGTACCCCATCCGCGACACCCAGGAGTATCCGCTGGAGTGGGGCGGCAAGCTGGTCTTCAACAACTGCATCGTGGGCGGCTCGATTGACGCCCGCTTCATGCCCGCCATCCTTAAAGGTATCATGGAGAAGATGGAGCAGGGTCCTCTGACCGGTTCCTACGCCCGCGACATCGTCGTCAATATCTACGACGGTAAGATGCACCCCGTGGACTCCAACGAAACCGCCTTCAAGATTGCCGGCCGTACCGCCTTCCGCGAGGCCTTTAAGCAGGCTGCTCCTAAGATTAAAGAGCCTATCTACGACGTTGCCGTCACCGTACCCACCGAGGCACAGGGTGGTGTCATGACCGACCTTCAGGGTCGCCGCGCCATCGTCATGGGCATGGACGCCGAGGGCAAATACACCACCCTCCACGCCAAAGCTCCCTTGGCCGAGATGAACCGCTACTGCACCGCTC
>Ga0247611_10008535_pt1 | contig 12602 bp, 13 predicted proteins | sample 177DNAGHGhighgp2_FD_192422 | JGI IMG/M metagenome (GOLD analysis project Ga0247611, IMG submission 192422) | Sheep rumen microbial communities from Palmerston North, Manawatu-Wanganui, New Zealand - 1770 DNA GHGhigh gp2 | ecosystem: Host-associated > Mammals > Digestive system > Stomach > Rumen... | reverse complement strand
TAGTCATTACTCCTTATCACTATATTCTTTAATAATTGATTCAACATCTGTAACTTTGACTTTTGGATATACCTTACCATTAATAGTAAGTGCTGGAGCAATACCACAAGCACCAATACAACGTAATCCATCAAGTGTAAATAGTCCGTCGCTAGATGTTTGACCAACTTTAATCTTTAATAATTCACTAAATTTGTCTAATACGTTAGCTCCACCTTTAACATAACAAGCAGTACCGATACATACACCAATAACATACTTTCCCTTTGGTTGAAGAGAGAAGAAGCTATAGAATGTAACTACACCATAGATATCAGCAACAGGAATATTTAATTCTTCGCTGATTACTTCTTGAACTTCAAGTGGTAAGTAACCATATTCTTTTTGTACATCAGTTAATACTAACATTAATGGAGATGGTTCATCTTTGTAACGAGCACAAATCTCTTTAATTTGATTAACTGCTTCAATTTTTAACTTCATTTTAAAACCTCCTTGTAATTGTTTTAATTTTTTTTGGCCTTTACACTCTTAAATCATTATACTATGTGCCAAGTCATTTTTCAAGTATGAAAATTATAAATCTATAAATATTTATTTATAGTGTTGACACCTCTTTTACTACCTACTAACAATTTCTTTACATTTGAGCCTTTTAAGTAAAGATGATGTAAAATATACACTTTTTTATATTTATGTATAAAAAAAGGAAAACTTATTTGTTTCCCTTTATAAAATCATCAATAAACTTAATAACTCCATCATGATTATTATCATATTTTGTGATATAACTTGCGTATTTTTTAAGTTCTTCAACACCATTAATCATACATACACCATTATGATTCATTGTTAGCATTTCAACATCATTAATAGAATCACCAAAACATACTAATTGATTAAGATTAGCATTATATAGGCCTAATAAGTCATACAAAGAAGTGCTTTTATTAAATCCCATTTGGTAGTATTCGTAATAATCACATCCATAAAAGTTACCCCAGCATCTAACTCCTATTCTTTCACTAAACTCTTTAGCAATTTCCATAAACTTCTCATGACATCCATTTTTTAAAATGAATAGTCCTCCACTAGGTCCATCTTTTATTGTTTTATTATAATCGCCATCTATAACATTAGCTCCATCTTGAATGTGCTTAAAGAATTCATTATTGTATTGTTTGTTATAGATATAACAATCGTTATTATCAGTAAAAATTGCACTTTCAAGCAAGGATATTGCTTTGTTGTAAAAGGCTAGAAATAGCGATTTTTCTATATTGTGATTAATTGGTTTAAAATCACTATTTGGTTTTAATACTGATGTTCCACTATTACATATAACATATGTATCAAGGCCTAATTCTTTATAGAATTTTATCATACCTAAATATGGTCTACCTGTTGTAATTACAAACTTATATTTGTCTTTATCAAGTGCTTTGATGTAATCAATTGTTTCTTTAGTTAACTCTGCTTTATCATTAAGTAAAGTTCCATCTAAATCTACCGCGAAAATATAATCCATAAATATCACCAAACCTATTATATCAAAAAATTATAAAAAGTAAATTTTTTTGTTTTTTGATTTGCTTAAAATATTATACTTATGGTATAATATATTAGATGTATAAAGGTGTGTTATTAATATGGATAAACAGAAAGGATGATTTTTTATGTTTTTTAAAAAGAAAAAGAAAAAAATTGAAGATAATAGTACACAATCGATTATTCCTTTTGTGATTCCACAAATTAGTAAATCACCTGTGCATATAAAAAGAAAAGACAAAAAGTTTGTAATGACACCTGCATTCTCTGCTATTTGGGGTAGAGCTAATATAAATGTTTTATCTACTCCACCAATTGAATCAGTTCCTACAACAGATAGAACATATGATTCATTTAGAAGTCCTGAAAAAAGAAAACTTGCAGATGATGATTATAAAGAGTTCGATCAAATTATTATTAAAAATGAAGATAGAACAAAATTTTTCCCTGACGCAAAGCCTATTACAAATTTAAGTGATAAAGATATGTATGCTGGTATGGATTCTCCAATTAGAAAAGAATCTGAAAGTAAAAAAGTTGAACGTGAGTTTAAAAGAGTTTCAAAAGTTACTGAGGATAAGCCTAAATATGAAGAGCCAGTAAATGAAATAAATATAGATGATGAAGACATTCTATTCGCAACTCCTGCAGTTGTTGATTTAGATGCAAAAGAAAATAAACCAAGTGATGATATTGATGACTTTATCAGTAATCTTGAAATTGATGATGATTTTAAGCCTGCTAATATTGAGGTTGAAGAGTTTAAAGAATCTGATTATATAGAAGAACCTAAAGTTGTTATTGAAGAGCCAAAGGTTACTGTTGAAGAGCCAAAAGTGGTTGAAAAACCAAAGACTGAAATTAAAGAAAAACCAGTAGATAAGCCAAAACCTAAGAAGAATGACTATTCTAAATATAAGCTTCCACCACTATCAATATTTAAAGTAGTGGAAAATGATGATACAGTTAGACATGAATGGATTCAAGATCAATTAGATATTATCAATAGAACACTTCAAGAATTTAATGTTGATGGTTCAGTTGTTAATTATAATAAAGGACCATCAGTTACTCGTTATGAAGTAGAACTTGCTGCTGGTGTAAGTGTTAAAAAAGTTACAGCTATAGAAGAAAACTTAAAGATGAATCTAGCTGCTAAATCATTACATATAGAAGCACCTATTCCAGGTAAGGCATATGTAGGTATTGAAGTACCAAATAAAGTAGTTGATACTGTTAATTTTGGTAATATTTGCCATTCTGATGAATTTAAGAATGCATCTAAATTAAGCTTTGGCTTAGGTATTGATTTAAATGGTAATATTGTTGTTACACCTATTAATAAAATGCCTCATGGCTTAATCGCAGGTACAACAGGTTCAGGTAAATCAGTTTGTTCACATTCATTAATTATTAGCTTATTATTAAAGAATAAGCCAGATGAATTAAAATTATTATTAGTTGACCCTAAAGCTGTTGAATTTGTATTCTATGAGGATCTACCACATTTAGTTACACCAATTATTAGTGATTCTAAGCTTGCAAGCCAAGCATTAAAATGGGCTTGTGAAGAAATGGATAATAGATATAAGATGTTTGCCCAACTAAGAGTTAGAAATATTGAAGATTATAACTATAAGCTTGAAAATGAAGGATACTCTGAACCTAAAATGCCTTATATCTTAATATTAATTGATGAGTTAGCTGATTTAATGCAAACAGCTAGTGCTGATGTTGAACAATCTATTCAACGTATTACACAAAAGGCAAGAGCTGCTGGTATGCACTTAATTGTTGCTACACAACGTCCTACTACAGATGTAGTAAAAGGTACAATTAAAGCAAACATTCCAACACGTATTGCATTTAGAGTAAGTAGCCCAACTGACTCTATGACAATATTAGATTATGGCGGAGCTGAGCAATTATTAGGACGTGGTGATATGTTCTTTAAGAATGACTTTGGTACTACAAGAATCCAAGGTGCATTTATTAAGGATGAAGAAATTAATGCTGTTTGTGATTTCATTAGAAATCAAGCAGGACCTGATTATATCTTTAATCACGATAAGCTTCAACAAACCGCAGATGCTCAAAGTAGAAAAGAAAATACTGATGAATTATTTGATGATGTAGCTAGATATGTTGTTGAAATGCAAAATGCTTCTATAAACAATTTACAAAAGAGATTTGGTATTGGCTTTAATAGAGCACAAAGCTTAATTGATTTACTTGAAAGTGCTGGTGTAGTATCACCACAAGTTCCAGGTAAAGCAAGAAGTGTTTTAGTTACTGCTGAAGAATTAGAAGAAATTTTAAAATAATTAGTAATGCCTGTATTGCGCAGGCATTATTAGTTAAAGAAGGTGAATTTATGCTCTTTAATAGACTTAAAAAGGAAATGTCCTTAAAAGAGATAGATAAAGAAGAAGATGATGTAGTTAGATGTAATAAACTACATTGGTTTTTGAAAAGAAAACTAATAATAGGTACTATTATTTCTATAATATCTTTCTTGTTTATTATTTTAATTAAGGGTGGCGCATATACTGTTTTAAGTACACAAATGCCATTTTTTCTTATACTTATAGTTTTATATTTAGCTTGTTCTATAATTATGTTATTGTTGATTTTAATACTTAAAGAAATAAAAGTTGAAAAAGAAAAACATTTTTATAGATGGGCATATTTTTATGATTTATATAATTTCTTTATGATAATCATATGTATATTTTTAATGATTATGACTTATTTATTTGCTTTTGTTAGAGTATCAGGCCCTAGTATGAAACCTACTTATAAAAGTGGTGATATACTAGCATGTAGATCTATTGGTTATAAGCCAAAAAGAAATGATGCGGTTATAGTATATATGAAAAATATCGATAATGATTATGTTTATAATATCTCAAGATTTCAAGTAAATGAATTATATGTAAAAAGAATAGTTGCTATTCCTGGTGATACTGTTACATATAATCAATTAGAAGATAAAATATATGTTAATGATCAAGTTATTGAAGATTGTACAACTTATGCATCTTATAAAATGAGATGGGGCTTAAATACTAAAACATTAACATTAAAAGAAAATGAATATTTCATTATGGGAGATAATAGGCAAGATAGTACTGATAGTAGATATTTTGGTACTGTAAGTAAAAGTGATATAGTTGGACAAGTTATGTTTGATTTATTCTTCTGGAGGTAGTTATGTTACTTGATAATATAGATAGAATACATACTACAAATCTTGGAGTAGAACGAATAAAAAAGAATTTAAAAATAGAATGTAATGATGTTATTGAATATATTAAAAATAAAGTAATAGATAAAAATGCTTATATTTATAAGAATGGTAAGAATTATTATGTTGAAATTGATAATATAATTATTACTATAAATTCTTATAATTATTGTATAATTACAGCACATATAAAAAAGTAGGAGGTGAAATTATGAGTGATATAGGTAATATTAACTGGTATCCAGGACATATGCAAAAAGCTAAGCGTGAGATGCAAGAAAAAATAAAATTAGTTAATATCATATATATGGTATTAGACTCAAGAATACCTAAATCTTCATTTAATCCTCTAATCAAAGAAATCGCTACAAATAAACCTATTTTACTACTTTTAAATAAGGCTGATTTAGCGGATAAACTAGAAACTAAAAAATGGATGGACTACTATAAAAATGAAGGATATTACTGTTTAGATATAGATGCTATTACAGGATATAATATGAATAAAATAGTTCCATATACATTTGAAATATTAAAAGATAAAATAGATAAGAATAAAGAACGTGGAATAAAATTAAGCATGAAAGCAATGATTACAGGTATACCTAATGTAGGTAAATCTACTATTATTAATACTTTAGTAAAAAAGAAAATGACTATTACAGGTGATAAGCCTGGTGTTACTAAAAATCAACAATGGGTAAAACTTGATAGTAACCTAGATTTATTAGATACTCCAGGAGTACTATGGCCAAAGCTTGAAGATAATGGAATAAATTTAGCTTTAATAGGTGCTATTAAAGATGATATAGTTCCAATTGATGAAGTAGTTCATTATGGATTTGAATTTATGAATAAATATTATCAAAAATCTTTCTATGAAAGATATAAGATTGATTCTATTAATAATATAAATGATTATTATGAAAAAATAGCTAAGGCTAGAGGATGTAAGAGTGATGATTATGAAAAAATAAATAATCTATTCTTACATGATATTAGACATGAAAAGTTAGGACGTGTTACCATTGATAGACTTACTAGCATATGAAAAAGAATTATATAAAGAAGGCTATGAATTTATTGCAGGTACCGATGAGGCAGGACGTGGCCCTTTAGCTGGACCTGTTGTAGCTGCAGCAGTAATACTTCCTAAAGGAATGATTATTGATGGAGTTAATGATAGTAAACAATTAACTGAAAAAAAGAGAGAAGAATTATATAATGTTATTTATGATAAAGCATTAGCAGTAGGTGTAGCATTTATAGATAATAAAAAAATAGATGAAATTAATATTTTAGAAGCAAGCCGCTTAGCAATGATGGAAGCTATTAAAAAGCTTAAAATAAAACCTGATTATGTGTTAAGTGACTGTATGAAAATGAATATAGATATTCCTGTTAAGCCAATTATAAAAGGAGATGCATTATCTATAAATATAGCTGCAGCATCTATAATCGCAAAGGTTACAAGAGATAGATATATGGATGAAATGGATTTAAAATACCCAAATTATGGTTTTAAACGCCATAAGGGATATCCTACTAAAGATCATATAGAAGCCATTAAAAAATACGGTATAACTGATATTCATAGAATTACATTTAAGCCAATTAAAACAATGTTAGTTGAACAATTAGAGTTTGATTTTGGTGAAAAATAGATTAAAAATTTTTCAAAAAATTTCCTTATTTTATTTAAAATAAGGTTTTTTTATTGTCTAAATTCGTTATTGACAAACAAAAATGTGCTATTTATAATAAATAAGGAAAAAGGGTGAAGCATATGAAAAAAATATTAATCGTAGAATCACCTTCAAAAGCAAAGACTATTGAGGGATATTTAAAAAATGAATATCAAGTATTGTCATCTGTAGGACATATTAGAGACTTATCTACTAAAGGTAAGAAAGGCTTAGGAGTAGATATAGATAATGGTTTTAAACCAATCTATACTATAATTCCTGAAAAAACTAAGACAGTAAATGAACTTAAAGCAAAATGTGAAGGTAATAAAGTATACCTTGCAACCGACCCTGACCGTGAAGGAGAGGCAATAAGTTGGCATTTAGCTCAAGTATTAGGATTAAGCTTAGAAGATAATAATAGAGTAGTATTTAATGAGATTACAGAAAACGCAATAGTTAATGCTCTAAAGAATCCTAGAAAGATAGATATGGAATTAACTGAAAGCCAAGAAACTAGAAGAATCTTAGATAGAATAATTGGCTTTGAACTTTCTGGATTAATGAAATCAAAAATAAAAAGTGAAAGTGCAGGACGTGTACAAAGTGTTGCGCTAAAATTAATTGTTGATAGAGAAAAAGAAATTAATGCTTTTATACCTGAAGAGTATTATACAATTGATGCTGATTTTGGTAAAACAAAAATACAAGCAAGCGAATATAATGGAACTAAATTAGTAATTAAATCAGAAGAAGAATGTAATAAATATTTAGATATGCTTACTGATGATTATGTTGTAACTAATGTTGATGTTAAAGAAGCTAAAAGAGAATCAAAGCCACCATACATTACATCAACGCTTCAACAAGATGCTTCAACTAAGCTAAACTTTGATTCAACAAAGACTATGAGAATAGCTCAAGTTCTTTATGAAGGAAAAGAAGTAAATGGCAAGTTAAAGGGATTAATCACTTATATGCGTACTGATTCAGACAGATTATCTGATGGCTTTGTAAAGGAAGCATATAAGTATATTGAAGCAACTTATGGAAAAGAATATATTGGTAATAAAAAGCATAAAAATGTAGCATTAAGTCAAGATGCTCATGAAGCAATTAGACCAACATATATTACTAATACTCCTGAATCTATTAAAGATTTCTTAACAACCGATGAATATAAACTATATACGTTAATATATAATAGAGCATTAGCTAGTTTAATGGCTCCAATGAGCTTAGAAGTAACAAGCATTGTATTAAATAATAATGGACTTATTTTTAAAGCAAAAGGTGAAAAAGAAACATTTGATGGTTTCACAAAAGTTTTAGGTACTCAAAAGTTAGAATATCTACCTCAAATAAAAAAAGGTGATATCTTACACGCTAAAGAAGTAGTAGGAAATAAACACTTTACTCAACCACCTTCAAGATATAGTGAAGCAACATTAATCAAAGAGATGGAAGAAAAAGGTATTGGTAGACCTTCAACTTATGCTGAAACTATTAGAAAGAATAAATCTAAAAAATATATTAAAACAGAAAAAAGATTAATTGAACCAACTGATAAGGGAATACTTACTATTAATAAGTTAGATGAATATTTCCCAAGTATTATAAATGTTGAATTTACAGCAAATATGGAACATGACCTAGATAGAGTAGCTCAAAGTGAAGTATCTGGTGAAAAAATAATAAGTGATTTCTATCCTGAATTTGAAGAAAAGATAGCTTATGCTAAGAAAAATATGGATACTGTTGTTCCTACAACTGGTAATTTCTGCCCTATATGTGGAAGTCCACTTGTAATGCGTAAGAGTAAGTACGGTGAATTTGAAGCATGTAGTGCATATCCAAAATGTAAGTTTGTTGTAACTAATGAAATGACTACAACAAAAGAAATAGAAGATATGGAATGCCCTTTATGTAAAAAAGGACAAATCGTTGTTAGAATTTCTAAAAAGGGTAAAACAAAAGGTAAAGAATTCTATGCTTGTAATAATTACCCTAAATGTACTTTTACTAGTCAATATAAGCCAACTGGAGAATTATGTCCAGTATGTGGCAAACCACTAGTAATAGATGAAAATGAAAATATAATTTGCTCAAACCCTAACTGTGGAAAGATTGAAGAAGTATTAAAATGCCCTGAATGTAAGAGTGGAACATTAATCCTTAGAACTGCGAAAAAGGGCTCTAAATCAGGAAATTCTTTCTATGGATGTAGTAATTATCCAAAATGTAAATTTGTTAGTCAATATAAACCAACTAACCTAACTTGTCCAAAGTGTGGTAAGGTGTTATATGATGTTGACGGCGAATATAAATGTCTAAATAAAGATTGTAAATAGTCTAAGATTAATCTTAGGCTATTTTTTGTTTACAAAAAGTTAATTTTAAGTTAAAATTATAATGACATTAGGAAGTGAAAATATGCCAAACAATAATAAAACTTATTCAGAAATCAAAAAAGAATTAGAGGAAAAAAGTAATAAAGGGAAAAATGAATTTGAACGAAAAGAGATAGAAAGACAAAAGCAAATATTGTATTCTACTTCAGATGGACTTCCTGGAAACCTTTTAGAAAGAAATATAGGACTTGCTGAGGCATTACCTAATATATTTCTTTTCTATACTGCTCCTACATCTATTGTTGTTGCTTTTAGTGCTTTTTTAGCTACAAAAAGCGTGATTATAACAATTTTGTTAGAAATTGCGTTATACACATTTTGTGTTGCTTTGTTTGTTGGAGTTAATACTGCTATGGGAAATAAATTTTCAAAAATAGGTGGAAATGAGCTAGTAGTTAAGCCTTCAAAAAAAACAATTGTTTCATTTACTAAATTATTTATATTCTTAATAATTGCCTGTATAATTTTTGCAATAATAAAAGAAGTTGAAATCGATATTGATACATTAAAACCTATAATGTATGCTTTTTTAGCAGTTTATTTTATAGATTTAATAGCTATAAAAATAATTGGTTATTATAAAGATGAAATCTTTTATGATCCTGTTGTTGATAAAAATAGAAGAAAAAAGTTAAATATAGCTTCTGTTATAGAGAGCATAGTTTCTATATTAACTTATGGATTAGTATTGTTTCCGCTATCTTTAAAAGGTGAAAGATTTGGTATTATAATTTATATTATAATTATTGTTTTACTTGCTGTATTTTTTACTATAGTTGATAATATAAGACTAAAAAAGAAAAAAGAAGATATTGACCAAGAAACATCTAAAGATGATGAGGCTGATATTTATTATGATGAAGTAGATAAGTATAAAGTATTTGCATATATAGCTTTCCTATTCTTACATATTATAATTCTATTTTTATGTTGGGTTATGGCATGGATCGATTAATCCTAAAATAATTATTAGTAATTAAGGTTCTTATATTTATTATAAAGGAGAGATACAAATGAATACTAAGAAGACTTATAGGAAACAAAAAAAAGATTTTTCAGAATACTATTTTGATAATGATGATACTTTGCCAAATGATGATATAGATGCATCAATGTTAGGCTTTGCAGCTCCTATTTTAATGATGGTTATGGCACCAGGATTTGTTATATTTTTTGCAAGGTATAACCAAGGTGTGATAGGAACAATTATTATGACTATAGTATTTTTATCTGTTTGTGGTATTGATTTTTTCATTCCTCTATTTAGAAGTGAAGAAAAAAGCCCTGCATCAAAACAAATAAGTAGAACACTATTTTTTAAAGTAATAACACTTACTATTTGGACACTTGCTTTTATGTATATTCCTATTATTACTCATGCTAAACTTTATGATGATGAAAGTTCATCAAATGCTTATATTTCATTATATGCAATATATATGGTTTTATTTACAGTAGATAGTTTTGTATCTATTTTGTTATTAGAAAAAAAGAGAATTAAACCACATTTAACTAGTAGAATAGATTTATTTTATGCTATATTTGAAATAATCGTATTATGGTCTTATGGTGCGGTAATTAGCACTTTGATGTTTGATGAAATTATATGGATAATAGTTATGAATATAGTATTCTTTATAGTATTTGCTATTCTTTCTTTTGGTAACTATTTATTACAATTAAAGAAAAGAAAGGAACAAATTAATAATAGAAAGATAGAAAACATTTTAATAAACTCAAAGATAGTTTTATTCTTATATTTGGGTATATCTATTTTTATTATTTTATTATGGATGATTTGCTTTTTTACATTGCTTAAATAAAGATTATAAATAAAAATGCGATTCAATTGAACCGCATTTTTTAATTTCCAAGATCAGTATTTTGGCTGAGTATTTTCTAAAAACTTTTACTTCATATAGTTTGTTGATGAATGAAATACTCTTAAAATTAATACTTTTGATTCAATAATTACGAATAGAACAATGTAATTTAAACATTGCATTTTTCTAATATTACTATTTGAACCTTCAAGAATTGGATACCTACTTGGCATTGTTTCTAAACTATGAATTTTACTAAATATTGTAAGTTGGAAAATATAAGCTGCAGAACCATTTTTTAATACCGAAAATATGTATTCATATATTTTTGATATATCATTTTCTGCTTTGCTTGTAATATCAACTTTATAATTCATACTATAAATTATATTTCTCCTTGAAATATTTTTCGAATTCTTCTAATGAAACATACCTACCATTATCAAAATCGTCAATTCCTTTTTGTATTTCTTTTTGTATTTCTTCATCGGATAAATCATCAATGTTTACTATACCTTTTGGAAGCTTTACATCAAATGGAATTCCATTGTTAATTACTACTTGCTTTAAAAACAAAGTGATAGCACTTGACATAGGTATACCAAGCTGGTTTAGTATCCTTTCTGATGATTCTTTTAAAACAGGGTCTATCCTAACAGATAGATTTGAAGTTTTTTGCATTTCATCACCTCATACATATTATACAACATTCTATATGCAATGTATATGCTTTTACTATACTTTTTTGCTAGAAAAAATATATATTACTTAAATGGATAGGAGTTATTTTTTCTTATTTTTTTAATAAATATCTCTTTTTTTTATTTTTCTTTTACTTATAGTAAAAAGTATGTTATTATATATTAGGAAAGGTTTTGATACTATGGGACTATTTTCAAGATTATTTGGAAGTAAAAAGAAAGATAATAAATATAAACTTGGTATGAATAAAACTAGAACTGGTGTTCTAGGTAATTTAAAGAAATTATTAAGTAGCAAAAAACTTATAGATGATGAATTATTCGATGAACTAGAAGAAATGTTTATCATGGCTGATATCGGTGTAGATACAGTTATTAAATTCATGGATGATATAAAGTTAGAAGTAGAAAAACAAAATATAAAAGATCCATCATTACTACAAGAAATAATAGTTGATAAGATGTTTGAAATATACTTAAATGGTGAAGTTGTTAATGCTAATCTTAAGACTAATCCAAATGGTTTAACTGTTTACTTATTTGTAGGTGTTAATGGTGTTGGTAAAACTACTACAATTGCTAAACTTGCTTATAAGCTAAAAAAAGAAAAGAAAAAAGTTTTACTTGCTGCAGGTGATACTTTTAGAGCTGGTGCAATAGAACAGCTTGAAGTATGGGCAGATAGAGTAGGAGTAGATATTGTAACAAAAGAAGCAGGATCAGATCCATCAAGTGTTATGTTTGATGCAATAACTAAAGCTAAAAAGGAAAATTATGATTATTTAATTTGTGATACTGCAGGTAGACTACAAAATAAAGTTAACTTAATGAAGGAACTTGAAAAAATTAAGAAGGTTATATCTCGTGAAATGCCTGATGCACCACATGAGACACTTTTAGTAATAGATGCTACTACAGGGCAAAATGGTATGAGTCAAGCTAAGATATTTAAAGAAACAACAGATGTTTCTGGTATAGTTTTAACAAAATTAGATGGTACCGCAAAAGGTGGTATTGTTTTAGCAATACGTAGTGAAATGGGTACACCTATTAAATTGATAGGTATGGGTGAAACATTAGAAGATTTAGATACTTTTGATATTGAACAATATATCTATGGTTTATTTGCTGATTTCTTTGATCAGGAGTAAAATATGACTGATTTAAAAGAATTAGAATATATGAAT
>Ga0247611_10008533_pt1 | contig 12603 bp, 6 predicted proteins | sample 177DNAGHGhighgp2_FD_192422 | JGI IMG/M metagenome (GOLD analysis project Ga0247611, IMG submission 192422) | Sheep rumen microbial communities from Palmerston North, Manawatu-Wanganui, New Zealand - 1770 DNA GHGhigh gp2 | ecosystem: Host-associated > Mammals > Digestive system > Stomach > Rumen ... | reverse complement strand
TTTATCTATAATAAACGAGGGTATGATAACAACGTTTTACCCTCGTTTTTAGCTATTGACAAAAATGGGACTTGAATTTTAGCAGTATGCTAAGTTTTTTTACTTTTGCACCCATAAAGCCCCGAAGAAGCCACAGCACCCAATAAAAGAACGTTAAATACGTTAAAAGTGGCCTTTTGGAAAGCGTATAGAAAGCGTATTTCGAGTTTCCTACTTTTTAGGGGCTAAAGCACTGATTATCAATTATGAAAATCTAGTGCGTGGGAAAGTAAAAAAGAAAGATTACGATAAAAGTATGACTACACCACTTACTGCTATGTAGGTATAGACGATATAGCGGAAGATGCGGTTGGGGATGTGTTTAAACACATAGGTGCCTAAAGTTGTTCCTATGATGACTCCACCAAGTCCAAAACAGTAATCCATCAGGACTGTAGAAGTCAAGAAGCCGTTATAGGCGCGCACAAAGGTCATCATCACATTGCCTATGAGAAAGTAGGTCTGTGCCATTGCCATATAATGCTCCTTGGTGGGTTCCGACTGGATGAAATATAGCACGGCAGGCGGACCTTGCATCCCAAAGAAGCCTCCCATCAGTCCACTGAGTGTTCCTGCGTCCACCTGTACTTTCTTGGTTGTCGGCAACTTGATCTTTTGGCTGAACAGCGTAAAATAGATACTGATGACTATCAATGCTAGACCCATAATCCGTTTCAACATATGGTCTTCAATGCGGGTCAAAGCAAAAATGGCTATTGTCGAGACAAAAATAAACGTCATCAGTATCGCCCAAAGCCGTTTCCAAGTGACATACTCTCTCTGTCGCCAGACAATGACAGCCGAGGTTGTAGTGGCAAGCAGCCCTGAGAGCGTAGTAGCCTCGCCATAGCCGGGCATCAGGAAAGGGAGCATCGTCATGATGAAGATACCAAAACCGAAGCCCGTAGTGCGCTTTACAAAACTGGCCCCGATACTTAGTAGGAATATGAAAAGAGCAATACTACTCATTATCTATAACACTAAATGTTTCATTGGATGTCCGCCCCAACTGCTATCATTCACATATCTAAATCCAACAGAGGCGTACAAGGATTCGCCAGCAGGATTACCTCTGTCTACCAGCAATCCAACGCAGGGCAGTCCCATCTGATTAGCCTTCTCTTTAGTGGCCTTCAACAGTTGTAAAGCAATACCTTGGCGACGATATACTATGAGCACCGCCAGTGAATCGAGAATCTTCACGCGCCACTAATGAAGTCATCATCCGACGAAAATCATCCAGCCCATGCCCCACTCCACAAAAATACAGACAGCAATCATCTGACATTGCCATCATAATCAGTCGGGCTATCTCTGCAGCCTGTCCTTTCCGTGCCTTCTTAATCTCTATCATCGTTTTCAATCAAAAGAAAAAATTATTCCTAACCATGACTTTAAGTTGATCAGCAGAAAGATTAGAAGAGTTGACTTCCCTATGCATCGGGCAAAGAATCAGCGATGAACGAAGGCTGTCTCTGACAGTTACGCTCTGTCTCACAAGAAATGGCACGAATACTGAGCGGATTATGGACGCAACCAAAACCACAATATCCAAAGTCACCTTCAAGAACTCTGGATTATACATGAAGAACGAAGTCTTGCGGGTATCATGCCAAGCCAGTCGACCAATCTCCTCACCCCATAGAAGTACTTTCAAAACCTCAATGAGTGTGCTTAACTGTTGAGCGATGAGTTGCTGGCTGAGAAGTCGGATGACTACGGGATTCATATCTCAGTTTGCTAAATTTGTCAGTCCTTTTTCTTAAATATGACGGAGGCTTCCCTTGAAGGTTATGCCCCTTCGACTTCTAGACTACTAAACGAAACGTATGCATCAGATGCCAACCATGTGTATTACCGTGATTCGCCAATGTCTGGCATGGATATTGCCTCGTTCATTTGTGGCTATGGTTTTGTTGCAGCACAATCTTACGAAGGCGGCACATCCGAGGGTCGATAGTGCCGCCTTCATGGGGTAAAGGTATGGGCTTCGTGGTCATAGGGATTATGATTTCATAGAATTATTTAGAAAATCAAAATAAAGTCATAGTTTGAACCAAAGCGTCAACCTGCTGATTGCTCATGCCGTGAGAGAGCAGATACTCCGAGAATGCTTTAGCGTAATCAACATTTGGCAACTGTGCTTCGTCAGTAATACCTGCATAATACATCAGACATGGGTTGAGTCGCAACGACACCAGTGTATTGCACAAATTCGGATCTTTAAACGGGGTAATCTGATAATAGTTGTCATAGGTGACCAGATAGTCGGCAACCATCTCCTCATAGGTTGCTCCACAAAGTCCCTCAAGCAGTGCGCACACATATCCAGTACGATCTTTTCCCTCCATGCAATGAACGACATAGGGTGCTGGGTGCGACGGTAGTTCCTTCAGCGCATCAATCAGCCGTTTGTTGTAGTCATCTGCCATAGGGTCTGCTTTCAGCGGACACAGTATCACATCACCTCCCTCCCATAATGTACGACTATAGGGAGGTATGTCATAAGACGTTATCATCTCCTCTGTATCGGCAAGATTGAGAACTGTATTTACCTTCTCTTGTTCCAGATATGCCGATACATAGTAAGCACGGTTGAAATCGTTGCAGAAGGGTGAAGAACTGCGGTACAGCACACCACTTGCAATGTTGCCGACATGCACCATACGGGCATTGGCAAACTCCTCGTCGGAGATGGGGTAACCATCGCGATCGTTGTAGTATTTCATGCTTAGTGCCTGTTGTACGTCAAGACTGCCGCCCTTTTCCCACATCCTGATGACGACACGCTGTCCTTCCAGCCCTGTGAGTTCCTCAGGCAAGCCAATATTGTTGGCTGTAAAGCAAATACTCGGATATGTCGGATAGGCAACACAAAGATATTCTCCATGACGAGTGTAGAAACCATCGTAGTAAGGCATGACTATTTCCATCTCATCGATCGTAATGCTGATGATGTCACCCAGTGTGAATCCTGCCTTCATCATGTCTTCCTCCTTGATATCTAACATAGCGGCACCAAATTCGTTATACGACGTGATTTTGCCGTTCAACACAGGCAGATCGTAGACATTGTCATCGTCTGAGCAAGACATCACCAGAGGCAATAGGGTCACAAGAACCAAGAAGACAACGGACCTCCAACCATATCGTAATAATACAGAATACGACAAATGTTTCAATTGGATGGTATTCATATTTTATAATTATTTATGACTATTACTCTTCCATCAGTTTACGATAGCGGGTACGTTTAGGTTCCTCCAATCCCAACCGTTGTGCTTTATTCGTTTCGTATTCTGAGTAGTTACCCTCAAAATAGAAGACATTACCCTCTCCCTCAAAAGCGAGAATATGTGTACAGATACGGTCTAAGAACCATCGGTCGTGACTGATAATGACAGCACAGCCGGCAAAAGCCTCCAGACCTTCCTCCAAAGCACGAAGGGTGTTGACATCGATATCATTGGTAGGCTCGTCGAGCAAGAGCACGTTACCCTCTTGTTTCAGGGCGATGGCAAGATGCAGACGGTTACGCTCACCACCAGACAGCACCCCGCATTTTTTCTCTTGGTCAGCACCACTGAAATTGAAACGCGACAGATAAGCACGTACGTTGACATCTTTGCCACCCATACGGATGGTCTCATTACCCCCACTCACAACCTCATAGACCGACTTATTGGGGTCTATATCCTTATGCTGTTGGTCGACATAACTGAGTTTGACCGTCTCTCCCACATTGAACGTACCAGCATCAGCCTGTTCCAGTCCCATGATCAGACGGAACAAGGTCGTCTTACCGGCACCATTAGGACCTATCACTCCCACAATACCGTTTGGTGGCAACATGAAGTTAAGGTCACCGAACAGCACCTTCTCATCAAAAGCCTTTGCCACATGTTCAGCCTCTATCACCTTATTTCCCAGACGAGGACCGTTAGGAATGAAGATTTCCAGTTTCTCCTCCTTTTGTTTCTGTTCCTCATTGAGCATCTTGTCATAGGAGTTCAGACGTGCCTTACCTTTGGCATGACGAGCCTTGGGAGCCATACGTACCCACTCCAACTCTCGTTCAAACGTCTTACGACGCTTAGAAGCGGTCTTCTCTTCGAGAGCGAGTCGCTGACTTTTCTGCTCCAACCATGATGAGTAGTTACCTTTCCAGGGGATACCTTCACCACGATCCAGTTCGAGAATCCACTCGGCTACATCATCGAGGAAATAACGGTCGTGGGTGACGGCAATCACCGTACCCTCATATTGCTGCAGATGTTGTTCGAGCCAGTCAATAGACTCTGCGTCAAGATGGTTGGTAGGCTCATCGAGCAAAAGAACATCGGGTTTCTGCAACAACAAGCGACAGAGAGCCACACGTCGGCGCTCACCCCCCGACAGGTTCTCCACACTTCGATCACCAGCAGGACAGTTCAGTGCTGCCATGGCACGGTCCAGTTTCGAGTCCATGTTCCATGCGTCCGTCGAGTCGATGATATCCTGTAACTCTGCCTGTCGAGCCATCAGTTTCTCCATCTTGTCAGCATTCTCATAATACTCTGGGAGTCCGAATTTCACATTGATATCATCATACTCTGCAAGGGCATCATACACATACTGCACTCCCTCCATCACATTCTCCTTCACCGTCTTCGTATCATCCAAGGGAGGATCCTGAGGCAGATAACCGACACTATAGCCAGGGCTCCATACCACATTACCCTGATACTGTTGGTCGATACCTGCAATAATCTTCATCAGGGTCGACTTACCAGCACCATTCAGACCAATGATACCAATTTTCGCCCCATAGAAGAAACTGAGGTAGATATTTTTGAGTACTTGTTTCTGGTTCTGCTGGATGGTCTTACTCACTCCGACCATCGAGAAAATCACTTTCTTATCGTCAACTGTTGCCATATATTTTTAAATTCTAAACTATCAACTCTAAACTATCATAGTCCTCTTGCCTTAAGCAATCCTGCTGCATCAGGAGCCTGAAGACCAGTGAACTCCCTAAACATCTGCATTAGGTCACGGGTATTGCCTCGGCTCAGGATCTGGTCACGGAACGATTGTCCGACGGCAGGTTTCAATGCACCACGTTTAGCAAAACAATCGGCAATATTCACGGCAAGCACCTCTGTCCACAGATAACTATAGTACCCTGCCGCATAACCACTACCCCACACATGATTGAAATAGGAAGTAGAATAACGGGGAGGTATCTGCGTATCCAGCAGTCCGATAGCCTCTAATGCCTTACGCTCAAAGGTTGGTGCCTCTTCTGCCGTGGGAATCTCCTCCACACTGAGCATGTGCCATGCCATGTCCAGACAAGTGGCGGCAAGGTTCTCACCCAGCGCATAGGCAGAGTGGAAATTGATGGAGTTAAGCATCTTACCCTTCAAATCGGCAGGCATGGAAGCCCCTGTCACGGCATGCTTCGCATAATGGTCGAAGATCTCCGGAATGGTGGCGAAGGACTCATTGAACTGCGACGGCATCTCCACGAAGTCACGAGCCACAGCAGTACCACTCAATGAGTTATACTCACAGTTGGAGAGGATACCATGCAGGGCATGTCCGAACTCATGGAAGAGAGTTGTCACCTCATCCCATGACAGCAGACTGGGTTGACCTTCGGGAGCCTTGGCATTGTTACACACATTATATATCAAAGGCTTCTGATGACGGAAACTGCTCTGTTTGGCAAACGAACTCATCCATGCCCCACCCCGTTTGGTAGGACGACGGAAATAGTCGCTATAGAAAAGAGCCAATGTCTTACCGTCTTTGTCAATCACCTCAAACACCTTCATATCGGGATGATAGGTCGGGATGTCATGCCGACGCTTGAAAGTGAGTCCATAGACACGGTTAGCGGCATAGAACACTCCATTCTGCTGCACACTGTCGATATTGAAATAAGGCTTCACATCATCCTCTGACAAAGAGAACTGTTCTTTCTTCATCTTAGCGGAATAATAGAAGCGGTCATAAGGCTCCAACTTAAACGACTTACCCATTGTCTTACGGGCATAGTCCTCTATTGCCTTTGTCTCTGCCTTCGCCTTGGGAGTATATTCCTTGATGAGTTGTTTCAAGAAGGCATACGCATTCTCTGGGTTCTTCGCCATACGATTCTCCAGCGAATAGGCGGCATAATTAGGATAACCCATCAGTTTTGCCTTCTCGGCACGCAACTTAGCAATCTCCACCACGATGGGGAAAGTATTATATTTCCCGGTACCGTCAGCACGATGGACAGATGCCTCATAGACACGGCGACGCAGGTCACGGTTGTCGAGACTGGCGAGAATTGACTGCTGAGTGGTATTGACAATCACAATACAATAAGGAGCCTTGCCCCCACGGATCTCTGCATCTTTCTTACACTGTGCGATATCCGCTTCACTGAGTCCAGCCAATTCCGACTTGGCATTCACCCAGACCACCGCATCGTTGGTCGCATCAGGCAACATATTTCCCCATTCCTGCTGGAGGTCGGAGATTCGCTTGTTAATCTCTTTCATCCGTGCCATCTTCTCTTTCGACAACAGGGCTCCAGAGCGAACAAAATCCTTATAGGTCTCTTCCAATAGTTTCATATCCTCGCCTTTCAACTGGCTACGCTCATGGTCGTACACATACTTGATGCGCTGAAACAGTTTCTCGTTAAACGAGATTTCGTTACCAAGGTCAGCAAGTTGTGGCATCACTTTCTTCTGTGTCTCTGTGATTTCAGAAGTCTTGTCCGCACTCGTCAGACAGAAGAACACACTGCTCACTTTGTCCAACAACACCCCACTCTGCTCAAAGGCGACAATCGTATTCTGGAAAGTAGGAGTCTCCTTATTTTCCACGATACAACGAATAGCCTCTCGCTGCTGTTTGATGCCTTCCTCTATCGCAGGAAGATAGTCGGATGACTGTATCTTACTGAAATCAGGAGCGCCAAAAGGGAGATTCCCTTCTTCCAACAGCGGATTACGTATAGAATATAAATATGCCATCAATGCCATTTTACCACGCATCGTCTCACGAGGTGTGAACTCTCCGTTCACCCAGAAATAACGTTGGTTGAAATAAGACTCTTGACGAGGCCACCCTCCCTCATTCCATGAAGGATAACAGAGGTTTGTCAACAATCGCCCATCACCGCCATTATGTCCCGGTGACCATGTCTCTGTACCATTAAATGGTGTCTGACCAGGATGTGTTCCCGGGTCACCGTCATTACGACCGGTAGAATAAACATTCTCAAGATGTCTCTCTCCCAATCCTGTCATCTCCACGATATTACCAGGGTTACGTCCCAAACTCCAACTTGCCTCTGTATACATCACATCCTCTAACTTTCTGCGCTCAGCCTGATCATCTGTCAGATAATGGGTAAGCATCACTAATTGCAGGTTCTGTGAGGTCTGCCAACGATCATCGGTAGCAGCACGACGCGAAGGACGTAACGACACCTTATCTATATTATAGGCAGTAGCATGCGCTTTGACACTTGCCTTCAGGTTCTTATAGAATGTACCATCATGCCGGTCATACGGACAGGTCAGATATGCAGCGGCTGCCCATAATTGATAATATCCATCCTTACCCCGTTTGAAGAGCGGTGTATGGTCGTCCTTTATCTCACTACCCTCTATCATGATCTTCTCCCAAGCAGGATCACGTGTCAGGTTATAGAGGAAGGCTGCTGCCATCTGACGGAAGTCTCTGCCACGCATACGGATACTCCCTATGTCCTGCAGGTCGTCCAACTGCTGGTTTTCCTGTCTACTGGCAAAACGATAGGCTTTGAGAGCCTCATCTGTATAGTAAGTTCTCAGACTGTCGATACCCGCAATACGGAAAGCATCGGCAAGCATCGCACAGTTAGCGGCATTACCCCATGCTGCCATGGTGGTACATCCTGCCTGGAACATGACGGTCCAGTCGCTGCTGGGATTCGTCACTCCCTGTGAATAGGCTTCTCCGTCACGAATACTGAGGAAGAAATCCACCTCGTTACGTGCCTCGTCAATAAGGTCAGGAATACCATTTCCACTCTCACGGATACCTAAGTTATCCTCCGACAACCGACCACCAGAGAGAATGTAAGGAAGTAACATATCATAGATATTACTGATATGAGCGAGATGACGATCCCAGTCGAAAGCATCTGAATGTCCACCTCTCACATGGACTGCCTCTGGATTCCCGGGCAGTCGATGCTGCCAGAATACGGATGCGTCAGGTGCTTTGAAATGAGGCTCATCCCACACGTCTCCACGTAGTTTTCGCCAGTCAGGATGCCAAGGGTGAAGGTCAGTCTTGTACATCTTGAATCCCTTTGGATTGACACCAGGAATAAACTGCGGCTGACGAGGTACCGGGAACACATGGGCTGGGTCTATCGGTTCTCCAAGACGCATATAATAATAGCCCCTGACAGAATAGCAGAAGGGCTCGTAATACACATTCTCTGAGATATTAAAGTCCATGCTGCATCCGACATCCTCGACCACCAAGCGATAGCGTCCCGGTGCAGAAGCACTGAAATCAATATTCCAAACATCGGTACCTACCAGGTTCTTCTCACCAGCCTCTTCCTTATAGGCACTCATGGGTTTCCAGAACTTAACCGTTCCTACCTCCTTCTTCTTTTGGGTAGCCACCTCATAGAGGTATACTTTCTTACCCTCCCAAGCATGGTAGTCACGACTGCCTCCATCACCTAACCACTGATAGAGGTCTGCCACCTTCTTGACTTGGGCAGGATGATATCCGATAATATTCACATGAACAGCCTCTGACTGGGTATTCCAGATATCATAGTGAATCGTTGCGGTCTGTTGATCGGCGTTCAGGCTTCTTGGTATCGTCACCTGATAGGTACAACCCTGACGCATGGACTTAGGGAGTTTCAAGAACAACCAGTGGTCCAACTCACTCGTCAGCGTATGGTCGGTATTCATGGGTTTTGACTTTCTCCACACAGAGACAGGCTGCAGTTTGGCAAAGGACTTATCGTCTTTGGAAGACACCGTCCACAGACTTGCTTTCTGGGCATCCACCACATTCAGTCGCTTTCCAAATACGAACAAGGTATCATCGCCTTCCTCGAACGAATGTCCGAGATAAGCACTCTTACCCGTCCCATTATCTCGATAATGAACCTCTCCGTCTCGGAATTGAATCATCAGATAATCCCTGTCGATGACTTTCAAGCCCACCAGTCTCGTTGCCGCTGCAGGTAATGTCGCTAACAGCAACAGTGCTACCAATCCATTTCTCATCGTTACTTGATTATTTTGCCATCTGATAGATTTTCTCCATATCCTCTGCTCTCAGCACCTTGAAACAGCCTGTCGTCGCTGTGTAGTCACGACTGCACTTACGAACCATCTCCTTGATCTCGTCATCGGTAATGTCACGTCCGATCAACTCATGGATGTTTATAGGCATACCAATGGCATGGTAGAATGTCTCCATCGCCTCGATACCACGTAATGCTGTTCCCTCTGGGTCTGAGAAATCATTAGGCACATCCATCACGTTGACAGCAAAACGTACGAAACGACTCACATTCTCCTGATAGACATAACGAGCCCAACTTGGCCAGATAGCGGCAAGACCGGCTCCGTGGGTCACGTCAAACATACCACTCAGTTCATGCTCCAACTGATGGGTTGCCCAGTCATCACTGATACCGCAACCTGTCAGTCCGTTATGGGCAACACTGCCACCCCACATAATCTGGGCACGGTTACGATAGTCGGTCGGATTTTTCAGTACGGCAAAGACACAGTCTTTCATCGTACGAAGGACAGCCTCCGCTATCGTTGTTGTCAATGTCATGTCATCATCATGAGTGAAATAGCGTTCCATCGTGTGCATCATCATATCGGTCACACCGGCAGCCGTCTGATAAGGTGGCAGCGTAAAGGTACGTTCGGGATTCATAATGGCGAATTTCGGACGACAGATATCATTGGAATAGCCCAGTTTCACATCCCCGTCCTCATTGGTAATCACTGTCGACTCACTCATCTCACTGCCGGCTGCGGGGATGGTCAGGACAGAGGCTACAGGCAGACAAGCCGTTGGCTCTTTCTTTCCCAGATAGATATCCCATACTTCTCCTTCATTGCAGACACCAAAGGCAATTGCTTTAGAAGAGTCGATGACACTACCTCCACCCACTGCGAGGATGAAGTCTATCTGTTGCTCTTTACAAAGGGCGATACCTTGATGTACCAGCGACAGACGTGGGTTAGGTACTACCCCACCTAATTCTATATGTGACACGCCACCCTCTTCGAGCAGACGACAAATCTTATCCAACAGACCAGAACGCTTGGCACTCTGCCCACCATAATGCACGAGGACACGATGTCCACCATATTTCTTCACTAATCGAGCGACCTGCTCCTCGGACTCTTTACCGAACACCACTTCTGTAGGTGTGTAATAAATAAAATCTTTCATACTACATATCTGTTTTGTGTTAGTAACTTCATGTTGCAAATTTACGAAAATAAAATTAAATATTCATACATTATTCTTACGCATTAGTATTTTTTATATAAATGATGTTTTGTGATTCCCATAAAAATGACTACCTTTGCATCCCGAAATGTAGCAATCACAAAAATTTATCTACGATATGAAGAAACAGTTGAAGAAGGTACTCGTGTTAGGCTCGGGTGCCCTTAAAATCGGACAGGCAGGCGAGTTTGACTACTCGGGATCTCAAGCATTAAAGGCTTTACGTGAGGAAGGTATCTCCTCTGTTCTCGTAAATCCTAACATTGCAACCATCCAGACCTCTGAGGGTATCGCCGACAAGGTGTATTTCCAACCCGTTACCACCCATTTTGTCACAGAAATCATCAAGAAGGAGCGTCCTGACGGCATTCTCCTCGCTTTTGGTGGACAGACAGCATTGAACTGTGGTACTGAACTCTATCAGACTGGTGTCTTGAAGGAGTATGGTGTGGAAGTGTTAGGAACCTCTGTAGAGGCTATCATGAACACAGAGGATCGTGACCTCTTCGTGAAGAAATTGGCAGAGGTTGACCTGAAAGTACCTGTCAGTCATGCCGTAGAGAATATGGACGATGCCTTGAAGGCTGCTCGTGAGATTGGTTTCCCCATCATGATTCGCTCAGCATACGCACTGGGTGGTCTGGGCTCAGGTATCTGTCCTGATGAGAAAGCCTTCGTGGAATTGGCTGAGAGTGCCTTCACTTTCGCTCCCCAAATTCTGGTGGAGGAGTCATTGAAGGGCTGGAAGGAGATTGAGTTCGAGTGCATCCGTGATGCCAACGACCGTTGCTTCACCGTTGCCTCCATGGAGAACTTCGACCCCCTCGGCATCCACACTGGTGAGTCTATCGTTGTTGCTCCAACTTGCTCATTATCAGAGGAGCAGGTAAAAATGTTACAGGAAATTACGATTAAGTGTGTCAAGCATCTCGGTATTGTCGGAGAGTGCAATATCCAGTTTGCTTTCAATGCCAACACCAACGACTATCGTATCATTGAGATTAACGCCCGTCTGAGTCGTTCTTCCGCTCTTGCCTCCAAGGCTACAGGTTATCCCCTCGCCTTCGTGGCAGCCAAGATCGCATTAGGTTACACCCTCGACCAGATTGGTGAGATGGGTACGACCTCTTCTGCATACGTTGCTCCAAGTCTCGACTATATGATCTGTAAGATTCCTCGTTGGGACCTCACCAAGTTTGCCGGTGTCAGCCGTCATATCGGCTCCAGCATGAAGTCTGTGGGTGAGATCATGTCTATCGGACGCTCCTTCGAGGAGATGATCCAGAAGGGTCTCCGTATGATCGGACAGGGCATGCACGGTTTCGTAGGTAACGACCATACCAAGTTCGACAACTTGGATGATGCCCTTGCTAATCCTACCGACCTCCGTATCTTCGCCATCGCACAGGCTTTGGAGGAAGGTTATACCATCGACCATATCGAGGACCTCACCAAGATTGACAAGTGGTTCCTGGAGCGCTTGAAGCATATCGTAGACCTGAAGCATCAGTTGATGGAGTATAACAAGTTGGAAGACCTGCCTACCTCTTTATTATTAGAGGTGAAGCAGTGTGGCTTCTCCGACTTCCAGATTGCCCGTTTCGTACTGAAACCTGAGAACGGCAATATGGAGAAGGAGAACTTGGAGGTACGCCAGTATCGTAAGTCAAAGGGTATTATGCCTTCTGTCAAGCGCATCCCGACTGTTGCCTCTGAGCATCCTGAACTGACCAACTATCTGTACTTCACGTACACCCATACCCCAGCCTTCGGAACTCCTGACGGCAAGCCATATACTACCAAGCACGATATCAACTACTATAAGAACGAGAAGTCTGTCATCGTACTGGGTTCTGGCGCTTATCGTATTGGTTCGAGTGTGGAGTTCGACTGGTGTTCGGTGAATGCTATCAATACGGCTCGTAAACTGGGTTACAAGTCTATCATGATCAACTACAACCCAGAGACCGTATCTACCGACTATGACATGTGTGACCGACTCTATTTCGATGAGTTGTCATTGGA
>Ga0247611_10008532_pt1 | contig 12603 bp, 25 predicted proteins | sample 177DNAGHGhighgp2_FD_192422 | JGI IMG/M metagenome (GOLD analysis project Ga0247611, IMG submission 192422) | Sheep rumen microbial communities from Palmerston North, Manawatu-Wanganui, New Zealand - 1770 DNA GHGhigh gp2 | ecosystem: Host-associated > Mammals > Digestive system > Stomach > Rumen... | reverse complement strand
TATCCCGTTTGTTCTAAAGCATCAGTTGGAAGAAATATTTGATCTTTAACTGCTTCTTTTAAAGCTTGTTCATCATTTTCATCAAAATCTCTAGGAACTTCTACTTCTTGACTAGAACTTAAACACATAGAAATTGTAACTGGAACATATTTTACGGAAGATAAAATACAATCCCCAGTTACTAAATCTATTAATACTTTTTTGCCAGAAGGAGTTTTTGTTTCATAACACATTAAATCTCCAATCTCTACTTCCCATTTAGCTTCTTGCAAGCATTCCAAAAATAATGATTGTGGAATATAACATCCAAGATTTATTTTAGTTTCTTCTCCAGTTTCAATATTATTAAGAGCATTCATTATAGCTATTTTCATTAATTTAATTGAATCTCGGAGATCTGTTTTAATATATTTATTCATACTCGTCATAATTACATTCTGGATCATATGGATCTACTGTACAGTCTTTATCATTGCAATAATTTCTTACTGTACCATCTTCTTGTGGTTCTTCTCTAAAATATCCACAATTATAGCAATTACTACATCTTCTCATAATAAGTTACAATTTTATCAGGCTGAGTTAAACCATGAAATCTAGTTAATTCATTATTATCATCATCTAATAAAATAAGAGTAGGAAGATTCTTAACATCATATTTTTCAGCTAATTCTTCTTCCTCTTCTACATTTATTGATTGTATTTCTAAAGGAAAATCCTTTAAAAGTTTTGATTGCTGTTTACAAGGCCCACACCAATCTGCATAAAACTTTAGTATTTTCATACTACAACAACTTCATGAACATTAAAATAATTATCTTCATTTTCATTGAATTTCTCTAAACTTTTCCAGTCAGTTACTTCTCCATCAGTTACTTCTGATAATATTCTAAAAAGTTCTTGTTCAGATTCTGGATAATAGTAGTCTTCTGGCCAACCATCTCTCATTTCTTCAACAATATATCTAGCTGGAAAATATTCTCCCTCACTATCATTAGTTTCATATATTTCCATTCCAGGTTCTTCACAATACCAAAAGACTTCCATTTCAGGAAATAAATTACATAAAGCATCAGAAAGTTCTGTTGTACTCCATGCTTCTTCTGCTGAGAAAGAAAAACTTCCAACATTATCAGCATTAAAATCTACTTCATCAAGATAATTAATAGAACCTCTTAAAGAATATTTATCTACATCTTCTTTGGACATTCCTAAGAGGATAAGAACATTACCTTCCCAATCATCACCGCCTTCTGATGTAGCTGTAGAAATAGCATCGTAAACTTTCTTAAGATTTTCTTGAGAATCCCTAATCACATAATTTACATAAGCCCAATTTGCCATATTATTTTCTAAATTTGTTTAAGTCTTTTTTAATTATCTTAATTCCTTTCTTTAAAAACTTAAGTATTTCAGATTCATTTTCTAAATCAAATAACTTAATATTATCAAGAATAAAATTAATCTTATTAAGTGAATTTAGACAAGATTGTTCATCCATTAAAGAATCTGCACTAATTAATGATGCCAAAAATAAATATTTTTTATCACTTTCTAATGCAATCTTATAACTACAAATCTTTTTACAAAATTCAGTTAAAGGTTGATTACCTTTTAAGCATTCTAAGACGTCCATATTAATCAATTAATACTTTTCCTGCTAATTCTTTTCTCCAATGGTCTTCTTTTAATATTTCTACTTTATATGGAGTAAAATAACTAGCACAATCAAATATTATTACTTCTTTATCTAAATTTTCTTCACCTAAATTTTGAAGACGTTTAATTAATTGTTCTACTGTCATACTATATTTATTATATCTGATAAGATACCATGTTTCTCAGCTTCACTATACATTAGCTGAGTTAATTTCTTCATATCGGGATGTACTTTTCCCGTTGTTTCAAAATACCTTAAATCAAAGAAATATCTCCAATCACTAGCAAAACCAGTCATACAAATCTCTGTTTTTGTAGCATTTGGAAGAACTGCTCTTGCCTCTTGAGGAGTTGCTCCTGATACAAGTAAATCAAGATAGTATATTTCAGCATCTCTAAGAGCCATTTCAAATATATTAGAATTTTCATCTTGCTGAACCATATTTTTCTCAATAACAGCTTGTGGATTTTTAAATATAGGAATTTTAGTTTCATCATACCAGGAAGGCATAATAAAAGTAATTTCTCCACCATGTCTTTCTTTAGAATAATTGCAATATCTCTGACTTTCTTGAGCAAAGCTAAACACTCTATGTCTTACAAGTTCATGTGATACTCCTCTATCAGTAATTAATTTAAAAGAATATCTCATTTCATGATATTCATCTGGATCACTTAAATACTTTAAGTCGTCTAACCAATCATTTTCTACAAGGACTCTTAAGTTAGTTGTAATATATATCATACCACCATTATAACTAACTTTAGTATATTTATTAGATTCATACTTATTTTCAAGTCCTAAATAATCGGATGATGTATAGTCAACTTCTTTTGTAAGATAAACAGTACCATGTTCAAGCATTGCTAAATGATTACTTGCTATCATTCTATCAACAAAAGGTTTGGCAGAACCTTCTGCTATTTTGTCTTCTGACTTATAACAAGTTCTGCCTACCCTTTCTATAGCTTTATATATTCCTTCAATTCCTGGTTCCCAAGGTAATAATTCAGCTTTTTGTTTTATTAATTTCATGTTAATATTCCTTGATGTTCAATTATTTCTATATCTCCAGCGATATAATAACAATTATTTACACCATATCCTAGAGAATCTACATATTCATCTGTGATTTCTAAATTTTTATCTATACTATGGATATGCACAGTATTAGTTACATAATCGATTACAACAAGTTTTTTCATTAACAAAAGTCAGTTGAAGTTGCAAATCTCAAACCATCTGAATAAAAATCACTCTTATTTTTAGACAGCTTATAACCTAAACTTTCTAAGAAATTAGTATATTCATTTTTACAATTCCAAACTTTTTCATCTGGAAATGCTAGATGATAGGAATCAGAATCCCAAGATTCTTTATCCCAATTCAAAGCCATTTTAAAGAATTCTTCTTTATCTTCTTTTTCATTATATTCATTAAAGATTTCTATATCTTCTCTGTCAATAAAAGATTTTATTCCTTCTTTAGTTAATGGATATAGGTAATAAGCAGTATCTGGATCAAGTATATATTTAAAATGTCCAGGTTCAATTTCTGAATAATGTCCATTTCTTATTCTATATAAATTAGGATTCCAAAGAAATTTCCATCCTCCACTTCTTTTACCTAAATGAATATATCCAGTAGGTTCGGCATCCGCACTATATGGTTCAAATCTTTCATAAAGCTCACAAGTTTTTTCTCTTATAGCTTTAAAATCGTTGAGGTCAATTAATTCATGTAATTTCTTAATATCTTCTTCTTTAGGAATAATCCTTGCATAATAATTCGTTCCCATAATTAACAGCTATCTTGAAATTTATGAGTTCAATCCTTATAATATTGTAAATATAATTCTATTTTAATATCGTCTGGAATATCATCGTAGTTTAATATATCTACAATACCTTCTTCTCTCGAAAATATTATATATTCTAGTCCATATACACTATATTCTATTTCAAAACAATTGTCTACTCGATCAATTATTTCTTGTGAATGTTTTTCCGGATTCTCTAAAATATCTTCCTTTGTAGATTCTTCGTTTTCAAGTACTCTAAAAATTAAATCTTTAAGACTTTTATCTTCTTCAAAAAAAACATTTGTCTTATTATAAACAAGTATGTAATTTTTATTCTTCATAATTTTTATTATTTAATTGTCTTATACGTTCTTTACATATATGAATAATTTTCTCATAATCAAGAATACGAGATTCTCCCTCTTTAGTTCTAAGAACTCTTTTAATTATATCAGCATCAAAAGCATTTAAATTATAGTCAATCCAAATACTCCAAGGTTGTATTAAATGCTTGGAGTAATCGGATTTACCTACATTATAAGCTCTCTCCGCTGTTGGAATCATCCCTAATAATTTCAGCTTCTGATATAGAACTATCGGAATCTTCTTGTTTCTCATTTTGTTTAGCCATTATAATCATACAATATCCAACATATCCTAAGATAATTTCTCTTTGAGATTTAGTTAGATAAGATTTCTTATCTTGAATTAAATCATATTCTTTAAGAATTAACTTATTTATATCATCAGAATGTTTATTAATAGTTTGAATTCTTTTTATTAAAGTAGAATTTCTTCCTTTTAATAAATTTAAATTTGCTTCAATTATTTCCAGAAGTTTTTCTTCAGTCATTTCTGGGGCTTTATATAATAAATCTTTTATTTTCATTCTTCTTCTTTTATAGGTTCAATTGATTCAATTTCCCATTCATCTAAACTGCCATAACTTTCATTAACAAATCCACCCTGTAAATCTTCGTAATCAAAATTTTGAATTTCTTCTTCTGAATCAGCTTCTACAATGTAATAGCAATTATTCCAAACGCGTTCTTGTGTATATACTCTATATTTCATAATCAATGTATCCAATAATTAGGTATTGTTCCATCTTTAAGTCTTGATAATCCTGAACTTAAAGGTAATCTTGTACAGAAAGGTTTTGCTCCTTTTTCCATACATTTTTGAAGAACAGAAGCAACTTCTTCTGCCATATCTTTTGGACATTCACAATTATATTCATCATGAACTTGAAGACATATTTTAACTATATTTTGAAGATTATTTTGTACAATCCATTTAAAGAATAGTATTCCAGAGAGTTTAGTAGCCATAGCACCTCTATTTTGTATTCTATAATTAACAGAAGCTTTTTCAAAATCAGATTTATTTTTATTCCATTGACTTAGATAATGAACTTCTTTACTATATGGCTCAGTAAATTTCATTCTTTGATATTCTTCCCACCATCCAGGTTGTCTAGTAAAATCTCTAATTTTCTTCCATATATTATCCCAATCTTCAATATGTGCTCTATGCCCAGTTACTGGATTCATTAAAATATATCCTTTATTAATAACTTCCTTCTTACAATATTCTTGATATTTAGCTACTCCAGGAAAACCTTCCATATATGAATTATAAATTTCTACTGCTTCTTGTTTTGGAATTCCAGAATTTTCTGCTATTGTATCAGCATTTCCAGCATATCCAATAGCAAATTCAATTCCTTTAGCAGCTTGTCTTAATTCTGGATATAACTTTTTAATATCTCCAATATTAGTATCTCTAGGAATTTGTTTTTTATATGACATATAGGCTACTAGATTATGCATATCTCTACATCCAGTAGTATATAATTCTAAAAGAGCTGGATCATTTGTTACAGATGCTAAAATTTGTGATTCCTGTGAATCATAATCTTCGCTTATCCATAGATTTCCTTCCTCAGATATAAAACAAGCTCTAGTCTCAGCATCTCTAGGAATTTGTTGAAGATTAACACTAGCATCTCCACCTCCAGAACTTAATCTAGAAGTTATGGTGCCTATTTGATGAAAGTCTGCATGAATTCTTCTAGTAACTGGATTAATTGCTTTTAACCATTTTTCCCCAAAAGAATCACATACTTTTTCAGCTTTCTTAAATTCAGCATATGCATCAGCTAATTCTGGATTAATATTTCTTTGAGATTTAATTACTTCAGCAGCAACACTCTTTTTCTTTTTTCTTTCTTTCTTATCAAATATTTCAACATTAAATCCCATAAATTCAAAGAATGGGATTAATTGTTTAGAACTTGACCAGTTAAGAATACAGTGTGGTTTATCATCAAAGCCTGCAAAAAGGTCTCCTTGTAAATTCTGTTCTACAAATGGATAAGATATTTCAAGTTCTTCGCAATATAAAAGACCTACTTCATCTATACCTGAAGGTTTAGTATAATATCTTTTAGGTTTCTTAGATGGAGGATAGATATATATTTTATATTTCTTTAAACTTTCTTCATCATGAAGCCATTGAGTATCAACAATATGTTCTGTAATTATAGTTTTATTTTTAGTATTACCAGAATGATTATAAAAATATTCTAAAACAATATTATTTAATATAGAAATAGTCTTATTAAGTTTTTCTTGGTCTTTAGCCATTTTAGCTTTCCATTTAGCAACATCTAGTTTTACTCCACAAAATTCTATATAAGCTAAAACTTTAACAAACTCATTTTCTAAATCTACTGCTTTTTGAAGATTTTCTCTATCAATATCAATCTGTTGAGAATTTTTTATATCCTCAAGATACATTACATCAGTTCCTGCATATTGTACTACTTGAGGAGTTAGTCCAACTTTGGTAATTAATCCTCTAACAGTTTTGTCTAATTCTATCCCAAGCCTCTTTTGTCCAACAGCTTTTAAAGAACAACTAAATTCATAGTATTCTTCAAAAGGAGCTACCTTTTTATTTTTAATTAAATATGGAAATTTATACCCTTCTCTTACATATTCATTTGGATCTATAGCTCTTCTTTCTACTCCTAACCATATTATTTGTTCAGCCAGCATAGTATCATAAACATTCTTTGGCCAAATATCATAATAATATAAATATCGTAAATCAAAAAGAGCATTATGTAATAAAAATAATTTATCTTCAGATTCAAATAAATCTTTAAATAGAACTATAGAATAAGAAGATTGATCAAATACATATTGATTTTCTTTATTTCCTAATTGATAACAAAGAAGAGGTTTAGTAAACACATCTAAACCCATAGTCTCAGTATCAAATTGAATTATATCTAATTTCCAAAGATTTTTCTTAGCTTCTTCAAATGAAATTTCTTGATATAAGTCAGTCTTGAACAGACTCTTCTGGTTGCTTATCAGATAAATCATTATAGTAAGATTTATTTCTTATTAACATAATTTTAGGTTCCCAAATTTCTCCAATATTTCCTTTATTACATCCAAATCCAACATACTTTATATCTGGAAAATAGCTAAATAAATAAGGAGCTACTAGTGTAGTACAATTTGGACATTCATAATCTCCAATATATAACATTACATGACTACCAGGCCAATAATAACCACGAATAGCAAACATCCAATTATATCCATATTTTTTAGATAAATATGCATGCATATCATTACTATCAGTACCACTAGGCCTACTAACATGTAAATCGTCTCCTTCCAACCATATTGGAATTCTTTTATTTAAAAATTCTTGTTCAGTCATTATTTATTTTCTTTTCTAAATATTCAATAAATCTATAATCTTTAGGCCATGCTTCTTTACCTTTCCAAGTATGTCCCCAAGAATCTATATAATTTATCTGTACTTTTACACCCTTAGAATTAAAGGTATTTTTATATTTATCTAATAATTCTTCAGCAGTAAGGTTTAGACTTAAATACTTTTCTAATCCTATAAAATATGTATTGAAAACTTCATCTAAAGTACATCTAACTTTAGAAATTTTCTTCCCATCTGGAAATAGTATTCCTATTTGCCAGACAGGAGAAATTTTATAAGGATTTCCTATTACTTTATCAGATAAAACTTTCTTAGCCATGTTTAGCTTTAACTAATTCATATTTAGAGAGATAAACACTTTTTAAAGGTTCCTCTCTTTGATAAATAGTTTCATTAGGAAACTTTCTTTTTAAAGCTAAATAATCTTGAGAAATACTATCCATTATCCAATTATTATCCTGTTTTGAGGCAGTAAAATAATACATTATTGTTTAGTTTTAGAATATTCATAAATAAAGTTAGAAAATACTTGAGCTATAACTTCATCAGTTTCACAATTATAAAAGTAATTCATACTATGTACTAATTCGTGATAGAAAGTTCTTTCTAAATCTTCCTCACTTACTTTTACTACTTCATTTTCACACTTTACATACCTAGCTAACTTTATTTTACTATTAACTATTGAAAAATTTCCGTAAGTACTATAATCATCTATTTCATCTACTAATTCTACATCTATTTTCTTTCCTCCTGCAATACAAAAAGATTTTGGAATCATAATAAAGTTCTAAGAATATTTCCCTTTTTTTGTTGTAATTTTTTAACAGCTGACTTCCTTAATTGTCTTACTCTTTCATCTCCAAGTCCCATCTCTTTAGCTATATCTTTAATAGGTCTTTCATACTCTCCTTCTAAACCATAGAATTCAGTAATTACCTTATACTCTCTAGCATTTAAGCATTTAAGAGCTTTAGAAATAGCATCTTTAGTAAAGGTGTCAGAAAAAGAATCAGAAGTTTCTGGTAAAATATCTTCTAATGTAGTATTTCCATCATCTGTTAAAGGAGTATCAATAGATTGACAATAGGATTTATCCATTACTACAGAATCATATTGTTTCTGAGTAATATTGGCTAATTCTATTAATTCATCATCAGTAGGTTCTCTCTGATTTTCTCCTAAAAACTTTTCATAGGCTCTCTTAACTTTTGTTATTTTACCTATATAAGTTATTGGATATCTTATAGTTCTTCCAGTATTATATATTTCTTTAAGAATTTCTCTTCTAATATACCATACTGCAAAACTAAGAAATTTATATCCTTTATCTGGATCATAATTATCAACAGCCATACAAAGTCCCATTAATCCAGCCTGAATAAGGTCAACTAATGGAACTCCTTGGCCAGTATATTTTTTAGCACAAGTAACAACAAATCTTAAATTGGAAGTAATTAATTTTTCCCTAGATTTATTATTGCCAGCTAATGCCTCTCTAGCAAGTTCAACTTGTTCTTCACCAGAATACATTTGATATTTATCAATATCCTTAAAGAAATCTTTTAGTATATCACTATTTTCATTAAGAATATTCTTAGTTATCGTTATTTCTTTCACTTATCCAAAATGTAGCACAGTCTAATATTTTAATTATCTTGTACTTATCTTCAAATTCATCTCCTATAGAAATAAATGGCCCTCCAGCTGGATCAACAGATTGAATATCTTTAATTTTAAGATGTTCATCTAATGAGCCACCGATTACTCTAATATATTCTAAACAATATTTATGTTTATTATCAACCCTTAATTCCCATTCAGAAATATTAGGTTCTATATCCTTAACTTTTTCTAACCATAGATCTGCTCCATCTCGATTATATAGTTGTATTTTCATAATTGATTAGTTTTTCGTAAATATTGATATAATTTATTCTTAGTTAATCCCTCTTTATACATACATTCTTGTCTAGATTGATATTCTCTACCTTCATATATGCAAGTTTTAGCTTTTTTACCTCTACCACTTACTTTATAATTTTCATCGGAACATCTTTTTTTATTTCGAAGTTCTATAGTTTCTATAGCATCATTTATTACTTTAATAGATTCTAGTGTTCTTTCTTTTATAAAACTTCTAGATAAATGTTCTATTTCATAATGATTTTCCTTTATAAATTGGACAAGTTTAATCCAATCTTTTTCTTTTAATTTTTCAAATTTGCCACAATAAATAGCTAATCCATTATCACCATTAACATCCCAATCAAGAAGTTTTTTTAAATTTTCTCTAATTATAGTATCATCAGAGTAATCAGATTCGTTATTAACCATATAACGAGCATAAGCTCTAATTAACTTACGCTCGTCTATTTCTCTTAAAAGATTAACATTAACAACTACTGGAATCATATCTCTTCCACATCATTAACATCTGGGGCTGAGACTTCTCCAAGTTCTGTATCATATATTATTTCATCATAATTTCCATCTAATGCAAGATCGATAGCTTCTTCTTCATTACCGGCTAATACACGATAAGTAGTTTCATGTTCAACTATTCTACTAAGAGTTACATTATATTTTTTCATAATATTCTTTTAATTTAAGTCGTCTCTAAAAGCTTTAAATGCAGGTTGTAAAGGAAGTCCATCATCAGAATAATAAAAGAATTTACATTCTCCAATATGATTTTTATATAAAGACTCAAAATTCTCTACATATTCTTCTTTTTGTTGTCTATCGCCGAGAGGTTTAGCTTTAAAAGTTCTTCCGTCTGGCATTTCACATACAAACACCATATCTTCAGAACCTCTTAATCCAAGTTCATAATCTATAACTTTAAAGTCTTCAGATTTATAAACTTTGATTTTAACCATATCATTAGTTCTACCGTTTGGTCTATAGACTTTATCTGGATCTCTTACTACTAATCCTTCCCAACCTTCTTCTACATATTGATTATGTAGTTTTAGCATATTATCATACCCCTTTACAGGAACTTGAGGAACAAACTGAATTCTTAATTCTCCTCTTTTAAATTCTCTTTCTGGCTCAAAAGTAAGATTCAGTTCATCCTGTAAATCTTTCATATAAGATAATCTTTCATCAAATGTAGAATTTGTATCTACAATATCATACCAGTAAAATTGGAGAACAGAATAATCTACAGCAGTTACTTGAGTTCTAGCAATAGAATTTAATTGTTGAAGACTCCAGAAATGACGATATGCTTCTCCATCCATTATAAGTCCCGGATTCTCTTTGAAGACTTTAATTAAGTCTGGATGGGAAAGAATTTCAGACATAGCGGCATCATAATTCATAGCTCCTCTAGAAGCAGTATGAAGTTCTCCATCATCTCCCATATAAATAAGACAACGAAGTCCATCAATTTTTCTAGAAGCTATCCATTCTTTATCAAAGATTTTGGTATTAGTTACTTTATCAACTTGTTTAGCAAGCATTGGTTTAGGAACACCATTTTGTCCAGTAACAATTTCTCCAAGAATAGAAAATAATTCTTCATCAGAATATTCCTCTGGATCTTTTTCCACTCTCCTATATCCCTTATCCAACTTCTCTTTAACTAAATGATTAGTCTCAAGTTCTACTTGTTGCCACATATTTCTAGTAGCTTTACCTCTATCAACCATTTTATCTGGCTGTTGAGTCCTTTTTCCATGAAGTTGTCCAGATACCCTATGAATTAAGAAATATCTAGTTTGAGGATTATCAGGATTAATTAATTCATAACTTATAATAGCTACTCTAATTTTTCCTTTAGTATCTTTACTTATTAAATAATGAGCTTGTTCATTTGGAATTTGGCTAGCAAATAAATCAGACATTTTTAAAATATACTTTTTTATCAATTATAAGGAAATCCCATAATTCATTAACATTATTTAAATGAAATTCTATTTCCTTAGTTCCAAATAAATCTTCATATTCTACTGTAACTATTTTATCCTTTATATCTTCAAACAAGTAATAACAAATCCAATCTACACCTTCTTCTGTGAAATGTGAATCTAAGAAAGCATCTAACATCTTTCCAACTGCTCCATACCATTTTGTTTCAAAAAGAATAGTAGAATAGTTCTTACCAGTTATAGCCATATCAAACTTATCAATTCCATCTTGAAACTCTTGATAAGACTCTATAAATTTACAAAATTCTTCTTTAGTAATCATATTCTTAACCTCTAAGTAAACCTCCATCAGCACCTCTTTCAGTATCTGATAATTCATCTACTTCTTTCCAAACAGTTGGTTCTACTCTATTAAATTTAACCTGAGCAATAGCTTCTCCATTAAGTTTGTATGGAGCAAGTTCATTTTCCATTTCTAAATATAATAAATCTAAATCTTCCTCTTCAGCATTTGGAAAAAGTTGGTCAAAAGAAGTACGAAGTTTAAAGAATACATTCCATTCTCCTCTATAACAAGAGTCTATAGTACCAGGACCATTAGGAATATAAGCTTCGGTTTTGGTATTAGTACTTCTAGGTCTTATTTCAGCTTCCCAATCAGGACTAAATTCTGTAGCAAATCCTAACTTATATTCAAATCTATCATACTTAGGATTATACCTATAATCTACAGGAACCAAATCGAAACAAGCATCTTCATCAACATGCTTTTGAAAAGGAATTACTGCATTCTCATGCAATTTTTTAATTTTTACTATCATTATTTAGATAATTGATTAATTGTTGAATGGCATTTGAGCCTTTAGCATCTGAATAAAATACTTTTACAATTTCATCTTTATCGGAAATAACAACAAAAGGATTTTTAATTGCAGCCCAATGAGATTTTAATCTATAAGCTTCTTTTGTGTTACTTTCGATATAATCAACAAAATAAGGAATTTTTGAATATGTTAAATTCAAAAACTCCTTATCTTTTTTATTATCATAAACTATCTTAATTTCCATAAGGTTCTATATTACCTTCGTTATCCAATATAAAAGCTTTACTAGCATCTAACATTGCCCAATTTCTACCATCTGGAATAATAGGTTCATACTTTGGATATGTGTTTGTATGAGCAAATATTTGATAATAACCTTTCAAATCATCGCTAAAAAAATGTTCATGAATATCTGCCCAAATTAGTGAGCCATGAGGATAATATCCACCTCTATTACTAGATATCATAGATGGAAGACAATTATAAAAATTACTATCATAGTTAAGTAAACATTCTTCAAATAATTCAAAATCATGAGTTTGATTTATTTTAGAAATCTTTTTAACCCATTGAAATTCTTCATCATTCTCAGGATTTACATCCCCAAATTCCCAGTGGTCAACTTCATAATTAGCCATATTTGAAATATCGTCTAACCATTTTTTAGTAATACCAGCATGG
>Ga0247611_10008531_pt1 | contig 12604 bp, 11 predicted proteins | sample 177DNAGHGhighgp2_FD_192422 | JGI IMG/M metagenome (GOLD analysis project Ga0247611, IMG submission 192422) | Sheep rumen microbial communities from Palmerston North, Manawatu-Wanganui, New Zealand - 1770 DNA GHGhigh gp2 | ecosystem: Host-associated > Mammals > Digestive system > Stomach > Rumen... | reverse complement strand
CTGCTTAGGATCCAATGTTGATATCATTTTTAGGGCTGAGGCCATTAATATCATAGCCACACCTATTTTAATAAGGGCATTTGTTACTGAACCTAGGGCATATATTCCAGTCATAGATTTGGCAAATTCGCCACTCGACAATAGCTTCATTAATATAGCCATTGCGCCTACCATATCTGCGAGTAAAGTGGTGACCGCTCCAAGACCTTTTGCTAAATCCGCATTATCTATTTCTGACAATATCTTTAAGGAAACAGCCAAAGCAAGTACACCGAGAGCAATCTGTTTCAAAGATTTTGCTTGTACTTCGGTTGTCATGTTGTTTAACGCATTCGTTAAAGCTGTTAAAGTTCCACTAATATTAGAAGGAAGTTTTTTGGCAGTTGCTAAAAACGTATTTATTACATTTTTAACACCTGTGAAAAGCGACATATACGATGATAGATTAAATTTAATTTTTGCAAGAAGCTGTCCTCCGAACAATCCTGTCCAGATAACACCCATCATGGTCATAGCGCCATTAAGATCGTCTATACTTCCAACAGTCTTTCCAAACCCGCTAATCAACTTTCCGATACTTTTGAATATGGTGTCAAACACTTTGCTTATAACGTTTCCGGCTCCTTCTACAACCGATGCTAAGAAATCAAAAATATCAGTTGCCCCTGAAATTTTAGCTAAAGCTTTCCCAATGTTAGCAAAACCTTCTGATAAACTTACAGATTTGCTAGTGATTCCTGTAATAGCTTTACCGAATGCGACGAAAACTTTAAGAACCCCAGAAACAATATTAAACGCAGCTTTAAATATGGAAAATACGCCAACCATGACGTTTTTAAAGCCATCCATTTCTTTATGCGCACGATAAAAATTAGAAATTGAAGCGTTGAAATCCATCATAAATGATCTGAAATTCTCAACACTGGCCTTAGGAAATACTTCCGTTAAAGCTTCTCCTATTCTTTTGAAAGCTGTTATAAGTAATTTACCAATATTCCCCATAGAATGACCAAAATCGGCAAATACACTATGTGTTGATTTCGCAACTTTGGCTATTTTTTCAAGATCTTTATATCCTTTTTCAGAAAAAGCCTTTATCTCATCTTCAGAAAAAGTTCCTCCGTTCAAAAGCCTCAGTATGACTCCCAAACGATTACCGAAATGGTCTATTGTTTTTGTAAAAACTCCAACACTTTCTTCTGTTCCAACTAAGTCTTTCTTTACCTGGGTAGTAAAAGCAGATATCGCTTCTCTGATACCATTAAATAACGGAATCGCAGCTTCCATAGCAGGAGTTATGAATGCTTCGCCAAGTCTTGATAAAGCAGTCTTCATATTAGCCAATGAACCGGAGAACGTCTTATTAGCATCCTTGGCGTGATCCGCAAACCTGCTCATAGCAGCTGTGAAATCTTCGAAACTGACTTCTCCTTTCGTTACCATATCACGAACGGCTTCTTCTGTAGTTCCAAAATATTCAGCCAAATATGCTGCAGCATTAAGACCTCTTGATTCAAGCTGTCTCAACTGCATAGTCATAAGTTTTCCCTGACCGGCTACAGTTGTAAATATCTCGGCAATACTGCTATAGTCTGAACCAACCAATGCTGCTACACCGGATACAGATTTCAGAGTAGCTTCCATCTGATCCAGATCTTTTATTCCTGAAGCAAAGAAAGAAGCTGAAGCTTTGGCTGCTTCATCCAGACCGTAAGCAGTCCCATCAACTGCCTCGTTTACACGACCCATTATTCCTTCTACATCAGCACCAAGACCCTCTAACAGGAATTTGGCCTGTTCAAGTTTTTCAGCTCTTATAAAACCGCCGGTCTTTATCTGGTTGCCAACGGCTTTGATCCCGTTACCGATTTTTAAAGCCATGTCGATACCGGCATTAGTCAAACGCTGGATTATTGTCATTCCGACTATTCCAAGAGTAGAAAATCTATGCTCAATATTGCCAACAGCATCTGCTACATTATTAAGATCATTTCCACCCATATTACCGGCAAGATTATTTAAACCATTGGAAGCATTAATAGTGGAAATCTGCTCGTTTAATTTTTCGAGAGCGGTTATCGTTTCCTCGATTTTTTTCATAAAGTCAGAGTTATCAAAATGCATTTCAACAACTCTGCTGTCAACTGAACCTCTCATCTATTTATTTCCTTCCAAATATCGTCTGCTAAATTATCAAATATCGGCTGTAGTGCTGGGTTGATAAAATCTCTTCCTGCCACATAACCGCCGGTTCCTGTTCCGTGGCCGTATTGAATAAGAATGGCGACATTATAGCCGCCCTCAATATCATAATTATGAAACGTAATAGAATAATTTCCATCTCCGCCATCTATCGTATATCCCCACGATGACGCTGCTAACTGGGTGTCTTTAGGCGTTGCATTTCTAAGAGCTTCGACGCCTTTCTGTCCAGCGGCATGAAGAACAGGCAAAACGTTATTATTTGCGTTTTTCAAAAAATCTATAGTCTTTGAAAAATTACCTTTATTAGTTGCCCATACTTTCATATCTAACCTCTTGACTTCAATTTAGCTCTTCTCTTTGCGTTTAATGCTGCCTGGGACTGAGCCATATCCTTCGTCATTTTCTTCTTAGGCGTATTCTTAGCACTAAATATTTTGAGTAATGCGAATAACCTGTTTATATGCCACTTTTCGCATTCAAAAGGAATACCGGCTGAGATCATCCAGTAATAAATAAGTTCCGAAGTTATTGTTTCACTCTTCTGTTTTTTCTTGTTCTGTTCAAAAAAAGTAACGGTCGTAGCCGTCATTGGAGAGTCCATATAATCTGATATTGTCTTTATTTCCTTAGCTGAAATATAATTAATTATGCCAGGGTCCTGAATAGGACTTACCATCATACACTTAATGTAATCAAGCAGCTCTTCTCTTGTTTTGTTGTTTGATGAAAGAAAAGGTTTCAACCATCTTGATTCCCATTTGGAAATAGAAATCAGAGAATGCTCCAGTTTTAATGTCTGCGCTTTTATTGTTATAAATCTGTCAGTAGATTCGTCAAATAATTCCATTTCGGGAATTTCAAGAAGCAACATAATTCTTTACCGCAGACGTACCTAAATCATCAGGCATTATTCCGTTAATAAAATCTGAAGCAGCATTATCTTCTTCTATAAGCTCCATAATAAGAACTGAGAAAGCTTCTGTCTCTTCAAAAGCTTTTGAAATTTCCGGTGATTTCATAAACCTTTCGCCGTCATCAGATTTTTCACCATATGCGAGAAGAACTATATCCCTAAAAGCTTTCCAAAGTTCAGAATTATCTCCGGATTTTGTGATCTCTTCAATATATGAAATGAAACCTTTTGGAGTCTTATACTGTAGATCTACAAGTTCTGATTTCTTAAGATTGAAAAAATAATCCTTTTCTCTTTCTACTCCATCGTAATTTGTATACTTTAAAGTCTTTTTAAGCATTGTCAGCTCCTTTCTAAAAAAGAGGTCCCATTTTGAATCTTTGGGACCTCTTTGCTATTTAACAGTTTTTACGCTGCGTTAAAGATAGTGAATACTTCCTCAGGAAGCGGAAGTCTTGGAGATGCATTCTTATAATAATAAGTTGCGCTTGAACTATAAGTGGCTGATGCCGCAGAAGTGTATGTGCTTCCGTCTTTCGTGTACAGATTGGCTTTCTTTGATGCAAAGTTCTCTGAAGTTACATCTGTAGCTTCTACATAAGCATCAGCACCGGTTCCATAAAGAATGCCTTCAAGAGTAGCAAGTTTTGTGTTATCTTTACCACCTGTGAGTTCTGTCGTATCGATTGTCAGAATGCTTGTCTTCTTGAAAGAAGCCCCAACGATCGTTGAATCGATAGCTACAGGAGTAGTGGTGAATTCCCAGCTGAAAGTGATTGCTTCCGGGGAATCGTTGATAGTAGCATAAGCTCTCTCAGATGGTGATACAGATGCTCCGTAGATAAGATGCAGTTTATAACCGTGAGCTTCGCCTTCTGTATCATTTCCGACAACTGTCTTATAAGCAAGACCGAAACTTTTTCTGTTCTGCTGTCCGATATGAACGCCAGTCACAAGCGTGGCTGATCCGTCACACTGAGCCCAGTCATCAGGATATGTGTAAGCCTCGATAGTTCCTCCAAATTCCTCAGCAGATCTCAGAGACAGATACTTTGAGTTATTTGCATACAGAGCTGTCTCTTCGGCACCTGAAGGAGTCTCTGTTACACCGGTAAGCCCGTTCCAAGGAACTCCTGTCTGGTAAGTAGCTCCTGATCCGGCTACATAAAGCGCACATTCGCTCACACCAGTTTCGTAAGTACGTTCGCCAGCCTGGTCCCATACCATTTTAGGCATATTATTTCCTCCTTAATAATATAAATAAAAGATATGATGATACAGATTATCAGTGATAAAAGAACGATTAAAAATACAGTAAGGAAAATGCTGTATTATAGCATCTACAATATTGTTGTCTGCTTTTTTCGTTATCAAAGTAACTTCATATCTTTTGTGATAGTAGTATGTTTTGTTGTTTGCAAAGTCGTTAGATATGTCATTCAATTTATAAACTATACAGTCATAGTTTATTTTTTGTGATTCCGGGGGTTGAAAATATACGTTATCTAAACCGAGTACTGCTTTTAACTCTTCATGCAATTCAAGCCTGCTCGCCATTATATACACCCCCAATACTAAGAACTAACCTGGGATATTGAACATCGACAGCTGTAACTTTCCATAAGGAATTCATGAATTCGACATATCTGATATATTGGAAGTTCTGTAAGGCGTATGGATCACAAACAATACTTATCTCGTTTTGAAGAGTTATGTTATCGTTTATGTCTTGCGAAGACTCCCATCTTTTATGATTACGTGTCATATCGCCACTATATAATCTTTCAACGGGTTCCGGCGTCCATACGCCAGGCGATGTTTCAGTCGTGATAATATAGCCGACTTTTCCATACCATTTAGCCATTTTTACAAATTACTCCCATTTTGAATATTTAAAATTTTACTCTCCAGTTTCACCAGTAGCTCCTGTTGCTCCTGTTGCTCCTGTTGCACCGGTCGCTCCTCCAACATTGCCTGTAAGGACAAGAGCTGAGAACGGCTTGATCAGAGCACCTGAGATTCTTGTTTCGATCAGGTACTTCATCTGGTTGTAATCGATGTCGAAGTCGTCGAACAGGTTGATTTCGCCGCCCTTGTCAGCACCGACGTTGTAATCGGCCATGTTTACGATAATTCCGAGCAGATCCTTATTGTTTATCTTCTGGCCTTCCATTACCTCGACTTCAACGATTTCCTTCACTCTAAGAGCAGTAGCCAGTTCGGTGTCTGACTTATACAGCTTGTGACCGATCTGGTCCTCGAGCAGGAGCATTTCGGTGTGCATATCAGCAGTAGTAAACAGAGTAGGAGTTCCAGATCCCTTGTAGTTCTTTCTTGCTCTGATTGCAGAGTCAATAAAGCTCTTCGCGATATTATTTGTATTAGGAACATTTACAGGAACTGAGAACAGAGGCGCATCAGTAGCGATAGGTCTGATATGACTCTCGGAGATCTTGTCATCAGATGCTCCGGATCTTCCATCACCGATCAGCATAGCTCTTGCGATTTCCTCTTCCAGCATGAGTCTCATCTCACCACGGATCCATGCGACGACATCGAAATCTGTGATGTCAATAACATCATCTCTGTCGAGCTTCTGCTTCTTATAGATAGTCTGAGGATCGGTAGTTCTCTTAAGCAGGGTGAATACTTCATCCTTCTTCAGGTGGCCCTTCAGGTAACCCTTTGCCCTTGCTTCATCTTCTGTAATATCAGCAAATACAGACTTGATTCTGCTGAATGGAGTATGATGAGCTCCGCCCATTACCTTCTGAACCCAACCGGTTTCTCTCTTGATCCACTCTGGCGGATTGTTCATTGATCTATACTCAGGGAAAAGCATGTCAGGATCTCTGAAACCATAAGTCTGAGATGCCGTGGTAGATGACGGGCCTACCATTCCATCAGTAGGGATTGAATGTGCCAGAACACCGTCTTCCATATGCATAAGAACCGAATCTCTCAGTGATCCGAGTCTCTTTGCGTCAGCAAAGATCGTATCCATATCTTCGTGGCTCAGATAGTTGTCCTGTCTTTCATCAGTGTCAAATACGTTGTGCTTCATATCTTCGTCTTCCTCTCCTTCTGCCTCGACTCCAGCATCTTCAAGAGCCTGGCCAATCATAAAGTAAACAACATTCTTCTGTTCTTCTGTAAGTTCGTCAAATACGTCCTTTACAGTCTTTTCATTATCAGCATGTTCTAATGCCATTTCTTCTTTTCCTTTCTCCTCTTTTTCTTCCTCTTCTTTTTCTTCAACAGGAGGTTCTTCTTTTTCTTCCTCAGCAGGTTTCTCTTCTACAGGATCTTCCTGAGCATCCTCATGCTTGAGATAGATAGGTTCTCCCGTATAGATCGTTGCTTCGGTTTCGCTTTCCTCTCCTGAATGAGCAAGAATTGGAAAATCGATCGAGGCCCCCGGATTAGCTCCCGCCAATACGAGGCTAACTTCTCTGATAACACCATGCAGTACATCTCCGCCCTGCTGTTTGAGCTTGTTTGCATAGATCGAAAGGGCCGTAATATCTCCATGTTCTACTAATGCTTTAGCTGTAGCAGCCTTTGATGTACTATTGAACGATCCGTAACAATAAACGCCATCTTCCCTGTTCTCTAAGAGCGCATGTCCGATGACGTTTTCTGGATCGTTATGACTATGCTGCCAGACTAGTGGAACTGTCTGACCGTCATTATCTTTAAATGCATCTTTACGGATCGTTCTTCCATCAGAGCATCTAAGATCGTTTTTAGTGGCATAACCACTGAAATCATACTTTACTCCCATTTTGAATTTTTCCTTTCAAATTAAAAAAGATCCGAAACTGGAGTTTCCATCGGATCTTCTGGCTCATATTCTTCTTCAGGATACATTTCTTCTTCAACAGGTGTCTGTTCTTCTGCTGCCTGAGCGATGTTGCTGTTTCTGAGCTCATCAGCCTTCGGATCATCAGAAGGTTTCATTCCTATAATCTGTCTTATCTCATTAGATGTTAAGATCTCATTCCTTGTAAACTTATCAGCAATCTCTGCTATCTGTCCAACAGGAACTAATCTGAATGGATCTCTGAAGAATTTTATAGCTTGGTTCTGAGACCGTGCAGTCTTTGTAAGATACTTTCTTTCAAGGGCATCAGTTATAGCTGAAAGAATTGGTTCAATAGTCCTGTTATAATAATTCAACATAACCGTTTCATCAGCAGTGCCTTTGAACACTTCTTCTGTCAATCCTAGCTGACCGTATAACATTGAAGTCAGATACTCGATCTGCGACATGAGATTATTCTCAACAGGTCTGTTAAGCTGGGTTATTCTCTCTGTTCCATCGGTGTAAGCAATACCATACTTAGAACCGACGAGCTGATCTTCTATCTGTTTTCTTCTTGCTTCTGCCTGCTGTCGCTTAAGTTCAGATTTGATTGTATAAGGAAGTTGAATTATAAGATCAAGCTTTCCGGAACTGTTCTGTTCATCAATATAATCGAGAAGATTGAGTTTTCTGATAAGCCGCTGCATCGTAGAATTCGGTTCATTCATTACAGCGTATAGAGGATTCTCTATAATAGCAACTAGCTTTTTAGGAAGAGTTATTTCTTCTTTTCTTCCAGTCTTATCGTTATATAACTGTAATCTTACATGCTCCGGATACCAATTAACTACTTTAGCGGTTCTCATTTCAAGAATATCGTATGCTCCTGATAATTTAGGCTGAATATCAGTCCATGTAGGAACCAAAGCAACACAGCCCTCATCAAACATTGACATGACGATATCCTGAACGAATTCTCTTCCGCTTTGATCGATATTAGCTTCAAGACTGAAAATATTATTCAATCCGGAATTAACATCTTCCAAATATCTCTGATTATCATCAAGTTTTACATGCTTGATATCAACAGCGGCGACATCTATTGCTATTCTATTATAGATTGCCGTTATGATAGAACGTTCATTTCCTCTTGAAAATCGCATACGGTCAGGCCTATAGCTATAGCCATAAGAAGTAGTTTGCCAACTAGTAGGTGATCTTGAAGAAAATGCATTCCAGGCGTTTTTAATTCTTTCGCCTAAAGTAAAATCTGCCATATAGGCCTCCTTTTTTAGAAATCAAAGTTTATCTCCTACATATGCAAAGTTCTTCTTCCAGCTGTTATTAAATATGAAGATCTTTTAGAAGCTAAAGTTGTTCTTTCAGCTCCTGAAAATATAACAGCTTGCATATCAAACACTATTACTGGAGACTCAGCTTTAAACCCACCATATATTGCATCATTGGTGTCTAATACAGCTGAATACCCGTTATTTGATAATTGTTTAAAAAACTTTCCCCTTTGAGTAGACACATCTTTTGCTATTTTACTATTCCCTCCCCCATCTGAAGGAAGGACGTAATTAAACATTCGGTATATAGTATCTAATTCTTTTTCTGTTGGTTTATAGTCTTTATCTGCTAATTTGGATAAAACATCCCTAGATTCTCTATAACCCTTAAATTTATACTTTGAATCAACGAAATAATTTTCCATTCTATTAGGATCTGTTACAAAATTGTAAAAATCTCTGTCTTTACTATACAAATTTTTAAATGCTTTTGCGCCAGAATCTTCGCTTGCGACTTTTATATCTTTATTAGCGATATTTGTTATGCTATACTTTAAATATTTTGTAGACCCTATGCTGTTTCCATTTTCGTCGTAAAGAACTTCTTTAACGGGTTTGTTAAATAATGCATTATACTGATACTGATCTAATTTTTTATGAGTAGAATAGAACATATCTGCATTCTTAGTTCTATCTTTGTTATAGGATAGTGTTTTTAATTCCGTTCCTTCTTTTAAAACTTCATCAAAATGCTTCTTATTGTAAATACTGTTATGTTCTTTTCTTTTTTTATAAATTTTATCTTTTTCCGATCTGGAATAATCTCCTCCGCCTAAAGGATAAGGAGGACCATTTCTTTTACCCCACTTTTGTCCAACTATGCCATGATGAGCTAAATAGTCTTTTGAAATCAAGTTCATAATTTTTACTTCCATTTTGAATTATTCGAATGCTTCCTTATTTAGCTTATATGCTACGTAAGCATCCATCATAGCTGATACATTATCGATCTTTTCTGAGTAACGCTTCTTCAACAGTTTTCTGTTTCCGTTCGTATCCTCAAGTGTAATACAGTTTCCCATCGCAAACGTCATAAGATCCTGATCGAACAGAAGCATTCTCTCTGATGCAAGTTTCTTCAATTCACCAAGAGGAACTGACTCGGTTCTTACACCCTGCTTTACCTGTTCGATTCCGAACGGACCGTTCTCTTTTTCCCATCGTTCTACAAACTCTCTCGCGTTATACGGGTCATATCCGAAGGATCTCACGTCATAATTGGAATCTATGATGAATTGATCCAAATCATCGTAGACTTCCATCATGTCAAGAACTGTTCCTTCAAGAACAATGAGACTTCCTTCTTTTATGAATTCTTCATACTTGGCTCGCATAGCGCCAGGAAGTTTCATCAACGTAAGAGAAGTTATGTAACTTCGAGTTTTGATTCCATATGAACCGTTTCTGAGAGGAAACAGGAAAGTAAATGCACAGAAGTCGTCTCCCTGTGAAAGGTCTGCGCCCATAGAACAAGGCATAGACCAGAAACTGCGCTTTCTATGAGGAAGAGTCTCTTCATAAGTAAAGAAGTATGTGTATCCTTCCATCGGGATTCCAAATCTCTTTGCAAGAATATCGTTTCTAGCTGCAGGATTGTTTTCTGCCTTCTCGACTTCCAGCTGATAAGTCTCATAGGTCACGGTCTTATCAAGATTCGGATTTGCTTTTAGCCACATCGCCGGATCGGATACTTCTTTTACATCATCAAGTTTGTAATACCAGATAGAAACATGAGGGTTGACGTATTCGCCTTTAAGAATACTCATCAACTCCATTTTGATCTCGTCCCCAGATCTGTTTCTAACAGTTCCTTCAGAACTCATAGCAACAATAAGCCAGTCATCATTCTTAGAAGCGCCCTGTTCGATAGCTCCGACTACGTCTTCCTTAATATCACCGGAAAGCCATTCATCTACAGTCGCAATCTTACATCTGAGACCCTGAAGCTTATCGATTCGCATAGGCCTTACTTCTAAATATGAACCGGTAAGAAAATTTTCTATACCTTTCTTAGTAGTTGCGAGTTTCTGTCTGTTAGCTCTGGAACCTGTGGTGTTTTGAAGCGACCCTTCAGTCAAAAACTTAAAAAGAGGACCTCTGGCCCTCATAATGCTTGTTGCTATCGGCGACATTATCTCCTCAGATTGCTTCATCGTTGGCGATGTCGTTATCTGATGCGTCGTTGATGTATCCACATTCAAAAAATAACTTTGAATGCATGAACCATACATTGATTTAGCTGCGCCTCTTCCTACTATTAAGTATTGTTTGTTGATAAGACGCTTTTTTATTCGCTTATTGACATAGTGACCGCCGGGTTTGTCTTTATATGGTTCGTAGACACTTCGCTCTACAAAATAATACCACCCAAAAACCTGTTCGCCCCAGAGTTTGAATGAATCGAGCATATTAAGGTCTGAACCATCAGTTAATGTAAGTTCTGATTCACAATAATCGATCCATCCGTTGATCGCTTCATCATCGTAATATATTCCGGGATTCTTAATAAGATCATCTATTCGATTCATCTCCATAGAGATTTCACGATTCACAGGAATATCGCCGCGTATTACGGCATCTCTGAATTGGCCGTAATATATCGGCGTTGCTGTGTTTGATAACATGGTTTAATAAGTCTTACCTATAACTTTTATATTTCCTTTTGTTCTGTATTTTGGAACTGCGTATGCTCCTCTCCAATCTGTTCGAACAGTACTCATATAAGTATTATATTTTTTAGTTCTATCGGCTAAATCTTTATTGTTTTTTCTAGTCAAATTATTAGCAACTTGGCTACGCCTTTTAACAATTTCGATTCTCTTTCTATCATTTTTTATAATTTTATCAACATATGCTTCTGCTCTTTTGTTATCGACAGTTCTTTTAAGATTAGACTTTCCAGAATTAATTGCGTCTTTAACACCAATCTTCATAATCTTAGCATCAGTCTTGCCCATTCTAAGATATTTAGCACCTTTAGATATAGCAGCCTTTCCGATTCCGCTTTTCAAAGCCGCCATTCCTATAGCTCCTGCGCCAACAACAGCCGCACCAATAGCAGCTCCTTTAAGAAGTTTCTTTTGTTTATTAGATAAAGCAAAAGCTTCTTTATTCTTTTGCTTAGCCGCATTAACTTCATTTCTAAACTGCTGATTTGAGGATCTTCTTGCTTCTCTGCTTCCATAGTTCTCTCTGAAAGCCTGAATATTTCTTCTTCCCGCAGTTTTTACACTTTGTCTGTATTGCTGATTTGCGGCGCGGCGTCTCATTCTTCCGGTAGATTGGGGGTCGTGTCTTACGCCCCACTTCATGCCTTTTACACCGTGGTGCATTAAATAATCTTCGGAAGTTAAATCGTCATGCACCAATACTTTAGACGCGGATTTAGCTAATATTTTTTTTCCAATCATCGCCCCAGCTCCGCCAGCCGCGGCACCAATAGCGGCACTTACAAATATGGAACCACCTTTATCAAATATTCTTTCAACAGCAGTCATACCATCTCTTCTATCATTTCTGACATTATCCCTATATTGTTTTTCTAACTGATATCTCTTATTTGCATCTCTAAGTTCTTTATCAGTCATTGTTTTTGAACGCCTATATGTGGAATATTCATTATTCTTTACTCTTCTAGACGCTTGTGTTTTTACTAAATTACCTGCACTTTTTGCATATCCTTTAGCTGCTCCTTTTATTCTGGTGCCGTCATAATTCTGAAATCTTCTGACGCCCCACTTCATGCCTTTTACGCCGTAATGCATGAGATAAGTTTCATCATGATACATTTCTAACCTTCTTTTTATCTAAATCATCTAAAAGATCTTCAACTACATATTGATATTGATTTCTAGAGCCAGTCCATATATCAGAATCTGTGACTTTCTTTTCCCCATACTTTCCAACTATAGAATCAACTACTTTCTTATTCTTCTTTGTATAATCTTTCCATAAAGCATCTTGTTGTTTGGCATTGTTTTTATACTGAGGATTTTTATTCTTTACTTGTTTTTCCGCTTTCCAATATACATCGTTATATTTTACAGCTTCGTATAATTTATCTTTATCTCTTTCAGATGGTTCGCCTATTGATTCGCGCCATTTTTTTAATTCTTTTTCATAAATAGGCTTTGCCATTTTATCTGCTAATTTTTCAACTTCTATGTCCATCTTAACATCATATTCAGCATTCTTTTTTACATGGCTCCTAAAATCTTCTAATGCTTTATTTCTCTCATTAACATATGTGCTATTAAGATGTTCCTTAATTAATTCTCGCCTTTTATTATCAGATTTTGCTCTTTTAACTTTCTTATATAGCCGTTTTTG
>Ga0247611_10008530_pt1 | contig 12605 bp, 11 predicted proteins | sample 177DNAGHGhighgp2_FD_192422 | JGI IMG/M metagenome (GOLD analysis project Ga0247611, IMG submission 192422) | Sheep rumen microbial communities from Palmerston North, Manawatu-Wanganui, New Zealand - 1770 DNA GHGhigh gp2 | ecosystem: Host-associated > Mammals > Digestive system > Stomach > Rumen... | reverse complement strand
CGAACTGGTTACCGAAGACATCTGGCCGGTAGGAAAGATGCCGTGTGCCCAGGAACAACAGTGCAAACCCTATCTCGAATGGCATTTCCCCAAGGTATTGAGGACGTCGGCCATACAGATTATCTACTCCGGCGGCAGCTATATGGGTAACGACCCGAATGGCTTTGAGGTTGCCCCGGCTCGCCGTTACCTTAACGATATGGGTATGACAGTAGTGACCATGCGCTACCGAACTCCACGCCCGACGGCAGAGAGCGGACTGGCCAAGCACACCACGGCCTGGCAAGACCTGCAACGAGCCATCCGCATCGTCAGGAACGAGGCGGAGAGCTATGGCCTTGACCCCAATCGAATAGGCATTATGGGAAGTTCCGCTGGAGGACACCTCACGCTGATGGGTGTCACCTCCTCGCTGCACCAGTCTTACCTGCCTATAGATGATATCGACCGGTTGCCATGCAACGTACAGTGGGGAATAGGCATCTATCCTGCCTACGCACTGACCGATGGAGCCGAAGATCCCAACAAGGAGGGTGGAAACATGGATGACGCGGTAATTGTGCCGGAATTCAGCTTCGACCTGAAAACGTCGCCCATGCTTTTCGTTCATGGTGATGCCGACGGATGGGCTGCCATGAACTCCGTAAAGATTTGGGAAAAGATGCGCAGTATGGGAATACAGAGTGAGTTACATACGTTGGCTCTACGTCCCCACTGCTTCCAACGGGCCGCCTCACCTGGTACCGGTAGCTATACTTATCTCGATCGCATCGGTGAATTCCTGCACTATATCCTGAAAACAGAAGGAAACAACTGATTGCCATGAATGGATTCTATACGGTACTGCTGCTTATACTGAGTAACGTCTTCATGACGTTTGCTTGGTATGGGCATCTGCGTTTACAACAGTCGGGAGTCAGCAGCCATTGGCCGCTCATCATGGTCATTGTCTTCTCGTGGGCCATAGCCTTTTTCGAATACTGCTGTCAGGTGCCTGCCAACCGCATCGGATTTGTTGGCAATGGAGGTCCCTTCACACTCGTTCAGCTGAAGGTTATCCAGGAGTGTATCTCATTAATCGTCTTCGCAGTTATCGCCAACATGTTGTTCCAAAACCAGTCATTGCACTGGAATCATGCGGCAGCATTCCTCTGTTTGGTGGCTGCTGTATACTTCGTCTTCATGGAGTAGTGCGATGGGAGAGCTTCAAAAGATAGAACGACGCTTAGACCAACGGTTCAAGAAGGCACTCCGTGACTTTCATCTTATTGATGAGGGCGACCATGTGCTTGTTGCTCTTTCAGGTGGAAAAGATTCGCTATTCCTCGTTGAGGCCCTTGCACGACGCAGCCGCATCAAGGTTCCGGCGTTCCGGGTAAGTGCCGTTCACGTCAGGATGGAGAATATCCCCTATGAGAGCGACACATCCTATCTGGAAACGTTCTGTGAGCAGCTACAGGTGCCCTTGCATATTTTGACCACATCCTTTGATGCCTCCCGAGATCATCGCCACACACCATGTTTCCTGTGCTCCTGGAACCGCCGAAAGCAGATATTCAATCTGGCACAGGAACTCAACTGCGGAAAGATTGCGCTGGGGCACCATCAGGACGACATCATTCAGACTGCGATGATGAACCTCGTCTATGAGGGACGTTTCTCTTCGATGCCCGTGTCACTGGCGATGAAAAAGATGCCCGTAACGATTATACGGCCACTGGCGCTCTGTCATGAAACCGACATCAAAGCCTATGCGGAGGCACATGGCTATCAGAAACAGAAAAAGCTCTGTCCTTACGAACGCGAGACGCAGCGCCACCAGATGCGTGAGGTCTGTCAGTCTATAGAAGCCATCAATCCCGAGGCGCGATACTCCATCTGGCATGCATTGGAACGTGAGGGGAAACTCGAAGAATCATAAATATACTTCTTACAGATATGAGACGTTGCTATATCCTGATGATCATCGTTCTCACACACGTCATGGCGTGGGGACAGCGCATTCATCCAACCGTCGTCATCTCACTTGACGGATGCCGATGGGACTATCCGTTGTGGTATGACACACCATTTCTCGACTATATCACGGCTCACGGCGCAGCATCGGGACTCATCCCATCATTCCCGTCGAAGACATTCCCTAACCACTATACTATTGCTACAGGGTTATATCCAGACCATCACGGAATCGTAGCCAATACCTTCCTTGATCAGGAAACAGAAACCGTATTCTCTCTTGGAGACTCCATTCAAAAACATAACCCTAAATACTATGGGGGAGAGCCGATATGGGTAACGGCCCAACGTCAGCACCTGCGGACAGCCGTATTCTATTGGCCCGGTTCAGATGTGCCTATTGGCGGACATTACCCTGACAGGTATTGCGACTACGATGCACAACCCCGACTCAGCAATGCAGAAAGGCTCTCGGCAATACTCGACGAATTATCCAAGCCAGACAGTCAGCGGCCTCATCTGCTTATGGCATATCTTGATGAACCAGACGCCAGCGGACATGACTTCGGACCACAGAGTCGCGAGACACGGAAGGCTGTAGAACAGGTTGACGGTATGCTCATGGACTTCTATCTTCAACTCCTTGCAATGCCTGTCGGCAACCAGGTGAATGTCATCATCCTGTCTGACCATGGCATGGCATGGGTGGAGCCTTCCCACCGTATTGACATCTTTGATTATGTTCGTAAAGAATGGATAGAAGGATCAACAGGTAACATCCCTGAATGTATCTATGCCGTAGAGGGATGCACAGACTCCATATATCAAGCATTGAAGGATGTCCCTCATGTACGCGTATGGAAACGGACAGAGGTGCCGTCATATCTGAACTATGGAAGCAACAACCGTATCGGCGACGTGGTCGTTCTGCCCGATCTCGGCTATATCGTCTATGACAAGCCCTCGGCAACGGGAGGCGGGCAGCATGGCTATGATCCGAATTATAGTGATATGCATGCCCTTTTCCGTGCAATAGGCCCCGATATAGCCCATGTCGGCTTGCCACATTTCTCTAATGTCAATATCTATGAGCTTGTTTGCCGGCTGTTGCATATCGTCCCAGCTCCCAACGATGGCTCTATAGAGGTCGTTGCTCCTGTCCTCAAACCGTGAGAATAAATGCTGTAGGAGTCCGCAAGGGGGTGGGGAGGTGACCAACGGCGTCCTTCACATGTATGGCATATTATAGGTATTATCGCGTGTACCTATATATAAGCAGTCAGTCTTCAACGTCACGAATGGGTAATGTGGCGATGAAGACTGACTGATGACTGAAATGATGGTAAGGCGATAGTACAATATCGTTATATAGCGAAAGCTGTTGTTTCAACTATATATACGGGCCATACTAACGCGACCACCAATGTTTCTTCTTGGGTGCCTCATGGTCGTCGATGGAACGGCGAGAGGCTTGTCGCAACAGGTCGTTCCAGGTGAGTCCCTCGGTCACCATCTGATAGATGAGTCCCCATTCGGGAAGACCGCCGATGTTCCGGTCGTCTATCCATAGGTCGGCTTTGAGCTTGCGTGAGAAATGATTGTTATTTTCTTCTTTCTCTTCGGGATAGTCGCGGTTGACAGCATAGAATTCAACTCCACGCTCGCGACACCAGTTGACGGCATCGTCGAGTAGCTTACCTTCCCGGACGCTCCAGAGGATGAGGCGGTGCTGCTGCTTGATGAGCATGCGCAGCGTTTCTGTTGCAAAGGGCAATTCCGCCCCGATCTCCGGGTATTTATGTTCGACGATGGTACCGTCGAAATCAACAGCAATGGTCATATCTTCTTATTTGTGAAAGTCTTCGTAAAAAAGAGCTCTCCCCCTCCACACATGATGTGGTAAGGGGGAGTGCCGTTAGTGGATTATCGCTTGATGGATGTGTCGTTCTTGTCGCCATAGTGGCTGTTGGAGTAGTTGCCATAGCCGGCACCGTAGTTGCCGTAGGAACCAGAGCCATACTTGCCATAGCTTCCGTATCGTCCGTACTTGCCGTACTTGCCATATTTGCCGTAGCCATAGTAGTAGCCATACTTCTTCTTCGACATATCGATACCGTTGATGACAATCGACATGTTGGGCAGCTTCTTGTCCTTGGCAAGGCTGTTGATGAGGCCGAAGCTCTCCTTAGGAGTATAGTCGGCGCGGCACATGAATATGGTGGCATCGGCTACGCGGCCAATCTGAAGCGTATCGGTGACGAGTCCAACAGGAGCCGTGTCAATGATGACGTAGTCGTAGTTGTCACGCAGATGTGAGACAATGGTGTCGAGCGACGGACGGGCAATGAGCTCTGCTGGGTTGGGCGGTATGGGACCGGCAAGCAGCAAGTCGAGGTTCTTGTTGATTCCTGACTCCACAATCTGGCCTTTCACATCTTCCCATGTCGGATTGCTCTGCGCCAGAAGCGGAGTGATACCATGGTGCCTGTCGTTGATCTCGAACAACTCGGCCAGTCTGGGCTTACGGATGTCAAGACCGACAATGATGACCTTCTTGTCGAGCAGGGCAAAGCTGACGGCAAGGTTTGCGGCGTTGAACGTCTTACCCTCACCGGATGTGCTTGACGTGAAGATAACGACTTTCTCGTTCTCCTTGAGCATAAACTGCAGATTGGTACGCATACCGCGGAAGATTTCTTCCATCTGGTTGTTGGTGTTCTCGTGGACAACGATGTCGGCTTTCGTCTTGGCTGTCTCGCTGGCAATGGCCACATCGGCAATGATGGGCAGTGTCGTGAGGCGTGCCACGTCGTCGTGTCCTTCTATCTTATAACGGAAGAAGTTGAGGACGTAGATGATGCCGAAGGGAATGGCAAGGCCTAGAATGAGGGCGGCAAGGAGAATGATGGAACCGCGTGGCGACACTTTTCCTCCGTAGGCGGGCTCATCGATAAGTTCGCCCTTGTCGGCTGTGGCAGCTTGCTGAATGGCGTTCTCTTCACGTTTCTGAAGAAGCATCATGAAGAGGCTCTGCATCACGTCCTGCTGACGAGCAAATTTAGCAAGGGTGTGCTCGTTGCTCGGGGTCTGACTGACCTGGCTGGAGTAGTTGCCATATTGGCGGGCCAGGCTCTTACGCTTCATGTCGAGGTTGGCGCGTGACTGGGCCAGACCGCTCTTGACCGTAGTGGTGAGTTCCTCGAGCTGGGCGGTAACCTGTTTCACGTTGGGGTTGTTCTCAGAAGCACTGAGGAGCAGGCGCGTACGCTCGTTGGAGAGTTGGTTGTACAGCGTGATGAGACCTGAAGTGCTGGCATCAGTCAGTCCGATGTTGGTGGGAAGCGGACGATACTGGCCTACATTCTCATTGATATACTTTATCAGTTCGTCGATGAGGGCGATTTCCAGTTCAGCCTCTTCCAGTTTGCCACGCAGGGTGTTCTGGTTCTGCAGTGCTTGTGTGGCGTCGAGTTTGAGCTCTACCAGACGGTTCTGCTTCTTGTAGGTTTCAATATCGCTTTCGGTCAAGCCCAGCTCATGTCCAATCTTGTCCAGACGGCTGGCGATGAACTCATCGGTGTGCTTGGTGATGAGGTTCTTGTCTTCATTGGCTTTGGAGTTATAGGTGATGACCAGCTCGTTCAGATAGTCGATAGCTCGTGCGGGAATAGCATCGACCAAGCCCAGACGTGCGATAGTCGTCATCTTGGAGGTCTGTTGCACACTCAGGGCATTTACCCAGCTATAGGCGGCCCGTTTGGGGCTCATGAGGGCAATCTTCATCTTTCCTCCCACCTTCAACTCGGGATTCTCGTTGGGCGTCAGCATCACCGTACCTACTTTAGTGTTGATTGTTGCCGGGAGCTTGGCAATAGTCTCATCGATATAAACAGGTACTCTTGGGGCTTCTTCCACCCGGTATTCGCCTGTCACATGGTAGCCTTCCTTGTTACGTTCAACCTCCATCAGAATGGCTGAAGGAAGCTCGTAGAGGTGGACAGAGTCCATGTCGACATTGAACGGCTGTTTCTGATAGACAGGAACGTACTTGATACGACCCTTCATCTGGTAGTCTGCGTAGAGTTTCATCCTGTAGACTGTCTGTTCGGCAATAGAACGGGACTTCAGGATTTCCATTTCGTTGTCGATACCGTTCGAGGCTGACAGAATACCTAAAGAAGCAGCGTTGGCATTCATCATACTACTGGGTCGGCGGTTGTTCGACTCGTCATCCTTAATCATAATCTTGGCAAAAGCCTGATGTTGCGGAGTGGTATAGCGCAGATAGACCATCGCTATGCCTAAACTGATGATGACTGAGAGAACAAACCACTGCCAGTTTAATACCAACATGGTGATAATGGCATTGATATCGAACGCATTTTGTTCTTCCTGCTCTACCAATGCCTCATTTTCGTAGTTTTTGTTTTCTTCCATTTCTCGTTAATTTATTTTTTTTTGTTTTATTGTTCATTTATTTATTGGCTGACATGGTCATACTCGGGGGACGATATCTTCATGAGATACTGCCCGTAACCATTCTTTATCATCGGCTGAGCAAGCTGGCGCACCTGCTCCTTGGAGATCCACCCATTCTGAAGGGCAATCTCTTCGAGACAGGCCACTTTCAAACCTTGTCGTTTCTCAATGACCTCAATGAAAGTGCTGGCCTCTGAGAGACTGTCGTGTGTGCCAGAGTCGAGCCAGGCAAAACCACGCTGAAGGGTTTGTACCTTCAGTTGCCGGCGCTCGAGATAGACTTGGTTGACAGTCGTAATCTCGAGTTCTCCACGTGCGCTGGGCTTAATGCCTTTGGCAATCTCTACGACGCTGTTGGGGTAGAAATACAGGCCGACTACAGCATAGTTGCTACGCGGATTGGCGGGTTTCTCCTCGATGCTGAGGCAGTTGCCGTCGGAATCAAGCTCTGCCACGCCGTAACGCTCCGGGTCGTTCACATAGTAACCGAAGACAGTCGCTTTGTTGTTGGCTTCTGCCTGGTTCACGCTGTTACGGAGCATGTCAGTAAGTCCTGCGCCCTGAAAGATGTTGTCCCCCAGCACCAGGCATACGCTATCCTTCCCAATGAACTGCTCGCCAATGATGAAGGCCTGTGCCAGTCCGTCGGGTGAAGGCTGCTCCGCATATTCAAATCGTACACCAAGTTCGCTGCCGTCGCCGAGCAGGCGTCTGAAAGCCGGCAGATCGTATGGGGTGGAAATAATAAGTATTTCCTTGATACCTGCGAGCATAAGCACCGATATCGGGTAATATATCATTGGCTTGTCGAACACAGGCAGCAGCTGTTTGCTCACACCCTTTGTGATAGGGTAGAGACGTGTGCCTGAGCCTCCTGCTAATACTATTCCTTTCATATTGTCAATGCTATTCTTTAATTATTGCTTAATATGCCTTCTTGTCTGGGCGAAACATGGTTATCGCTGTGATAATGATAATCTTGATGTCGAGCCAGAATGTCCAATTCTCTATATACCAGATGTCACGGTTGATACGCTCCTCCATCTGCCAGAGCTCTTTCGTCTCGCCACGGAATCCGCTCACCTGAGCCCAGCCGGTAATTCCCGGCCTGCAGAAATGGCGAACCATATACTTGCTGATGAGCTGGCCGTATGTCTCGGTGTGGTATAGCATGTGGGGCCGTGGACCTACAATGCTCATGTCGCCTTTCAAGACATTGAAGAATTGCGGGAACTCATCCAGATTGGTCTTGCGCATGAAACGCCCGAAAGGAAACTTCCTGGGGTCATCCAATGTAGCCTGTTCCATATCTGCCTCGTCATTGATATGCATGGAACGGAACTTATAGCACATAAATGTCCGACCGTTAAGACCTGTCCGTGCTTGCTTGAAAAACACCGGACCTGGACTCTGCAACTTGATAATGATGGCAATAATGGGAATGAAGGGCAAGAGTATGATACACACCAGCAGACTGGCGATAATGTCGAAGAGACGTTTAAAGAACCTGTTGCTCATGATGGTCAGTGGTTCACGATGGTTCGTAAACACTGACATCGTCCCCAAACGCTCGGGCTTCAGATTCAGACGGAAATCGCCAAACATACGGGGGACGTAGAAGAAGTGAATGATGTTCTTGTCGCAGAAACGAATGATACGTACTATTTCGTCTGCGTCATCATGAGAGAGGCAGCAAAAAATCTCTTCCACCTTTGCCATGCCGCTACTGAGCGGCGCAGCGTGCTCAGAGGCATCAATTATTCTGTTGAAATCTGCCAGCGTTCCTAATTTGACGAATGATGCCGGGCAGTCCACGATGTCTTTGTCTGCATAGTAGCCTTTAATGACATATCCTGTCGATGAGTCGGCAATCATGTCTTTGTACATCTCCAGATTGGCAGGGTCGTGACCAATGAACAGCACACTGCGGGTGTTTCGTCCTAACTGGCGATAACGGTTGATGGCATATCGCTCGAGCATTCGCAAAACGGCCAAAAAAGTAAACTCAATACCTGCAAAGATGAACATAAACTTGAACAGACCGCCTTCGTTGTCGATAAGGCGAAGCAGCAGGAACATCAGAAAAGATTGCAGGAATGACAATTTCAACAGCCGATAGAGAATGGTGTCAAGGTCTATTCTACGGTAGTGGAGAATGGTCTTAAAGAAATACTGGCTGATGATCATGGCGAAGTTGGCAACCATAAAGACAATCTTGGGCGCCAGGACGAAGTATGGCGGCAGCCACTGTGGGAAATAGTGTACAATGACAGCCAATATCACATTAAGCAACATAAAGTCGCCTAAGATGACCAAGCCTTTTATCATGTCATTTCCGTTCGAATACCTCGCCATGTTATGCTTCTGTTAAGATTGATTCAGCCTCAGAAAGGTGATTTTGCCCACAAAGTTACGAAGATTTCTTGAAATGCCGTGATATTTTTTTGAAAATTGTTCTTCTTTTTCTTTGTTTTTCATCTTTTTTGGGGTAACTTTGCACTATCGTTGTAACAGACGGGTTAAGTTTCATAATAAAAATAATTTAAAAAACAAGATGAGTATCTTTTCAAGACTTTTCTCTAAAAAAGAAGAGCAACAGAGAATAGGAGGCATGGAAGACTATATGTCTCTTGTTAGAGTCTATTTTCAGGCAACATTGGCTTCTAATTTAGGAATCAATAACTTATCAGCTCTACCTGACTTGCGTGTCTTCAAACAAACCTTACATGTGCCTACCGTTAATAATAAACTCGGAATAGGGGAGCGGAACCAATGTAAGAAGATGATGAAAGAATTTTACAAAACAGACGAAGACTTCTTCAAAGAGATTGACCAAAGCATTCGTAAGAATTGCCATAAACTGCAAGATGTGCAGCCCTATCTTATTCAATTCCAAGGATTCACCCAGGACTTGATGATGCTAACGGGTAATCTCATGAAATTTAAGCTCCGTTTGCCTTCTTTCTTTAAATCGGCCATTTACACAATGACAGAAAAGACTATCGGTGATATCTTCAACAAAAACGACTTCAAAGATGCCGCAGTGATGAAGACCGTAGCCGATATACGGCAGTACAACAAGCGACTTGGCTTCAGCCAGAAGTGGATAACAGATTTTGTCTATCAAGTCGTCATCCTGGCAAAGAAAGAGCCAAAGAAAGCAGAAGACGACCAAAAGTAATCAACTATCCCAGTTTAAAGCGAAAAAATAAGACGTGTCTGCAAAAAAAGTTTCGGGAAAGTTTGGATTTGTCATAACTTTAAACTAATTTTGCAGGAAAATAACGGAACAACATGGATGCCAACGAGAAAACATTGAACCTTTTCGCCACGCGCATGAGGCAACTGATACTCCAATATAAGGAGTTGAAGGAAGAAAATGCCGCACTTGTCGAGATGGTGGATGAACTGGAAAAGCAGATAGCCCAGTTTAAGGTGAAGTTGACTCAGGCTGAAAGTGAATATAATAGTCTGAAGATGGCGAAGATGATCGAAATCTCCGACACTGACTTGGAAGGTGCAAAGAGCCGGTTGTCTAAGCTTATCCGCGACGTGAACAAATGTATAACGCTTCTTAGTGAGCAAAACTAGTACTGAAGCATGCCGGACGATAATAAGTTGAGAATCAAGCTGCATATGTACGACATAGACATGCCCGTGACCATCAATCGTGAAGATGAGCCATTCTATCGTCGTGCAGGTAAACTTGTAGACCAGCGTGTCAATCTCTATGCCAAAAGTTGGAAAGACAAAAAGAATGACAAAGAAATATTGTACATGGCATTGGTTGATATCGCCCTGCGATACGAGAAAGAATCTTCACACAACGATACAGCACCCTATAGTGATATTCTCGCCAAACTCACTTCAGAAATAGAAGAAGCTCTAAAAGAATGACGTCGGAGAGTATTTGAGGCCGATGCGTATGGCATGGGCTTTTTGGAGAATATCAATTTTTAATATAAATTATGACATTAGGAACCGTTTTGATTGTGGCTGCCGTCGCACTGGTTATCGGTGTGTTGGGTGGCTATGCCTTTTTCCGATATGTTCTTACCGGGAAATATAAGGAAATGATTGAGGCTGCCGGAAAAGAGGCAGAAGTTATTAAAGAAAAGAAACTCCTCGAGGTAAAGGAGAAGTTCCTCAACAAGAAAAGTGAACTGGAAAAGGAGGTTCAGCAGCGTAACCAGAAAATCCAGCAGAACGAGAACAGGCTAAAGCAGCGTGAGTTGTCTCTCAACCAGCGCCAAGAAGAATTAGGACGTCGCAAGCAGGAACTGGACCAGAGCCAGCAGCGTATTGACAATGAGAAGAAAGTGCTCGTGGCGCGTCAGGCAGAGCTGGAAAAGATGCAAAGCCAGGAACGCGAGAAACTCGAGGAACTCTCAGGGCTAAGTGCTGATGAGGCCAAGAGCCGTCTTGTAGAAAGCCTCAAGGATGAAGCTCGTACAGATGCCCAAAGCTATATCAACGAAATCGTCGATGAGGCAAAACTGAATGCTAATGCCCAGGCGAAGAAAATTGTCATCCAGACCATACAGCGTGTGGCAACAGAGACGGCAATCGAGAATTCTGTCAGTGTGTTCCATATCGACAATGAGGATGTAAAAGGTCGAATCATTGGCCGTGAGGGGCGCAACATCAGGGCATTAGAGGCAGCCGCTGGAGTGGAGATCGTTGTCGATGATACTCCTGAAGCCATTGTCATCTCTGCTTTCGATCCTATCCGCCGTGAGGTTTGCCGTTTGGCTCTCCATCAGCTTGTTGCCGACGGCCGCATCCATCCGGCCCGTATCGAGGAGGTTGTTTCGAAGGTGAAGAAGCAACTCGACAACGAGATTATCGAAACCGGAAAACGCACGGCTATCGACCTCGGCGTCCATGGCCTGCATCCGGAACTCATCCGTATAGTGGGTAAGATGAAGTATCGTTCTTCTTATGGCCAGAACCTGTTGCAGCATGCTCGTGAAACAGCAAACCTCTGTGCTGTCATGGCTGCAGAATTAGGATTGAATCCCAAGAAAGCCAAACGTGCCGGATTGTTGCATGATATCGGTAAGGTGCCTGATGAGGAGAGCGAACTGCCGCACGCTCTCTACGGTGCGAAGATTGCCGAGAAATACAAGGAGAAACCTGATATCTGTAATGCAATCGGTGCTCACCACGATGAAATGGAGATGCAGACCCTCTTGGCTCCAATCGTTCAGGTTTGTGATGCCATCAGTGGCGCGCGTCCCGGTGCCCGTCGTGAAATCGTTGAAGCCTATATCAAACGTCTGAATGACCTTGAGGCTATCGCCATGAGCTATCCTGGAGTGACGAAGACCTATGCTATCCAGGCCGGTCGCGAGCTGCGTGTTATCGTAGGTGCTGATAAGATGACCGATGCAGAGACAGAGGCTTTGTCAGGTGAAATCGCCACAAAGATACAGAACGAGATGACGTATCCGGGACAGGTGAAGATTACCGTAATCCGTGAAACGCGTAGTGTGGCTTTTGCCAAGTAATTTGTGAAGTAGAAGTTTTTGCCTTTAAGCAATAGCTTTTGGGGCGAAAGACATAGACAGTTGATGTCAAAGGAATGGAGGTCTCCTTATGACCTCCATACCTTTTTTCAACAAATTAAAGTTAAAAGGCTTGATTTGAGATAATAATTTAATAATTTTAGCTTTTTGCTTTGTATTTTAAAAAAAATTTATTACTTTTGCACGCGTAAATGTTAAAAGCTTGGTAGCGTGCGCAAAGTATGTCTTAACATATTGTTTTTATTTGCTGTAATACTTACTTCCTGTGAGATGCAGTTACGTCCTTTTGGTGAAGAGCCCGTAGTGGTATCTCCGTCTGTTCTTCGCTATGACAGGATGGAAAGCCGTTATCTCTCTACAGGTGACTTTACAGCTCTTCAGCAGATGAATACTGTCTATGCACAGCCTACGCGTCTGTTGGTCGAAGACATCCTCCGGTTGGGCGAAGTAGACAGCCCTGAGGTGCCAAGTCTTTTGTTGGCCTATGCACAGGATTCATTGATGCAGACACTCATAGCAGATGTCGAAAACGTATATGCTTCCACTGCGGCTATTGAGAAAGATTTGGAGGTTGCTTTTAATCGAATGAGTAATTTGCTGCCGGATGTTCCATGGCCCGTGGTTTATACTCAGATTGGCTTT
>Ga0247611_10008529_pt1 | contig 12605 bp, 7 predicted proteins | sample 177DNAGHGhighgp2_FD_192422 | JGI IMG/M metagenome (GOLD analysis project Ga0247611, IMG submission 192422) | Sheep rumen microbial communities from Palmerston North, Manawatu-Wanganui, New Zealand - 1770 DNA GHGhigh gp2 | ecosystem: Host-associated > Mammals > Digestive system > Stomach > Rumen ... | reverse complement strand
CGGATTCCAATACAAGCGTTTCAACTATCGTACAAACCTTGACCTTGATATTACCAAGACAACTACTGTTTCAATGAACATCGCAGGTAATGTGGGCACTGCCAACAAGCCTTATACAGGTCAGGGTGCGTCTGGTATGGTAAAGGCTTTGTATCAGGCTACTCCGTTCTCAAGTCCTGGTATCGTAGATGGAAAGTATATCCTTAATACTACAGATAATGGTCTGCCATTCGTAGGAGAAACAGGTATGACTTATTATTTTGATGGTGATAAGGGTGGCTTCTATCAGTATAATGATAATAAACTTCAGTTTGACTTGCAGCTTAATCAGAAACTTGATTTCGTAACAAAAGGCTTATCTTTCAAGATTAAGGGTTCTTATAATAGCTTGTTTAGCAACCGTAAGGGTGGTTATCGCAGTATCGCAACCTATACTCCTGTAGCTTTGACTGACGCGCAAGGTAATTCTTCTGTCGGTTTTAAAAAGAATGGTCAGGATGGACAGCTTGCTTACGATCAGGCATTAGGTAAAGGTCGCGACTGGTATTTTGAAACTTCTTTGAATTATAGCCGTTCATTTGGTTTGCATACTATCGGTGCTTTGTTCCTTTATAATCAGAGCAAGAATTATTATTTATCTGTATTCCCTGATATTCCACGTGGATATGTAGGTTTGGTAGGTCGTGTTACTTACGACTGGAACAACCGCTATATGGCAGAGTTCAATATCGGACATAATGGTTCTGAAAACTTTGCTCCGGGCAAGCGTTATGGTACATTCCCTGCCGGTTCTATCGGATGGGTTGCAAGTGAAGAACCTTTCTTCAAGCCAATCAAGAAAGTTGTTAGCTTCTTGAAACTTCGCGCAAGTATGGGTCTTGTAGGTAATGATGCAATGGGCTCAAGCCGTTTTATGTATATTCCTGATCCTTATGGAGTAAATAATGGAACTCAGCTCGCTCGTGGCGGACGTGGTTATAATTTCGGTATTGAGAATGGCACAAACCATTCAGGTGCTTATGAGTCTTCAAAAAACAACCCTGACGTAACATGGGAAAAGGCTTTCAAGCAGGACTATGGTATGGATATCTATTTCCTTAGAGATCGTTTGCGCGTAACTGCCGATTACTTTAAGGAGCATCGTAAGGATATTTTGCTTCATGATGGAACAGCGCCTGCGCTAATCGGTTTCACAACTCCTGCTGCCAACCTCGGTGTAATGGATAGTTGGGGATATGAACTTAGCGTGAAGTGGGACGACAAGATAGGTAATAATTTCCGTTATTGGGCAGGTGTAAATATGTCTTATAACCAGAATGAGGTAAAGGAGAGAAAGGAAGCTCCGCTAACCAATGCTTATCAGTATCAGAAAGGTCATCGTCTTGGTGCTCGCTCTCAATATAAGTTCTTTGAGTTCTATGCTCCTGATACAGAGAAACGTTATAAAGAGGTTTATGGACAGGAATTCCCTACTCAGCTTGCTACATTGAAATATGGTGACGCTGTGTATGTAGACCTTGATGGTAATGGCAAGATTGATGCTGAAGATATGAGCCGTGATTTCGGTTATACAGATGACCCTGAATATATCATGGGTATTAACCTCGGCTTCCAATGGAAAGATCTTTCTGTTTCAACTCAGTGGACAGGTGCATGGAATGTCAGCCGTATGATTGAGGATGTATTCCGTGAGCCATTTGTCAGCCGTACTGGTAATACACAAGGTGGATTGTTGCAATATCACATTGACCATACTTGCTGGCCTGTAGTTAATGAAGATGGCTCTGTATATGTAGATCAGGGCGCAGAATATCCTCGCGCTACATTCTCTACGGTAAACAATTACCAGACAAGTACATTGTATGAGAAGGATGCTAAGTATCTTCGTTTGAAGACTTTGGAGGTGGCTTATAATTTCCATTTCCCATTCATGAAGAAACTCGGAATGAATCAGCTTCAGCTTGCGTTCAGTGGTTATAACTTGCTTACATTCACTCCTTACAAGTGGGGTGATCCTGAGGCAAGAGCAAGTAGCTCTCCTTCTTACCCATTGCAGAAGACCTATACTTTCTCTCTGAAGGTCGGCTTCTAATCCTTAATCAAGGAAACTAATAAATAGAATTAAACATGAAATCTATAAATAAATCATTTATTGCGGTCATTGCAGCTGGATTCCTCACTATCGGCTTCGGTTCTTGTACAGACGACGTGAAGTTTGGTGACAGCTCTTTGGAAAAAGCTCCAGGTGGTGACGCAACTATAGATACCGTATTCAATAATGCGGAATACACGCGCCAGTTCTTGGCTGGTACATATGCTCTCCAATATTATGGATTGCCTTATTGCAGTAGCTCAAGCGCACCTCTAAGCGCAAGTTACTGGACTGGTAAAATTGACGCGCTCAGCGATTGCTGGCACATGCCTTTTACGAGATCTTCTGTTAATGGCAACTATTATACAGGTACTTTGACTGCTTCTACGTCAAACCCATTATTCGGTTTTACAAGTGAGAAAACTTGGGAATTGATTCGTGCTTGCAATATTTTCCTTGCTAATATAGGTCGTACGCCTGATATGGAGGAAAGTGAAAAGCAGAAGCTATGTGCTGAGGCTAAGTGCTTGAAAGCTTATACATACTATAATATGTTTAGAATGTATGGTGGCCTGCCTATTATTGACAATGCATATGCCGGTACAGAATCTTCTTATAGTCTTCCGCGTCGTAGTGTAGAATCAACTGTTAATTATATGGTTGATTTGCTTGACGATGCTGCAAAGACATTGCCTTGGCAGCCAGAAAATCCACAATCAGAAACTGGTCGTTGGACTAAAGCTGCCGCTATGGCCTTGAAGTGTAAGATTCTGCAAATCGCAGCTTCTCCTTTGTTTAATGCCGATAAGCCTTACTACAGTGGTAAGTATGAAATGGCAGACGCTAAGGATACTGTAGTATGGTATGGCAATTATGATAAGGCTCGCTGGACTCGTTGCCGTCAGGCTTGTGATGATTTCTTTGCTGCGTTGAGGTCTAATGGCTATTATAAAATGTATGAGCCAACAGGAACTAAAGCAGAAGATTATCGTTATGCTTTCCGTATGGGATATGCCAGCGAGACAAGCACTGAGGTTATCTTCGGTACTCGCGTTTCAGGTACTGGTAAAGACTCAAAATATACATGGGCAAACTTGACCAATGGTCGTAACGAGCGTTATGCTTATAGTCCTACACAGGAATATGTAGAGATGTTCCCATGGGCTGACGGTAAGCCTTTCAACTGGAATGAAACTAAACAGGAAGGCAAGCTTGATCAGATGTTTGTCAAAGGCGATACCGTTGATGGCAAGCAGGAACTTCAGCATGTAGCTTACACTCGTGACCCTCGTCTTTATGAAACTGTTCAGGTAAATGGTGATAAGAATGCTTATAGCTGGACTTCTGGCGCGACAACAGGTAATAATGTTGAAGCTTGGGTAGGCGGTTCTGATGCCAATACTCAGTCAAGTACGGAGTCAAGCTATTTCTCTACTGGTTATGGTAACAATAAGTATGTCTGCGGTACTTCTTCTACATTCCTAAGAAAGCAGCCGCAGTGGGTTGTCTTGAGTTTGAATGACATGTATCTCACATACGCTGAGGCTGTGCTTCAGGCTGACAATAACTTTACCGACGCTTTGAAATATGTGGATATCGTTCGCGCCCGTGTAGGTTTGAAAGGCTTGAATGAGTGCAATCCTTCTGAAAATCTGACTTCTAATAAAGAGAACCTTATCAATGAGATTCTTCGTGAGCGTGCCTGTGAATTAGGTATGAGCGATAGTCGTTATTTTGATTTGATGCGTTATAAGCGTGGCGATTTGTTGGAAAAACCTCTCCATGGTTTGCGTATGTATCGTATGTATAAAGACGCAAGCGGCAAATGGGTTCACATTAATGACGTGAAGGTAAATGATAAGCCGATTCAGACAATGTGGTGGAATGGAGATAAGAAGAAATCTGGAATTGAAAAAACAGATCCAAGTTTCTATCAGCCTACATATTTCGACTATGAGCGATTTGAAATTAAGCAAAAACGTTGCCATTGTACCAATGGCTTTGATGTGAAGTGGTATTTGCAGCCATTGCCTACTTCTGAACTTAACAAGAAATATGGACTTGTTCAGAATCCAGGATGGTAAATCTCACACTATCTCTATTGATACATTTCAAAAAAGATTGAAAATTTAATTATGAATAAGAATAAGATTTTAGTGCTCGCATTGCTCGCAAGCTTAGGCTTGTCGGCATCGGCACAAAAAGATACGGTAGCTTTTAAGGATCAGCTTATTGATGTTGGTGCCGACGTGAATTTCTCACGTGAGCAATCTACCGCCGCCGTGTCTGTTATAACAAATAAGACAACCGATAAGCGTAGCGCGAAGAATATCGGCAACTCTATTATCGGTCAGGGCTTGGGATTGGTTTCATTGCAGAACTCAGGCAACTATGCTGCCGCTAATCCTACTTTCTACGTTCGTGGATTGCAGAGCCTTTCAGGCAGCACTCCATTGATTCTCGTTGATGGTATTGAGCGCAGCATTGATAATGTTTCTCCGGAGGAAGTAGACCATGTTTCTATCTTGAAGGATGCCGCTGCTGTCGCTCTCTATGGTTATAAAGGTGCTAACGGCGCAGTGCTTATCACTACAAAGAGAGGTAAGTATAACTCAAAGAAGATAACGTTTACTTACGATCATGTCTGGAATTTCATGTCTCACAGACCTAAGTTCGCTGATGCTGCTACTTACGCAAACGCAATGAACGAGGCTCGTGGTTATGAGGGATTGACTCCTAAATACACAGACGATGAGATTAAGGCTTTCCAAAGCGGACAATACCCTGACTTGTATCCTAACGTAAACTGGGTGGATGAAACGTTCCGTCATCATGGCGTTACTAATAAGTTTAACCTTGAGTTTACCGGCGGTTCTAAGAATTTCCGTTACTATACCATGCTTAACCTCCTTTCTGATAAGGGCTTCATCAAGGATTATGACATGAACGATGGTTATTCTACTCAGAATAAGTATGTGAAAGGTAATCTTCGCACAAACCTTGATATTGACCTTACTCCTACAACTAAGATGAAGGTTAATCTGCTCGGTGTATTGAATGAGGCAAGTCGCCCGGGTGATTCTGCCGACCTTTGGGGTCTCGTTTATAGCGTTCCTTCTGCTGCTTTTCCTAAGAAGACTTCTTATGGCTTGTGGGGTGGTAACGCAACTTGGGACGGAACAAAGAACCCATACGCACAGTCGGTTGCGGCAGCATATACAAAGAACCATACAAGAGGTTTGTTTTCCGATTTGACATTGAGCCAGGATTTGAGCGGATTCCTTGAAGGACTCGGAGCAAATGCCCGTATCGCTTACGACAACTTCTCAAATATACTTGAGAATCATAGCAAGACCTATGAATATGGAATGCCTAACGGTATCTCTTGGACAGATGGCGTTCCTACGGCAGGTGGTAAGTTCAAGGGCGGTTCTGAATCGGCTATGGGAACATCTGCCAACACAAATACATTCAGCAAGCGTTTCCATTTCGACGGCGGTTTCAACTATAAGAATACTTTCGGTATTCATTCTGTTTATTCTCAGTTGAAGTGGGATTATGAATATCAAGAGACTAACGGCCTGAATAATGAGTTCTTCCGTCAGGACGTATCTTGGTATACTCATTATGGATTGCTCAACCGCTATTTCGTAGATTTGGCTTTGGTTGAGTCTGGTTCAAGTCGTCTTGCTCCTGGCACAAAGTGGAATTTCTCTCCAACTGTTTCTGCTGCATGGCTCATCTCTAATGAGAAGTTCATGAAGAATGTAAGCTGGGTTAATTTCCTTAAACTCCGCGCTTCTGCAGGTATAATCAATCTGGATCTTCTTCCTGATAATACTTGGACATACTACACTCAGCAGTACACAATGAGCGGCGGCACTTATCCATTCAACAGCGGTTGGCAGTCTTCTTTCGGTAAGACAACTATCGATCGTATGGCTACTGAAAACCCTGGTCATGAAAAGGCTTATAAGTATAATGTAGGTATTGACGCTACTTTGTTTGGCGGTCTTGATGTGACAATGGAAGGTTACTACAATCATCGCACAGACATTTGGGTAGAAGGTACAGGTAAGTACACTGGCTTAATTGGTCAGGATGCTCCTTTCGAGAACGCCGGTGTTGTCAATAGCTATGGCTTTGAGCTTGGTCTTGACTACAACAAGACTATCGGTGAAGTGACATTCAATGTAGGTGGTAACTTGAATTACAACCGCAACAAGATTAAGGAACAGCTTGAAGCTCCTCGCTTGTATGATAACTTGATTCAGACTGGCAATCAGCTTGGTCAGATTTATGGTTTGAAGGCAATCGGCTTGTTTAAGGATGCGGCAGATGTTGCCAACAGCCCTAAGCAGACATTCACTTCAAATGTTCTTCCTGGCGACATAAAGTATGAGGATGTAAATCACGATGATATTATCGACGCAAACGATAAGGTAGCCATCGGTCATAGCACAACTCCAAGTCTTTACTATTCTCTCCACCTCGGAGCTGAGTATAAGAACTTCGGTTTCTACTGCTTGTTCCAGGGCACAGGCGTTTATTCTGGTCTGGCAAATACTAAGGCTATGTACTGGCCATTGGTAGGCGGTTGCTCACTCTCTCAGTATGCTTATGACAATCGCTGGACTCCTGAAAATCCAAACTCTAAACTTCCTCGTCTGAGCAGCGAAAGCAATGTAAACAACTATCAGAATTCTACATTCTGGCTCGTAAACCGCAGCTTCTTTAAATTGCGTAACATTGAGGTTTACTACAACCTTCCGAAGAACCTTCTTGCAAAGACAGGTTTCATCAATGGCGCAAAGGTTTATGTGCGTGGTACCGACTTGTTTAGCTTAGACCACATGGATCAGGCTGACCCAGAGTCATTCGGAGCAACAAATCCATTGACAAAGAGTTTGGTTGCAGGTTTGTCATTAACATTCTAATGAAATACGAATAGATAATATGAAACTAAATAAAATTATTTGTGGTACTCTCGGTGTTCTTGCCCTCGCTTCATGCAGCGACGAGATGAACTATAAGGAGTATAACATATATGATAAGGATTATATCAGTAGCACTTTTTCTAATGTCGGCGGTTTTATGACCGACATCTATAATGCTATAGATTATGATTATGGATCTTACGGCGGCGCGACTTTAGGTTGCGCTACCGATGAGGCTGAATATTCTCATCCTGGAACAAGCGCGATAGAGGATTTGTATAACGGCGCATGGAGTCCTACCAACGCTAAGGAGTCTACATGGAACAACATGTATAAGGCTATCAACACTTGCAATCAGGTGATGGAGAAGTTCTCTGATCTGGAGTTTAAGGATTACCAATATAATTCTGATTATTCAGAGCAGATGGCCCGTTACAAGAATTATAAGTGGGAAGCTCGTTTCTGGCGTGCTTATTTCTACTTCAATCTCGCTAAGCGTTACGGAGGTGTGCCATTGGTTACAAAGTTGCAGTCTGCCAACGTTACTAATCAGATGGAGCGTGCTTCTGCCGACTCTACATTCAAGTTTATCATTGATGAATGTATTGCAGTGGAAGACAACATCGTGAAGGACGCTAAGGATTTCAATTTGCCTAACGAAATTGATGATGGTCGTGCCAACCGTCTTACTGTTCTTGCCTTGAAGGCTCGCGCTGCTCTCTATTGGGCAAGCCCTCTCTTCAACCCGACAGGTGATAAAGAGCGTTATCATAAGGCTGCTCTTTACACAAAGCAGTTGATAGATGAAGCAGAAGCAAAGGGAATGGGTTTGACTGCTAAATATGAGGATTTGTGGTCTGTAAAGAACTATTCTGACGTTAAGATTACTAAGGAGATAATCTTCGGCCGTCGTATTTATGGTTCTGGCTCAAACGGTTCTTCTAACACATTTGAAACTCGTTGCTATCCTGTAGGTATCGAAGGCGGTCAGGGTGGTACTTGCCCTTCTTACAATTTGGTTGAGGCTTATGAGATGAAGAATGGTCTTGGCATCAACGAGGCTGGAAGCGGTTACGACGCAGCCAATCCTTATAAGGACCGCGACCCTCGTCTTGAAGCTACAATCGCTAAGAATGGTGATGTATGGCCTTCTTATCAGAAGAACAAGCTTGAGATATTTGCAGGCGGTGTGAATGGTGAGCCTCTTCAGAATGCTACTCCTACAGGCTTCTATCTTAAGAAACTCCTTCATGGATCAATCAATTTAGGTTCTTCAAGTAAGTATAAGACAGATAATCACACATGGGTTACATTCCGTATGGGCGAGTTCTATCTTAACTACGCGGAAGCCGTATTCAAGTATCTTGGAAGTGCCGATGCTACATCTGCCGAATTCCCTATGTCGGCAAGTCAGGCAGCAAGTAAAACTCGTCTTCGTGTAGGTATGCCTGCTTTCAACGCTGGAATGTCTAACGACGCGTTCTGGGCTAAATACACCAACGAACGTTTCGTAGAGTTGGCTTTTGAGGATCATCGTTTCTGGGATGTTCGTCGCTGGAAAGAAGCTCCTAAGTATTTCACTTCTATCAAGGAGTTGAAACTTACTAAGGAAGCAGATGGCACTATTTCATCAAAAGTAAAGACTGTTTCTCGTAATTGGGACGACAAGATGTATCTGTTCCCAATTCCACAGAATGATATTCTGAAGAATCATAATCTCACTCAGAACCCTGGCTGGGATAAGTAATGAATATGATTAAGTAATCGTTTTTAAGTTTAATCTTAAAAACTCCCAAAGAAAAACGGTGAGGCTCGTTGAGGGCCTCACCGTTTGCTTTATAGATAATTGATAGAGATTACTTGTTCTTCAATTCCTTTACAAGGCGCTCTGTATCTTGTGCGATAACAAGCTCCTCGTCGGTAGGAACAACAACAACTTTAACCTTAGAATCAGGAGTAGAGATGATAGCTTCCTCACCGTGAATCTTATCATTCTTCTCCTTGTCAATCTTAATGCCGAGGAACTCAAGGTCTTCACATGACTTCTCGCGGATAAATGTCTGATTCTCGCCTACGCCTGCTGTGAATACGATAGTATCAACACCGCCCATCGCAGCTGCGTAAGCACCGATGTATTTCTTAATGCGATAGTAGTACATGTGCATAGCAAGCTGAGCCTTCTTGTCGCCCTTTTCAGCAGCGTCGGCTACATCACGCATATCGCTTGAAATGCCGCTGATACCGAGCAGACCGCTCTGCTTGTTCAGATAGTCTGCCATTTCCTGTGGCTTAAGGCCGAGCTTATCCATGATGTAAGTAACGGCAGAAGCGTCGATGTCGCCACTGCGTGAACCCATCATCACACCTGCCAATGGAGTAAGACCCATAGAGGTATCCAATACCTTACCGTTCAATACGGCTGCTACGCTGGCGCCATTACCGATGTGGCAAGTGATAATCTTTGAGTTGTTGAGATCAGTGCCGAGAATTTCGCATACACGCTTAGAAACATAGCGATGGCTTGTTCCGTGGAAGCCGTAACGACGTACATGATACTTCTCATAAAGCTCGTAAGGCACTGCGTAAAGATATGCGTAGTCTGGCATTGTGCTGTGGAAAGCGTTGTCGAATACGCAGACCTGTGGAGTGGTAGGCATGAGAGTGTCAACGGCACGCAGACCTTTCAAGTGACCGGCGTTGTGAACAGGCGCGAGGTCGCAAAGCTCCTCGATACCGTCTTCTACGCTCTTGTCTACGATTACGCTCTTGTTGAATTTGTCGCCACCCTGCACGATACGATGGCCTACAGCGTCGATTTCATCAAGGCTCTTGATTGCGCCGATTTCTGGATCTGTAAGAAGAGAGAACACGAAGTTTACGCCTTCCTTGTGGTCAGGCATGTCGTGCATAATCTGCTTCTTTGTTCCGTCTGGCATTGTCACCTTTACGAATGCGCCGTCGATACCGATGCGCTCTGCGCCACCTGCTGCAAGCACCTTGTTTGCAGTCATGTCGTACAACTTATATTTAATAGAGCTGCTACCGCAGTTCAAAACCAATATATTCATATTAATGAGTTATTATATTAACACAATCTTTTTTGAACTCCCCATTACATGGGTCGTCAATCTTAGTTTTTCTTAGCGTCTTGTGCCTGGCAAGCTGTAATTGCTACCATGTAGTAGATGTCGTCTACAGAGCAACCACGGCTGAGGTCGTTTACTGGGCGAGCTATGCCTTGGAGTATGGGTCCAATGGCGATTGCGCCACCAAGACGCTGAACAAGCTTGTAGCCGATGTTGCCAACCTCAAGGTTAGGAACTACAAGTACGTTAGCCTTACCTGCAATGTCGCTGCCCGGAGCTTTCTTTGCACCTACTGATGCTACGAGAGCAGCGTCGGCCTGAAGCTCACCGTCAATCTTCAATTCAGGAGCACGATCCTTTGCCAACTTTGTTGCCTCTACAACCTTGTCTACTACCTCGTGGCTTGCGCTGCCCTTTGTAGAGAAGCTAAGCATTGCTACGCGTGGCTCAGCGAATCCTGCTACGCTCTTAGCTGTAGCTGCTGTTGTAACGGCAATCTGGCTCAACTGGTCAGCGTCTGGCATAGGAGTAACGGCAACGTCGCCCATTACTACGACACCATTCTCGCCAAATTCCTTCTGGTTGGTGATAAGAAGCATAGCGCCACTTACGCAGCTGATTCCAGGAGCGCATTTGATGATCTGCAATGCAGGACGCAGTGTGTCGCCTGTTGTGCTCAAAGCACCTGAAATCTGACCGTCAGCGCCTTCTGTCTTTATAATCATGCAACCCAAATAGAGGTTGTTCTTTGTTACCAATTCGCGAGCCTGCTCTATTGTCATGCCTTTCTTTTTGCGAAGTTCAGCGAGCTTCTCTGCATATTCCTCGCTCTTAGGGTTGTTCATCGGGTCTACGATAGTAGCCTTGTCGATGTTGTTCAATCCCCATTCGCCAGCGAGCTTCTTGATGTTATCAGGATTACCGATAAGGATGATGTCGGCAATGTCGTCAGCCAACACCTTGTCGGCTGCTCTCAGAGTGCGCTCCTCTTCTGCCTCAGGGAGCACGATGCGCTGCTTGTCGCTTTTAGCACGCGCAACTATCTGCTGTAATAAATCCATAGTTTATGTTTCTATTATATGTTTATTTTCTTTTCTTTGTCTGCAATGATTATGCTTTTACCTTGAAGATAGCCTTGTGGATAGTTTCTTCAGTGCTGATGCAAGGTGCGTGGCCGTCCTGTGGGAAGAAGATAGCCATCATGCCTGGCTGCAATGTGATGTAGCTCTTTGCCTTGAGGTCGCCATACTTAGTGATATCTTTCTCTGCGTTGTATTCCAACTTAGGCAATTGTTCTGTAGGAGTGTAGCCGAAAGTCTCATCGCCACTCAGTGGAATCTGAATGTCGATCATATTGATATGAGTTTCGAGAGTTGCTTCTTCTGCGCTGCGACCGCGAGCGTCCTGAATGTTTACGAAGAGGTCTTTGTCCTGAATGAAGTGCTTTCCGTTTTCCAACTTATTCAAGTCGTTGGCCTTGATGAATTCTACTACTTTGGCGAACAATGGGTTAACGCCAGCATACTTCTCTAAGTTTTCAAGAGAGTCGATAATCATAATAATCTTGTTTTAATATTAATATTATGGTGCAAAAGTACTGCAATTTTCTGAGTAAGCGAAAAAAATAGTGCTTAAAATTTGGAAGTATAAAATAAATCACTTACCTTTGCACTCGCTTTTAAGATGATGGCGGGATAGCTCAGCTGGTTAGAGCGCATGATTCATAATCATGAGGTCCCCAGTTCAATCCTGGGTCCCGCTACAAAACGCAAGGAATTACGAATTCATTTCGTGATTCCTTTTTTGTTTTTATAATCTCTCACAGATTGCACGGATAACACGGATTTTCATTTCTATATCCTTTATTTACACACAAAACTCTCCCTTTTATATAGAAAATGCACTGTCATAGTGCAAAAATCACGGAAAATTGCACTGTCACAGTGCAATTTTGAGTATCTTTGCGATAAAGTAATAAGTATATGAATACATCAACATTAGAACTGAATGCAGTGCGTGGAGAATTGGTACGCGATATTCTAAATATAGATGATATAGATATATTGAAGAAAATAAGACAGAATATATCTGTATTATTGTCACGTGTGCATGGCGTTGGAACAAAGTCTAAAGCAGATATCCTTGCGGACTTGGACGGAATATTTGCTAATCTTAAAGATATGAAAGACGGAAAAATACAAGGTAGATCTGTTGAGAACTTATTCAATGAAATATAATATCATTACCTATAAATCCTTTGACAAGGAAGCTAAAAGGCTGGCAAAGAAATATAAATCATTTAAGATAGATTTGATGGCTTTTGTTGCCGAATTGAGAGATAATCCATATGTCGGTGTAGATTTAGGCGGTGGTTTACGTAAAATAAGACTATCTATAACGTCAAAGGGTAAGGGTAAAAGTGGAGGAGCTCGTGTTATTACATTCAATTGTATAATTTCGGATTATGAATCAACAATAGGTTTGCTTTAT
>Ga0247611_10008528_pt1 | contig 12606 bp, 12 predicted proteins | sample 177DNAGHGhighgp2_FD_192422 | JGI IMG/M metagenome (GOLD analysis project Ga0247611, IMG submission 192422) | Sheep rumen microbial communities from Palmerston North, Manawatu-Wanganui, New Zealand - 1770 DNA GHGhigh gp2 | ecosystem: Host-associated > Mammals > Digestive system > Stomach > Rumen... | reverse complement strand
GCTCCGATTACGAAACCATCGCGAAGGCACTCTGTTCGCATTAAGGATTTGTAAGCGTTCCGGAAGAGGACAGTCCGGAAAAGTCCCAAATGAAAAGAAAAATTGAACAAAACCAAGAGAAAACCCCTTGAAAAAGGGGTTTTTTTATGGTAAAATTCATCTGTTGCGCATAACACACGCATGTGATTCAAACGATTTTGGTGCGGCAAGTCCGTGATTTTTCGTTTATACGCTAAGCATGCGGAGGATGTTCCGCAAACGGTTTCGAAGGAGTTTCGAAGCAGGTGCGGAAGAAAGAAAACCAAACGGAGGTAAAAGAAATGAGCGTATTATCAATGAAACAGTTACTGGAAGCAGGTGTTCACTTCGGACACCACACAAGAAGATGGAACCCCAAGATGGCTCCTTACATCTTCACCGAGAGAAACGGAATCTACATCATCGACTTACAGAAGTCCGTAGGTAAAGTAGACGAAGCTTACAATGCAATGTCTGAAATTGCTGCTGCAGGCGGAACCGTTCTTTTCGTAGGTACCAAGAAGCAGGCTCAGGACGCAATCAAGTCCGAAGCAGAGCGTTGCGGAATGTACTATGTTAACGAGAGATGGCTCGGTGGTATGCTTACCAACTTCAAGACCATCCAGTCCAGAATTCAGAGACTGAAAGACATCGAGAAGATGAGCCAGGACGGAACCTTTGATGTTCTTCCCAAGAAGGAAGTTGCAGGACTTCAGAAGGAATGGGAGAAATTAGAGAAGAACCTTGGCGGTATCAAGGAAATGACCAGAATTCCCGACTGCATTTTCGTAGTAGATCCCAAGAAGGAAAAGATCTGCATCGACGAAGCACATGCTCTCGGAATTACCTTAATCGGTATTGCTGATACCAACTGCGATCCTGACGATCTTGACTTCGTAATCCCCGGAAACGACGATGCAATCCGTGCCGTAAAGCTGATCACCGCAAAGATGGCAGATGCAATCATCGAAGCAAAGCAGGGTGAGGTTATGACCGAAGCAGAAGCTGAGAGCGCTGAAGCAGATGCAGCTCTTGATGCGGAAGAAGGAACCCAGGAATAATCTCTGATTGAACAGAAAAATAAAATTTTAGCAAAGGAGAATATAATTATGGCAGCAATTACAGCCGCAATGGTAAAAGAATTAAGAGAAATGACCGGTGCAGGAATGATGGATTGTAAGAAAGCCCTTTCCGAAGCCGATGGAAATATGGAAGCAGCTGTAGACATTCTTAAGAAGTCAGGTGCAGCTAAAATGGAAAAGAAAGCCAGCAGAATCGCAGCCGAAGGTATTGCCAAGGTTGCAAGCAAGGATGGCGTAGCAGTAGTTGCGGAAGTTAACTCCGAGACAGACTTTGTTGCAAAGAACGAAGTATTTCAGGAGTTCGTACAGGAAGTTGCCGACAAGGCACTTGCTTCCGGACTGAACGGTGGCGCAAACGGAGAAGATGTTCAGGCACTTCTTGACGGCGGACTTACCGAATTATTTGCAGAGAAGACTCTTAAAATCGGTGAGAAGCTTTCCTTCAGAAGATTCCAGAAGGCAGAAGGCGATGAAGTAGCTTCTTACATTCATGGCGGCGGAAAGATCGGTGTTCTTGTAGCAGCTAACGGTGCTAAGGGCGATGCAATTAAGGAAGCACTTACCAACGTAGCAATGCAGGTAGCAGCTATGAATCCTACCTACATCTCCAGAAACGACATTTCCGCAGATGAACTTGCAAAGATTAAAGATATCACTCTTGAGAGCGCATTAAACGATGCATTCACCTTACCGAAGCCCATCCTCAACAAGTTACTTGAGGAAGCAAGCACAACCGATATCTGGAGCGACGAAGACAAGGCAAGCTACGAGAAGGAAAAAACCAACAAGTATCTTCCGAATTTCATCTCCGATGCAGGAAAGGCAGCACTCGGACAGCTTGCATTAAGCAAGAAGGATGAGATCTCCGGAGACAAGATTTTCGCAGGTCTGGTAGAGGGACGTATCTCCAAGCAGCTGAAGGAAATCTGCTTAATGGATCAGGTTTATGTTAAGGCTGAGGACGGAAAGCAGAGCGTTTCCAATTACCTTGCAAGCGTATCCAAGGATCTTGTAATCACCAAGTTCGTTCGTTTCGAAGTTGGCGAAGGTATGGAAAAGAAGAACGAAGATTTTGCTGCAGAAGTTGCAAAGCAGATGAACGGCTAATCTAAATTCAAATATTAAAAATCGACGGGGGTGACTGAAAAGTCACCCCTCTTTTTATTTCATAAGAAATTCTTCTGAATTTCTTATGAAATAAAATGCTCCGCAGGATGCGTATGAAAAAGTTTTGAAAAACCTCAAATTTATGTTTTTATTTACGGGGTTTTGTGTTAGAATAGAAAAGCACCCCTCTTGAGATATGGGGAAAAGATTAGTTAAATCAGGATTTAATTTTTATAGATATGAGTAAGAAAAAAGGCAATCACAACAAACAGAATAGTTCCCAGGCGAACCGCCCCGTTGTGAAAGAACAGGAAATTGTTCAGGCACAGGTGATCGAGAAAGAGGAAGAGCCTGAAGAAGAAATTTCCGTTGACGAGGAAGTTGTCGAGGAATTCGATGAGGAAGAAGAAAGCAGAGCTGCCTTTCGGAGAAAAAGAGTAAAGAGAATCAAATATATTCTGGTTCTTCTTTTAATTCTCTTTTTGCTGATTCCGAATGTGGTCTGCGGATTTTTGCTGTTCAAGCTTCATCAGATGAACCGCAATATGGAAGAACTCAAAGAAGAGATTCGTCTGTCCCAGGAAGAAATCGAAAGAAGAACGAAGGAATCCGCTGCAGGTCTGACAGATGAAACCGCGAATAACGATGCGGAGAGCGAGAAGGCGAATGCACTCGAAAATCTGACGCTTCTTCATTTGTCCGACGAACAGAAATATCCGGGAAAACAGCTGGTTTATTTAACCTTCGATGACGGTCCTTCCGATTACACGGATGAAATCCTCGATATTCTGAAGGAACACAACGCGAAGGCAACCTTCTTCGTGCTTGCAAAGGAAGGATATGACGAGCAGTATAACCGCATTCTTGCAGAAGGCCATACACTCGGAATGCATTCCTATTCGCATAAATACAGCGTGATTTACAGCTCCATGGATGCGTATCGCGAAGATGTAAATGCAATTTCTTCGTTCCTGGAAAGCAAGACCGGTTTAAGGCCTAAATTTTACCGTTTCCCGGGCGGAAGCTCCAATGATGTATCCGACAACAATATGCAGGACATGCTTCATTTTCTGTCATCCGAAGGCTATACATACTATGACTGGAACGTAAGCTCCGAGGATGCTTCCAGAAATATGAAGGATACAAGCGTCATTGTAAAGAATGTCGTAAACGGAATCGGAGACAAGACCAATTCCGTAGTATTAATGCATGACTCCACGGCAAAGAGAACCACGGTGGAAGCACTTCCGGTGATTCTCGAAACACTTCAGCAGAAGGGCAATGTGGAATTTTTACCGATTACGGAAAATACAAAGCAGATTTATCACGTGAAGGAAGAGGCGCGTACCGAAGAAAGCGGCTTACCGGAAGATGAGGACGGAGAGACCGAAACGGAAACTGTAACAGAGACTGTAACAGAATCAGAAGAGTAAAGGGGGATTTGCAAAAAATGGGATTTTTCGGAGATTTAAAAGCTGACATTACACAGGCAGTGGATGAGCTTACCGACGGAACGGAAGCGGAAAACACCAGGAAGGACAATAAAAAATCCTTCGGCAAAAAAGGGAAAAAACAGACCGGAAAAATTGCTTCAACTCCTGTTTCGGAGGAAAAATTCACTCCGGCTGCAGAGGCTTCGGAGGAACGTTCCGAAACGGAAAAAGAGTTATGGGATGCTCTTCGTTCCGACTACAGCAGTAGTACAAACGACGAGCTGGATGCGGAAATGAATGCCGTTTATGCACAGAGTGCGGCGGATGTACTTACCGAAGACGATGTGGTAGAAGAACTTGCTGAAATTGAAGAAAACGAAGTTTTACCGGAGAGGGGGGTTCCCATGGCAAATCATAATGTAAATCAGAATACAAAGAAACAGACAAAAGAATATGTTCTTCCGGAAGGAACCGTATCCGACGAACTCGGTGTAATTACCGCGGGAATGGCGGTTTTAGGAAATATTTATTCCACCGGACATATGGAAATTTACGGAAGTGTCGAAGGTGATGTCGAAGTCAGCGGATCCCTCCGTCTTCTCGGAAGTATTGTCGGAAACGTAAAGGCAAATGAAGTCATTCTCGAGAACGGCAAAATCAAAGGAAACGTTACCTGCGGAACCGTAATTACCATCGCAAACAACTGCGTTGTAATCGGTGACATTGTATCCGGAACAGGCGCAGGCATTGCAGGTGCTGTAAAGGGCGATATTGACGTACACGGACCCGTAACTCTTGAATCCACATCAATCGTAAAAGGAAATATCAAGTCTGCCAGCGTACAGATGGCAAACGGAGCAATGGTGGACGGTATGTGTTCCCAGTGCTATTCCGATGTGGATTTGAGTTCCTTCTTTGACAATATTTGATGCAAGGGTCAAAGGGTCAAAGACGTTCGTAATTCCGAATGTTTTAGGATTGCGGAGCAATCCGCTGCAGATTTTTTTAGGGAATAATACATTAATCAGAATACAGAGGTCATACAATGAAAAGAATCATAATTAAATTAAGCGGCGAAGCGCTTGCGGGAGAGAAAAAGACCGGATTTGACGAGGATACCGTAAGAGGCGTTGCGCTCCAGATTAAAGAGCTCTGCGATGACGGTTATGAAATCGGAATCGTTACCGGCGGCGGTAACTTCTGGAGAGGCAGAACCAGCAAGAACATCGACCGCACCAAGGCAGACCAGATCGGTATGCTTGCAACGGTTATGAACTGTATTTACGTATCGGAGATTTTCCGTTCGGTCGGACTGGATACCGATATTTTAACACCCTTCCAGGTAGGCGCATTTACAAAGCTTTTCTCCAAGGATCTGGCAAACGAAGATTTTGCGGCCGGCAAGGTGGTATTCTTTGCGGGCGGTACCGGACATCCTTATTTTTCCACCGACACAGGCGTGCTGCTTCGTGCGATTGAAGTGGATGCGGACGTGATTTTACTGGCCAAATCCATCGACGGTGTATATGATTCCGATCCTGCCGTAAATCCCGATGCAAAGAAGTACGATGAATTATCCATCAACGAAGTGGTTGAGAAGAATCTTCAGGTTGTGGATATGACCGCATCCATTCTTGCAAGGGACAATAAAATGCCCATGTGGGTATTTTCCTTAAACGAGGAAAACAGTATCGTAAATACCTTAAAGGGCGATTTTCACGGAACGAAAGTTGTGGTACAATAGCGTTAGCTGTTGTAACAATAAAAGCGATAGCTTTTATGATATAATAATTGCTGAAGCGGATTCATACGAATCCAAAGCAAAAAATAAAAAGGGGTATAATAAAAAACGGAGGTTACCATGAACGAAAACGTAAAAGCATTTGATGAGAAAATGAAAAAAACCTGTGAACATCTGACTGCGGATCTGCAGACCATTCGTGCGGGAAGAGCCAATCCCCACATTTTGGACAAACTCACCGTAGATTACTACGGAAGTCCCACACCGATTCAGCAGGTTGGCAATGTTTCCGTACCCGAGGCAAGAATCATTGCAATCGCTCCCTGGGAGAAGAATATGATTAAGCCCATCGAGAAGGCGATTATGGCTTCCGATATCGGAATTACACCGAGCAACGACGGTTCCGTAATCCGTCTGGTATTCCCCGAACTTACCGAGGAACGCCGTAAGGATCTTGCGAAGGAAGTAAAGAAAAAAGGCGAAGATGCAAAGGTAGCGGTTCGCAATATCCGTCGTGACGGAATGGATGCTTTCAAGAAGCTTTCCAAGAACGGAGATATTTCCGAGGACGAAATCAAGGATATGGAAGACGAGCTTCAGAAGTCTACCGATAAATTCATCAAAGACATTGATAAAATCATCGAAGAAAAATCCAAAGAGATTATGACGGTATAATGACTATGGAAGCACCGAGACATGTAGCGATTATAATGGACGGTAACGGCAGATGGGCGAAGGGGAAAGGCTTCCCCCGCACCGTCGGTCATGCGAAAGGTGCCCAGAATCTCGAAGACATGATTTATGTTGCGGATGATCTGGGAATCAAATATCTGACCGTCTATGCATTTTCCACGGAAAACTGGAAGCGCAGCGAGGACGAGGTTACGGCACTGATGAACCTCTTCCGTCAGTATCTGAAAAACGGCTTTAAAAAAGCCGCAAAGAGAAACGTGCGCATTCGTGTCATCGGCTATCGCGAAGGCCTGCCGCAGGATATGCAGGATCTTTCCGATGAAATCGAAGAGTTTTCCAAAAACAATACGGGACTTCAGTTCCAGATTGCAATCAATTACGGATCCAGAGACGAAATCACAAGAGCTGTGAGAAAAATCGCCGGGGAAGTGAAAGAAGGAGTGTTAAATCCCGAAGATATCACCGAGGATACGGTTACTTCCCATCTTTACACCGCGGACATTCCGGATCCGGATCTTTTAATCAGAACCAGCGGAGAGCAGAGACTTTCCAATTATCTTTTATGGCAGCTTGCGTATACCGAATTTTATTATACGGATACCCACTGGCCGGCATTCGACAAAGCGGAGCTTGAAAAGGCAATCGAATGGTATCATACCAGAGACCGCAGATACGGAAATGCCAAATAATTAAGGAATTGAGATAAGCGATATGAATACATTTGGAAAAAGAATCATATCCGGAGCCGTTATTTTGGTTTTGACCATCGTTTTCGGTATCGTGGGAGGCGCGGTACTGGCAGTGGCTCTTTGCATCATTTCCTGCATCGGTTATCTCGAATTCACCAATGCGACCAAGGTCAGCGAGCCCGGAAAAAATCTCAATGCACTTCAGGTTCTCGGACTTTTCACGATTATTGCTTATTATTTATCCATTCTTGCCCAGGATGACTGGTACTGTCCGGATGAAGTAAAGGACTGGCTTGCCAGCCCCGTGGGCGCATTTAATATCTTTACGGTCATAATTCTTCTTGTATTTATGATCGGTTTCATCGGAATTCTTTATGCGTATATTTTCACCTTTCCGAAATTCAATTTCCAGCAGGTTTCGAGCGCGGTATTCGGCGTAATTTACGTCGCTCTGACGCTTTCGTTTATTTATTACATCAGAGATTTGCAGGGCGGAATTTTCCTCGTCTGGATGCCGTTTGTTTCCGCATGGTTTTCCGATACCTGCGCATATCTTGTCGGAGTAAAATTCGGAAAGCATAAAATGACGCCGAAGCTTTCACCGAAGAAAACCATTGAAGGAGCAGCGGGCGGAATTCTCGGTGCTGCACTCGGAAGCATGCTTCTCGGAACGGTTTATGTTATCGTACATAAATCCGGAGCAGTCAGTATTTTAAGTTTCGGATGCATGGGACTTTTCGGTGCGGTTGCTTCGATGTGCGGAGACCTTGCCGCATCCGCGATTAAGAGAAACAATAACATAAAGGATTACGGAAAGCTGATTCCCGGACACGGCGGTATTCTCGACCGCTTTGATTCGGTTATTTTTACAGCGCCTCTGATTTATTTTCTGATGGCACTGCTTTTGCAGTTTGCACCGAAGGAGATTGTGTAAAATGGAAAAACGAATCGTAATTTTAGGTTCAACCGGTTCCATCGGAACACAGACACTTGAGATTGCAGATGCCAATCCCGACTTACAAATCGTCGCTTTATCCGCAGCAAAAAACGTAAAAAAATTAGAAGAGCAGGTTCGTAAATACAAGCCCGCTTATGCGGTTATGTGGGACGAAAACTGTGCAGCGGATTTAAAAGCACGCCTTTCCGATATGGATGTGAAAGTCCTTTCGGGTATGGACGGTCTGTTAACCATCGCAACCCTCGAAGAATATGATATACTCGTTACCGCCATTGTGGGCATGATTGGAATCCGTCCCACGATTGCGGCTTTGGAAAAAAAGAAAACCATTGCACTTGCAAACAAGGAAACGCTTGTTACGGCAGGACATCTGATTATGCCCTTATCCCGCGAAATGCAGGCGCCGATTTTACCCGTGGATTCCGAACACAGTGCAATTTTCCAGTCCCTCCGGGGAATGCCGAAGGACAGAATCGAAAAAATCCTTTTAACCGCTTCGGGCGGACCGTTCCGCGGAAAGAAGAGGGAAGAGCTTGCGGGAATGTCTGTGGAGGATGCGTTGAAGCATCCGAACTGGTCGATGGGACAGAAGATTACCGTCGATTCTTCCACGCTTGTTAACAAGGGACTTGAAATGATTGAAGCCAAATGGCTTTTCGGAGTCGGCATGGAGCAGATTCAGGTTCTGATTCATCCGCAGAGCATTCTGCACAGCGCAGTGCAGTACGTGGACGGCGGAATTATCGGACAGATGGGTACTCCCGATATGAAACTGCCGATTCAGTATGCGCTTTTTTATCCGGACAGACGTCCGATGGATGCAAAGCGAGTGGATTTCTTCACGCTCGGACAGATGACATTTGAACTGCCGGATGAAGAAACGTTTTTAGGTTTAAAATTCGCAAAAGAAGCTGCAAAGACGGGCGGTAGCATGCCGACGGTATTTAATGCGGCAAATGAACGTGCGGTGGCACTGTTCCTGGCCAGAAAAATTTCGTTTTTGCAGATTTATGATATTATCGAGGCCTCCATGGCAAATCACAAAGCCCTTCCGGATCCGTCCTTAGATGAAATCCTGACGGCGGAAGCGGAGACTTACGAATTTATTGAAAGGTTCCTGCAATGTCAATAGTATGGGCAATAATTGCATTTATTATTATATTTTCCCTTCTTGTGGTGGTACACGAGTTCGGTCATTTTATTGTGGCAAAAGCAAACGGAATTTACGTACGTGAATTTGCTGTCGGCATGGGGCCGAAGGTATTAAAATTCCGTCGCAAAGGAACCGATTACGTGCTTCGCGCGCTTCCGTTCGGCGGAGCCTGTGTTTTTGATGATGACGATCCTTTCGAGAGTGAGGAAGAGGAAGAGATTCGTGAGGAAAATCCAATCACGGACAGTCTTTCCTCCGAGGATAAGGGCTTTAGCAAAAAGAAGGAAGATGTATTTGATGAGGATGAGGAAGATGTTCCCCCCGGCTATTACGGAAAGAAATTTTCAGATGCGTCTCTTGCCGGCAGAATCGTAACGACTCTCGCCGGGCCGGTGTTTAATATTCTTCTGGGATTCGTACTTGCTATGTTTGTGGTTGGATTCTGCGGAGAACATACTACAATTGTAGGCGGACTTGTGGAGGGAATGCCGGCGGAAGAGGTCGGAATTCAGCCCGGTGATGAAATTATCTCCATCAACGGACAGCGGGTTCATTTGTTTGATGAAATCACTCTTTTTACCCTGACCTGTAAAAGCGATGAGTGGGAAGTGAAGTACAAAAGAGGAGATGAGTATTATACTACAAATGTAGTATTAAAAGAGGTGGAAGGTTCAAGGTACCTCGGCGTATACGCAGCGGAAGCCGTGGACTGTGCCAATATAAAAATCTTTGAGTACAGCTGGTATGAAGTAAGATACTGGCTTATCGCATCGGTAAAAAGCATCGGAATGCTCTTTAGCGGCAGACTCTCAAAGGACGATGTGGCAGGCCCCGTGGGTATGGCACAGGTTATCGGAACCACCATTAACGAAACCAAACAGTTCGGTATTCCGACCGTTATTATCAATCTTGTCAATATCGCACTTTTGTTATCGGTCAATCTTGCCATCATGAACCTGCTGCCTCTGCCGGCACTCGACGGCGGCCGCCTGATTTTCCTTTTGGTGGAACTGATAATCAGAAAACAGGTTCCGAAAAAATTCGAGGCAATCGTGACACTTGTCGGATTTGCCGCGTTGCTGATCGTAATGGTATTTGTACTGGTGAACGATATTTCCAAGTTTTTCCGGTAGCATTCGCTGTTTCTTTATCATTTTACTCTTTTCTAATTCTGTTTTGGATTCATGCATTAAATCTGTATATTTTCAGAAATAGTTTATCTCATTACATAAAAGAACAGGAGTCGTATGGCTGCATATGAACACGCGTATCTCTGGCAGAAGGGCAGGGATGAGCGGGAGAATTTTTATACCCTTGCGGAAGAGTCCGTAATGACGGGGGCGGGCCCCGTGTTTTTCGGGGTCATCTGTGATTCGGATTACCGGACAAAGAAAACGGTCGGCTGGTTTTATGATGAAGTTTTGCCGATTCTTCGTGAACGTGGGCTCGGTATATTCGTCCGAAACAGCTTCCTGCGTCATTTTTCGGGCAGGAATGAGCCGTTTAACTGCGGAGTGGTAATTGTATTCAAAAGAAAATTGTTTTTCGCTTTAAGGGGCAATTTGGAGTTTGTTCGGATTTCGAGGCGTGGAAAGGTCAGGGGGATTATCGGAAGGAAAGCAAAAGAAGGTTTCTTCTGCAATTCGGCCGACCGAAGAAATCAAAACTGCGGTTTTGTAAAACTTCACCGCAGAGAGAAGCTTTTGCTTTGGAACAGCGATTTGGCAAGCTGTTTTAATGATTCGGAACTTGGTGCGGCCTTCTCGGAAAAAGCGAATTCAAAAAGAATGAATTCGAAAAGATATAATACGGCTTTCCAAAGCATTTTTACGAAGAAGACAAAACAGACTGTTTCATGTGAAGACAAGCTCAAAATGCTCGGAAGAAGGGCTGTGGGCAGAGGATGCACGGGAAGTCTTGCGGCGATTTTGTTTTGGGATAAAAGGCATAGCGATAACTGTGAAGAGGCATAGAGAATATGAAAGACAGAAATAATACGGTAACGAACGACAAAAGAAAAGGACAACAGACCAGTAACAGAGAACCGGGGTGGGGAAATATGCCGGCAGAAGATATGAAGAATATGGACTTCAGAACGGATTTTCAAATCGGACAGTACCGAATCATAAAGCGCCTGGGAAGCGGAGCAAATGCGGAGGTGTTCCTGGCGAAGGATTTGAATACCGGAATTGAATATGCGGTGAAGATTTTTGACGACGGAGATACGCACAAAAAGGAACGGAATCTTTTAAGAAGCCTGAATCACAAAGGAATTCCGAAGCTTAAGGACTGTTTTCCGATTTTGAACGGATATTGCATCGTGATGGATTATGCAAAAGGCGTTTCATTAAAAAATCTGTTCCGGGACGGAAGGACAGAAAGCAGACAGACAGAAAAAAGACGAACGGAATCCAAACAGATGGAAAGCATACAACCGGCTTCGATTGCGGAACAGTTGACGGAAATTTTAATTTATCTCCATACCCGCCCGATTCCCGTCATTCACGGAGATTTAAAGCCCGAAAACATAGTGGTTACCGAAAGCGGTGAGGTGCGGCTTCTGGATTTCGGTTCCGCCTTCTTTTTAGGAGACTTTCTTTCGGAATACTATGCTACAAACGGATATGCGGCGCCGGAAGTTTTTGAGGGCAGATGCGACCAAAGAAGCGATCTTTATTCCTTCGGAAAAGTCTTAATTTATCTGATGTGCAAAAAAACGCCCGAGGTCTATGGTAAAAAGAAAGACACGGGCTTCTTTGTGCGTCTCGGAATGAAGAAAAAGTATGCCCGAATTGCAGTAAAATGCATTGCGGAAGATCCTGCAAGGCGGTTTTCTTCCGCAAAGGAGCTTTATAAGGCACTCCTGAAATGCCAAAAAAGCAGCGGGTTAGAAGGAGCCTGTAAGACAGTAGAACAATTTTTCTGTGAAGCAGGTGGAGGGATTATTGCGATTTACGGACTTTTTGATTATTTTATTCGCAATGGAAAATACGGGAAATATTTTGTTCCGGCAGGCTGTCTGATGCTGGTCCTCAGGCTTGTTTCGGAAAGCGTCCGAAGAAAGTCGGCGGAAGGAGAGTTTGTTGTCGAATATAGTATTTTTCTTTCGGGGAAAAGGTAACAAGAAGGGAAAGCGGCAAAAAGCTTGGAAAGCAGGAGACTTTATACCTGTGATATAACACTGTCAAGAGTTTCCGGGAAAATTTATTTGAAATCTTTTGACCGGAAATTTGTATAATTCATCAATTGATAGATTTTTGTGTCGTGTGTAAACTATATATTGTGCAATATAAGAGAATGGGATAATATCCCGCAGGGGATTTTCCAAATGGAAAATCCATCAGAAATCAATCACCAGGGCGGCACGCCGGGAGGCAGATATGTATCGTGACGAGACGAAAGTAATCAGAATCGGAAACAGAGTGATCGGAGGAGGCAATCCGGTTTTAATACAGTCCATGACTAATACAAGAACCGAGGATGTGGAAGCGACGGTTGCGCAGATCAAACGCCTGGAGGCTGCAGGCTGTGAAATCATCCGCTGTACGGTGCCTACCGAAGAAGCGGCAAAGGCGCTTGCGGAGATTAAGAAGCAGATTAACATCCCTCTTGTTGCGGACATTCATTTTGACTACCGCATGGCGATTGCGGCGATGGAAAACGGCGCGGACAAAATCCGCATCAATCCGGGAAACATCGGCGGGGAAGAAAAGCTCAGAGCCGTTGTGGATG
>Ga0247611_10008527_pt1 | contig 12607 bp, 10 predicted proteins | sample 177DNAGHGhighgp2_FD_192422 | JGI IMG/M metagenome (GOLD analysis project Ga0247611, IMG submission 192422) | Sheep rumen microbial communities from Palmerston North, Manawatu-Wanganui, New Zealand - 1770 DNA GHGhigh gp2 | ecosystem: Host-associated > Mammals > Digestive system > Stomach > Rumen... | reverse complement strand
CTCTACAATCTCCGTAGAGAATGCGTTGGTAGGAAATTCTGCTGCGGGATAGGGGTTAATGCCCATTGCACGCAACTGTTGCAGACTCTCACGTCTGCCAATCTCTTGTTCACTGAGTTCTAAAACGTTCATATCTTGTTGTGATTATTTCATAATTCGGTGCAAAGGTACAAAAAAAAGTGAGAAGTGAGAAGTGAAAAGTAAAAAAATTGCTACCACCATCTGTTTTTTAATGTTTAATGTTTAATGTTTATTGTTTTTTTTCGTACCTTTGCAACATGATTGACAGAGCGACGGTAGATAAAATCATGGAAGCCACAAATATCGTGGACGTGGTTGGCGAGTTCGTAAACCTGCGCAAGGCGGGTGTGAACTACAAGGGATTGTGCCCTTTTCATGATGACAAGACGCCCTCGTTCATGGTGTCGCCAGCTCGTCAGATATGCAAGTGTTTCGCCTGTGGTGAGGGAGGCAATGCCGTCAACTTCCTGATGAAGCACGAACAAATTACTTATCCTGAGGCACTACGCTGGTTGGCGAAGAAATACAATATTGAGATACAGGAACGCGAACTGACCGACGACGAGAAACGCGAGCAGTCGGAACGCGAATCGATGTTCGTGGTCAACGAGTGGGCGTGTCAGTACTTCCATGAAATCCTAAAGAACGATATCGACGGCATCGCTATTGGCAAACAGTACTTCCGCAGTCGTGGCATCCGTGACGATATCATAGAGAAGTTCCAGTTGGGCTTTGCCCTTACGAAGCGTGATGCGATGTGCAACGAAGCGAAGCGTAAGGGATTTCAAGATGAATTTCTTGTGAAGACAGGACTGGCCATACAGAACGAGCATGGTATCTATGACCGCTTTGCTGGTCGTGCCATGTTCCCTTGGCTGAACGTCAGTGGAAAAGTCGTGGCTTTTGGTGGTCGTAAACTCGACGCAGCCACCAAGGGCGTACAGCAGAAGTATGTTAACTCGCCCGACTCGGAAATCTATCATAAGGACCGTGAACTCTATGGCATTTATCAGGCCAAGAAAGCCATTGTAAAAGAGGATTGCGTCTATATGGTGGAAGGCTATACCGATGTCATTGCCATGCACCAATGTGGACTGGAGAACGTCGTTGCCAACTCGGGTACGGCGCTGTCGAACCATCAGATACGTCTGTTACACCGCTTTACGGAAAACATCGTGTTGCTGTACGATGGTGACGAGGCAGGTATCCATGCAGCAATGCGTGGAACGGACATGCTCTTGGCCGAGGGCATGAATATCAAAGTATTGCTACTGCCAGACGGTGATGACCCTGACTCGTTTAGCAGAAAGCACACCGCTGAGCAGTTCAAGGCGTATATAGAGGAACACCAGACGGACTTCATTCAGTTTAAGACCGACCTGCTTTTGAAGGGTGTCACTGACCCCCTGAAACGTTCTGAGGCCGTCAGCAGCATCCTGAAAAGCGTTTCGGTGATTCCTGATAATCTGAAACGCGACGCCTACTTGTCGGAGTGCTCCCACCGGCTCAATGTCAATGCGCAGACACTGGTAACCACTGTCAATACTTATATCCAACGCGACAAGGAGGAGAAACAGAAGGAACGTGAGCGTGGCGATGGTGGTACTCAGCAGCCAGAACGTCAGGAGGAGCTGATAGTGCCCATCGGGCTGCATACAGCACAGGAACAGACGACAGAAGTGGAGCGTTTGCTGATTCAAAACATTATTCGTCACGGTGAAGAGGTCATCTATAAAGGTGTGGAAACGGAAGACGGACAGATCATTAATTTGAATGTGGCGCAATATATAGATTATGACTTGGGTGCCGACAGTCTTGAGTTCAGCAATCCGCTCTTTAACCGAATCTTGCAGGAGGCCGTCGAACATTCGGCGGAACCGGACTTCAAGGCCGACCTCTACTTTATGCAGCACCCTGACCCTGAGGTGAGTCAGTTGGCCGCAAATTTGGGTATCGACCGCCATCAGTTGAGCCGCAGCTTTCAGGTGAACAGCAATAGTAACTTGTTACGCCAGCGTATTGAACATCTGATTCTCGACTTCCGCATGGATATAGTCAGTCAGCACCTGAAGGAATTGCAGCGTAAGATGAAGGAGGTGGGGTCGGACATGGCGCAAGTGAAAGAACTGATGGAAGACTACAAACAAACGCAGGAACTTCGCAATGCTCTGGCCCGCCAACGCGGTTCCGATGTCATCGTGTAATTACGAATTATGAATTACGAATAAGGAAATCGGAATTAGGAATTCGGAATTGAATAAGAGATGGGAGGACTGGTTTACATAGGATATGCGTTAATGGTGGTGGTGGCAGCCGTTGCCATTATCCACGTGTTAATGGATAACCGTCAGCCTGCCAAGACGATGGCATGGGTGCTGGTCATAGCTTTCGTGCCTGTGGTTGGTGTCATCTTCTACTTGTTTTTTGGTATTAACCATCGCAAAGAGCGTATTATCAGTCAAAGCCAGATGGACGAACTTACCAAACGATCCATGCTGAGTTTTGTGGAACAGCACGACTTCCATGTACCTGAACGCCAGAAGCCACTTGTCGACCTTTTCGTCAATCAAAATTTGGCTTTGCCCTTTAAGGATAACCAAATAGACATCATGACAGATGGTTACGCCTTCTTTCCTGAACTGTTGAGAGATATTGCAGAGGCCAGCCATCATATTCATATTAATATGTATATCTTCGAGGACGACGCGTTGGGCCGTCTGGTAGCTGATGCACTGATGGACAAGGCACGGCAAGGCGTGAAGGTGCGAGTGATTTACGATGACGTAGGCTGTTGGCGCGTTAATAGTCGCTTCTTCGAACATCTGCGTGAGGCAGGTGTCGAGGTAGTGCCTTTCCTGCCCGTTCGTTTCCCGTCGTTCACGAGTAAGGTGAACTATCGCAACCACCGCAAAATCATTGTCATCGATGGTCGCATAGGTTATATCGGTGGTATGAACTTTGCCCGTCGCTATGTGTCGCAGAAGTGGCGCGACACGATGTTCCGACTACAGGGTGGGGTAGTGTATGCTCTTCAGCGGGCTTTCTTGGTCGATTGGTATTTTGTTGACCATACGCTCATTACTGATCGAATATATTATCCAACCTCCCAGATATCGTCCAAGAGCGGGGTGGCCCAGATTGTTACGAGCGGTCCTTTGGCACGTTATCCTGAAATTATGCAGGGCTATGTGCGCATCATCCTAGCAGCTCGTCGCTACATCTTTATAGAGACGCCCTACTTCTTGCCTAATGAACCCATTCTTTTCGCATTAAAGACGGCGGCATTGGCAGGTGTTGATGTTCGTGTGATGTGTCCGATGAGTTCTGATGCTCACTTCATTGACTGGGCGTCGCGCTCTTATCTGCGTGAGATTTACGAGGCTGGAGCCCGTGTCTATCTGTATGAACCAGGCTTCTTGCATTCAAAATTGTTGATTTCCGACGATTCGCTAGTGTCATGTGGTTCTGTGAATGTCGATTTCCGCTCGTTAGAGAACAATTTTGAAGCTAATGTATTTGTCTATGACGAGGGTACGGCCCTTCGCCTGAAGAAGGTGTATCTTGACGACCAGTCGCATGCCATATTGTTGGGCGATGTACCCAACCGTCTTCACCCAAAGTTCTATGCACGTCTATGGGAGAGTTTTACTCGCCTGGTTTCTCCGCTGTTGTAAAAATGCTGAAGTTGACGCTGCCGTATTGACGGTGCTCCTGAAAATGCGGGTGCTCACTGAAATCGTGGTCTTTGCCGTGTTCCAATACAAAGATGCCATCCTCCTTTAAAAGCTGTTTATCGAAGATGATATCGGGTAAGGTCGTCAACTCCTTCAGTGCGTAAGGTGGGTCGGCAAAGATAAGGTCATATTGCTGTTTGCACGATTTCAGGAAACGGAAGACGTCACCACGGATGGGAATGATATTGGCAGTAGGCTTTTGGCTATTAGCAGTTAGCTTCTTGACGCAGTCCTGAATAAAACGATGGTGGTCACGATCCAGTTCTACGCTTACAACCTGACTGCATCCGCGCGACAGGAGTTCCAAGGAGATGCTGCCCGTTCCTGAAAACAGGTCGAGTGCTGAGGCACCGTCGAAGTCCACATACTGCACCAACACGTTGAAGATATTCTCCTTGGCGAAATCCGTCGTAGGCCGTGCTTTGAACGAACGCGGAATGTCAAAATGTCTGCCCTTGTATTTCCCTGTGATAATTCTCATCTTCCTTTTACGTATAATGTCATGAGGTCGTATGGTATTCCAGCAATTTGTGTCACTGGTGCGCGGTTGAACTCACCCGACGGATTGATACAGAATACGCGCTTGACAAATTGGCGAGCTTCATCTATCAGTGCTTCATCATCGGGCAGGTCGCCTACGAGATGAAGTTCGTCGTGATCAGCCTCAAATCCCAATTGTTTCCACACACTTAACAAATAGTAAAGTGCATTACTGCTGTTGTTTACAGTATATGAATTGTAGAACTTAAAGCGGTTCTTGCTGAAGCTGAAGACTTCCAGACTACGATTGTGGAAATAGCCATACAGCTTTTGGTGTGTACTGGTATAACTACGTTGGAGAAGATGGTGCCAAACAGGAGCCATTGCCGCAACGATACTAGGTTGGCTCATGTTGTCGTTGATAACAGCGAGCAAGTCTCTGTCTATGGGGAATAGTGCTACGCTGTTCAGGTCGGACAAAACGGTGTGCATGATGGCTTGCTGTTCTTTTTTTGTAAAGGCGTGGAAGTACAACTCCGTTTTCTCCTTTTCCTGGAACATGTCGGTTGGCACCATCAACACAGGCGATTCAACCATGACCAATGTTCGCAGGTATTGTCCGTTCAGGATGTTGCTGGAGTGTAGCGCTTCACGCAGATTGGCAGCCATCGTGATACTGCTGTTTACGGGATAATGCTCCACGACCACCTTTCCCTGGTCGTCAGTGGTGCTAAATATCAGACTGCCTCTACCCACTCTTATTACAAGTCTGCGCAGTGTATTGTTTTGTTCGTTTGTTGCCATACCTTTTTAGTCCATGATGCTCAGCACACATAACACGGCCAACGCCAATGCAACCAGTGCTAGAATCATATTTGTTACACGTATTCTGTCCATTTCGCTTGCAAAGATAATGCAAACCGAATGAAAAACCAAAACTTTTTTTGCTTTTCTCCCATTTATTAGTATCTTTGTAGCCGTAAATGATTACTGACGAACTGACATATCGGATACGTCAAGCTTTTGGACATGTGCCTACTGCGGAGCAGGAAAAGGCCATGGATACCTTTGCACGTTTTATGACGGACAGGGATGAGAGAAGTGTGATGGTGCTTAGGGGAGCGGCAGGAACAGGAAAGACATCGCTGTCGGCAGCTATCGTGCGTGCGTTGCTATCGTTACAACAAAAACTGGTGTTGTTAGCTCCTACGGGACGTGCCGCAAAGGTTTTCTCCCTCTATGCAGGACACCCGGCATATACCATCCATCGGCGTATTTACCGGCAGAAATCAATAGAGAGTGCTTTCGACCTGAATTATAACTCGGCTCAGGACACCTTGTTTATGGTGGATGAGGCCTCGATGATAGCGAATTCTAGCAACTATGGTGAGAGCATATTCGCAGGCGGACAGTTGATGGACGATTTGATGCGCTTTGTTTATAATGACCGAAATTGCCGAATGATGCTGATAGGCGATTGTGCTCAGTTGCCACCGGTGGGAGAAACTGAGAGCCCGGCATTGCAGAGCGATGTGTTGCACAGTTATGGTTTGCACGTGTATGAATGTAACCTCAATGAGGTGCTCAGACAGAGTGAGAAATCGGGTATATTGTGGAATGCTACTGAAGTAAGACGCCTGATGTATGATGGTATGTATGAGTTGCCTAAGGTTCATTTCAATGGCTTTGCAGATATTCGGAATGTGCCTGGCGATGAGCTGATAGAACAGTTGGCATCAAGCTACAGCCAGGTCGGACTGGACGATACCATTGTGGTGACGCGCTCGAACAAGCGTGCCAATATCTATAATCAAGGCATACGCAATACGGTACTTGATCGCGAGGAAGAACTCTGTAGCGGTGACCAGATTATGGTGGTCAAGAACAATTATTACTGGCGTAAGGAAGAGTTTATAGCCAATGGTGATAGGGCGGTAATCAGGCGTGTGCGTCATGTTCATGAACAGTACGGTTTTAGGTTTGCCGACGTCACCATGACATTTCCTGACTACGACGACTACGAGTTGACAGCTACCGTGTTGCTTGACACGTTGACGTCAGAGGCACCGGCACTGACGCGTGAACAACAAGAAATATTATATAATAAGGTGTTGGAAGACTATGCTGATGTGCCTCAGAAACCTGAGCGCTTGAAAAAAGTGAAGGAAGATAAATACTATAATGCCCTGCAAGTGAAGTTTGCCTACGCAGCAACTTGTCATAAGGCTCAGGGCGGACAGTGGGCACACGTATATGTGGATCAGGGCTACATGACGGATGACATGCTAACACCCGAATACATGCATTGGCTCTATACAGCTTTTACGCGAGCTACAGAAAAATTATACCTTGTGAATTGGCCAAAGACGCAGACAGATGATATACCTGAATGACGATATTGTAAATTTTGACTGGGAGTCAGCATTGCCACTGCTGAGCGACCAACGTAGAGAACAATGCCTGAAGTTTAAACATGAACAGGGACGCAAGACGTGTGCAGCGGCCTATCTCCTGCTGTGCGAGGGACTGCGCCAGGAGTATGGCATGACAGAGAAACCTGTGTTCGAATATGGCGAACATGGCAAACCCTCTATCGTGGGTCATCCTGAAATATGTTTTAATATGAGTCATTGTAAGGAAGCAGCAATCTGTGTGTTAAGCGATAAACCTGTCGGGGTGGATATTGAGAGTATACGACAGTATAACGAAAGTTTGGCACGTTACACGATGAACGATGAGGAAATGGCACTCATAGAAAAGGCCGAACGGCGCGAGGTGGAATTCATCCGACTTTGGACACTGAAAGAGGCCGTGCTGAAGAGGTCGGGTGAGGGTATCAGAAACGATATGAAGCACGTGCTGAATGGTTTAAAAGATGCTAAAACCGTTATAAATGAAAAAAAATTATATATTTATAGTGTTGTTTCATGAATTTTTATTATCTTTGTAGCGGAATATCAAATCCTAAAACGAAACGACATTATGAGACTGGATGGAAGAAGAGAAAGTTCGAATGTGGAAGATCGCCGCGGAATGAGTGGCGGTAAAAAGGCTGGACTGGGTATCGGTGGTATCATTATCGCTATGGCTATCGCCTACTTTACTGGTGGAAATCCGTTGGAGGCAGGTATGCAGGCTGCACAGCAGTCGATGGGCCAAAATACAGAAATCAGTGAGGGGCAGCAACGCGAGTTTACAGAAGAGGAACAGGCGTTGGCAAAATTCTCTACACAGATTCTAGGCGGAACTGAGGATGTTTGGACAAAGATATTCAAAGAGCAGGGTGCGACCTATCAGGTACCTACGATGGTGTTGTACACCGATGGTACGGCAACAGCCTGCGGACAAGGCTCTGCCGCCATGGGTCCTTTCTATTGCTCTGGTGACCAGAAATTGTATATTGACCTTTCATTCTTTACCACCATGAAGAAACAGCTGGGCGCTGACGGCGACTTTGCCTATGCCTATGTCATAGCTCATGAAGTAGGACATCATGTGGAATATTTGACGGGCACACTACAGAAAGTGCACGAACAGATGGCACGTCTCTCGCAGACGGAAGCCAACAAGTTGTCTGTGAGACTAGAACTGTTGGCCGATTTTTATGCTGGCGTATGGGCTCATCATGATAATATGATGTTCGGCTCATTAGAAGATGGCGATATTGAAGAGGCCATCAACTGTGCCGAGGTGATAGGTGACGATTATCTACAGAAGAAGGCTCGTGGCTACGCTGTTCCTGAGTCGTTTAATCATGGTACGTCGAAACAGCGTATGAAGTGGTTTAAACTTGGACTTGAGACTGGTGATATAACGAAAGGTAATACCTTCCAGTGCTCAGATGCCGAACTGTAATATCCCCCTAAAAACACCAAAACTAATAATAGAATTATGATACAAGATCAGTTGAAGACTCGAGTTGTAGGAGTAGACATCGATGTAGACACAACAGTTTGTGCTGTAGTGGATATTCGCGGAAATATCCTTGGACAGTGCAGTTTTGTGACTAGCGACTATAACTCTATAGGCGACTTTGTTTCTGTATTGACAGAGCATATCATACAACTTTCAGAGGCAAATGGTGGCTACGAGAACATTCGCTCGGTAGGAATCAGTATTCCCAGTGGTAATTTCAAGACAGGCTGTATAGAGAATGCCCCTAACTTGCCTTGGAAAGGCGTTGTCCCTCTGGCTGCCATGCTGCGTGACCAGTTGGGAATGGCTGTGGCATTGGCTAATAATGCTCATGTGATGGCGTTGGGCGAACAGGCTTTCGGTGCTGCTCACGGTATGCGCGACTTCGTGGTGGTGTCGTTGGGCAGTGGTATGGGTAGCTGTATCTTCAGTAATGGTAATGTCCATTTAGGCGCTGATGGCTTTGCAGGTGAGGTAGGCCATTCGTGCATCAAACCTGGTGGTCGTCAGTGTGGCTGTGGTAAACAGGGTTGTTTGGAAACCTACACGGCTTGGCGTGGTATATTGACAACTGCGAAGGAGGTGATGGAGGAAAGCCCGGAACCAAGCAAGATGCGAATGGTAGAAAAATTGACTCCCAAGATTATAGCCGAATTCTGTGAACAAGGTGACGCTTTGGCTATCGAGACCTATCGTCGAACAGGTTATATGTTGGGTGTTGGCTTGGCAAACTATGCTTCAGTGGTGAATCCTGAGGCTTTCATCTTTGCAGGTCCTATATCGAAAGCGGGTCGTTGGCTGCTTGAACCTGCCAGTAACTCATTTGAAGACCATGTATTCCACAACCTCGAGGGCAAGGTGAAACTGGTACTCTCAACGATTGACGACGATGTCCGCAATGTGTTAGGTGCGTCGGTGCTGGCTTGGGAAGTAAAGGAATATTCACTGTTTAAGTGAAATGTGAATTAGGATACACAATAAAATTATTAATACTATGAGTAATACCATCAAGAATAGAGTTATAGGCATTGATGTCGGTGTGACTCATACTACGCTGGCTGTTGTAGACCAACGTGGTAATATTTTGGGCTCCGACAGTTTTCTGACAGCAGATTATCCAGACGTAAACGGTTTTCTGGAGAAGTTGAGTGAACGTATTGTGATGACGGCTGAAGCTAATGGTGGCTTCGAAAATATTCGTTCAGTTGGTATTAGTGCGCCTAGTGCTAACTACATCTCTGGCTGTATTGAGAATGCAGGCAACATGCCTTGGAAGGGAGTTATACCACTTGCTGCTATGTTGCGCGACCGTATCGGATTGGCTGTCGCTTTGGGTAACGATGCCCATATCACAGCACTTGGCGAACATGTCTATGGCGCTGCCCATGGCATGCAGAACTTTATTGTTGTCTCGTTGGGACATGGTGGTTTGGGCAGTTGCGTATTTAGTAATGGCATACCCCATCTGGGCACTAATGGCTCGGCAGGCGAACTAGGTCACTGCTGTGTAGAGGATGGAGGACGCCAGTGCAACTGTGGAAGAAAAGGCTGTCTGGAGGCCTATGCTTCAGATCGTGGTATTGTCCTTACAGCTAAGGAACTGCTCGAAGAAAGCTGTCAACCTAGCATGTTACGCTCCATGGAAAAGATGACAGCAGTATCTATTGCCCAATGTTGTGAGCAGGGTGATGAACTTGCTTTGGAGGTATATCGCCGGACGGGCGAAGTCTTGGGCTTAGGTTTGGCTAATGTTGCTACCGTCTTGGATCCGGAAGCGATTATCTTGACTGGTGAACTTGTAGAAGTGTGTAAGTGGCTTGTAGGACCTACGCAGAACGCTTTCGACAGACATGTGTTCCATAACATCAAGGATAAGGTTAAGCTCGTTGTTTCCGACTTTAAAAACAGTGAGCGCGACGTGTTAGGTGCTGCGGCTTTGGCGTGGACGGTAAAGGAATACTCATTGTTTAAGTAAAAAGAATACTAACTAACTATAATTTACAATGGAACTGACAAGTGTAAAAAACAAGGTGGTAGGCATCGATATTGGTGTCGCTGTCACAAATTATGCGGTGATCGATTTGCGTGGTGAAATTTTAGCACACGAAAGTTTCAAGACAACGGATTATCCGAGCGTGGATAACTATTTGGCTGTATTATGTGAGCGAGTTGTGAGATTAGTAGAGGCAAATGGTGGCTATGAGTCCATTCGCTCTGTAGGCGTTTGTTGCCCGAGCAGCAACTTCCTGACAGGCTGTATCGAGAATGCACCCAATTTGCAGTGGAAGGGCATCATTCCTCTGACTGCGCTGATGCGCGACCGTTTGGGATTGGCTGTAGCTTTGGGCAATAATCCGCAGTGTGTGGCTTTGGCAGAACAGGCCTTTGGATCGGCTCATGGCATGAAGGACTTCGTGGTTATTACATTAGGCTATGGCTTGGGCAGTTGTCTTTTCTCAAATGGCAAGATGCATTTAGGCACCAAGGGTTTTGCTGGCGAGGTTGGACATACCTGCGTGGCTCCTAACGGACGCCAGTGTGCCTGTGGCAATATCGGCTGTCTTGAAGCCTATTGTGCTCATAAAGGTATTATTCGGACTGCTGAGGAGATTTTGGCAGAAAGCAATGAACCCAGTCTGATGCGAGGGGTAGAGGCGTTGAATCCGGAGATGATTGCAGGCTTCTGCGATCAGGGTGACGCTTTAGCCATTGAGACTTTCCGCCGGACGGGCGAAATCTTAGGTCGTGGCTTGGCCAACTATGCTTCTATCACGAACCCTGAGGCCATCATCCTGACGGGTGGTATTCCGCATGCAGGCAAGTGGTTGCTGGAACCCACGGAACAGTCGTTCGAAAAGCATGTGTTCCATAATATTAAGGGACAAACCAGGATATTGGTAACCAACCTGAAAGACTCAGAACGTGAAGTGCTGGGTGCTTCAGTGTTGGCATGGATGGTAAAGGAATATTCGCTATTCTTATAATCCTTTATATTTGAAACTACTGCCGCCTACGAACTCGCGCATGATGCTCGTGGGCGGTATTTCTTTATCGCTGACGGGCAGGAAGAAGTGGATAAACTTTAGCAGTCGGTGGGCCTCAGAATATTCAGGACAGTTCTTGGGAACACTGGAAAGGATGATCTCAGCATGCGTACGCAACACGGCGAATTCGATGTTGAGGGCTGAGTTGAACATGACGTCAGCACTCTCCTGATAAGGGAATATCCATTGGTTCTCAGCCTCACAGACGTTTTTCCACTGGGCAATGGTTTGCTGGGCGGTATATGCTCCCTTGTTGTAGTCACGAATGATGCGGCGCAGCAAGCGATTGTCGCGAACGGGAATCCAGTTATGATCGTCGAGCGAGATGCTGGTCAATGCCGAAATATAGATTTTATATTTCAGATTGTCGGGAATTTTCTGTGTCAACAACGGGTTCAGTGCATGGATACCTTCGATGATAAGAACAGTGTCGCTACCCAATTTTAGTTTCTTGCCATTCCATTCACGCTTGCCTGTGACGAAGTTGTATTCAGGAATCTCTACACGTTCGCCATCCATCAGTCGTAACAGGTGATCCTCCAACATATGATAGTCAACGGTCTTGATATTATCGAAGTCATAATCACCGTTAGGTAACTTGGGCGTGTCCACACGGTTAACGAAATAGTCGTCTGTCGAGAATGAGATGGGGCGTAGCCCGCAAGCCAGCAGTTGCACGGAAAGACGTTTGCAGAAGGTGGTCTTACCTGACGATGACGGTCCTGTGATAAGAACGATGCGCACAGGATCCTTCTCGCGGTGGAAACGGTTGTCTATCTCTTCCGCAATCTGTACAATCTTTTTCTCTTGAAGAGCTTCGCTAACCTGAATCAGTTCGGAGGCATAGCCACGCATAATGGCTTTGTTCACATCGCCAGCATTCGACAGACGCATAATGATGTCCCATTTCGTCTTCTCAGCAAACATCTCAAACGTCTTAGGCTGTTCTACTTTTTCTGCCAGCTGATTAGGATTGTTCCAGTCGGGCACGCGTAGCAGCATTCCTTGTTCGTAGCGTTCCAGTCCCCACACTTTCAGATAACCTGCCGAAGGAACGAGCGGACCGTAGTAGTAGTCGACGGTATCGCCCAATGTATAGTAGTCGCTGTATATCTGTCCACTGGTTTCCAGAAGCTTCACCTTGTCGGAGAATCCCCGTTCTGCAAACACACGGATAGCTTCCTCGGTGGTCGCTTCAGTACGACGGAATGGCATGTCAAGGTTGACAACTTCCTGCATACGTTGCTTGATGAGTTCTACATCCTCGTCAGTCAGCGGGTCGGAATTTTTTTTCTTGAAGTTACAATAATAGCCGCGACACAAGGAATGTTCAATGAAGAGTTTAGAGCCTGGGAAGAGATCCTGAGTGGCCTTATAGAGTAGGAAACTGAGTGAACGTACATAGACGCGATG
>Ga0247611_10008526_pt1 | contig 12608 bp, 13 predicted proteins | sample 177DNAGHGhighgp2_FD_192422 | JGI IMG/M metagenome (GOLD analysis project Ga0247611, IMG submission 192422) | Sheep rumen microbial communities from Palmerston North, Manawatu-Wanganui, New Zealand - 1770 DNA GHGhigh gp2 | ecosystem: Host-associated > Mammals > Digestive system > Stomach > Rumen... | reverse complement strand
TATGAACGCATTTTTGCCAACACTTTTTTCAACAATGCGAACACGAACCCTTGCGCTCTCGGATTCAAAATACCCTTGCCTAATTTCCTCACCTTCAATGACGCTCTTTTTCCAACCTCGGTCTTTTACCAAGAACTTTCTCTCGCATTCAATTGTTGCTTTCTTCCCAGAAAAGAATTCTGCTTGCCTCCAATTTGGGGCAACCTCGTCATCATATTGGTCAGTGCCCGGAATGTTGTATGGGCAATACTTTGGCGGAGGAAGTGAATTGAAATCATTGGTTACAACAAATGCGCAACCGGTGCCGCAAGTGTTGCAAATGTAGCACCTTCTAAAATAGCACTTTAGAATATCGTCTAGACTTTCCATATTAGCACACCTTTCCAATGGCGTTTGCTATTGCGTTCCTATGCCAAGAAATTGCCAAGTCGTATGTGTCAAGGCAAATTGGCTCAATTTCACTGTTGGTTGCAAGCATTGTTTGAACAATTACGTCCTCATGCCTTTTGAATTCCTTGCACACGGTAACGACAATTCTGTCCCGCCAAGTTCTCTGGAACCTTTGCTTCATTACTTCGATGTAGCGGCCAAGTTCATAAAAGCAAATTGGCTGGTCGCTTTCAGTCGGGCCGTAGAAAAACATGGTAAACATATCCATTTGGTTTAGGTACTTAAACTCCCACTTAATCTGCCTTTCACCAGCCAGCGGGTCGTTCATGTTAAAGTTTGGTTGCCTTGGATTAATAAGCGCAATGTCATCACTGCCCCACTTAAAGCCAAGCAAGTAGTCCGAAACATTTTTCTGCCAATTTTCACATTTCTGTATCCCACCGGCAAGAAATATCTTAAGGCAATCCTTTCCTGCAACCAGATTGTCAGGCGCGGTAATTAATCTCATCATTTTTGGTTCTCCTTTTCTACTCTATTAGCAAACTGGTAAAATTCAACAGCACCATTCAAAGCCATTTCAAATGCGCACTTTGCCGTTGTTGAATTTGCGCTTGAAACAACAAATGAAATTGGGCAAGGCAATGAAAACCAACAAGTAAAAAATGTCGGCGTTAATGCTTGCAAAGTCCAATGGAACTTTTCATCAAACACTTGCCTTTCACCATGAAAAATAGCAACACTTGGATGATAGTTTTCTCCAATGTTGGCAATTTTGGTTATGTAGCCATAATCATTCCCTTGCTAACTTTTCAACATCAACCATGCTGTATTTTATCATTGGATTTCCTCCTTTCAAAATACCGCCAAATCAAGATAAACGACAAGTTGTCAACCACCATTGCAAAAAGCAAAATTGCCCTTGCAAGCACAAATGACTTGATGCTGCACAACAAGATGGTAATGCACCCCGCGGCATTAAACCAATCGCACAAGATGCCGCAAGCATTGTAAAATTCAGTTTTTTCGCTTGAATCAGGGAACATTCTGTTTTTGAGTTCGTTCCTAATGGCCATGCTTAACTGAACCGTGCTGACGTGCATAATTGCCGCTGCGATTGGATACCAAGTGTCTGGAACGACGCCGCCCAACCACAAGGCAAAATAGCCAATCCAAACGCTCGCATCAAACAATGTAATTGGCAGAAACCAATTGTCATACAACTTGCGCATGGTTTCCTTTTCAGTAATGCGCAAGTTGAGAAGTCCGCCAAACAAGCAAATAACCAAACTCGGAATGGCATACAACGCCACCGACAATTGCTTGTTCACAACACATTGAATAACGGGAAACGCAAGCGCGTAGAAGTAAACATCCACGCACCATGCCCACGCCAAGGGCATTTTAACCTTGTTGTTTATTTTCATTTAGATGGTAATGCAAAGGTTCCCGCAAGCATCTTCATCTATAATATAATTGGTGTTGCCAAGATTGCCATTAACAGTAAAATTAAGTTTTCTGCAATCAATTAAAATATTGCCATCCACATTTTCAAGTGCCAACTTAAAAAATGTGCTTTTATCACACACCGCAAGCAACGCGTCCTTGTTTGCAACAGACCAACGCTTAATCCTCTTAATTATTTCCGGGTCAACTTGATTGATAAAAAACATAAGCGCATTCATCTCGTCATTGCTCAAATCACTTGCGCTTTTCATTGTGAGACCCCCATTGAAACTTACCTTAACCATGATGAACCTTCCCGTTTTTTATTGTTGATTCTTGTATAAAATCCTTCATTCGCAATATCCTTATGCCAAGTTGCGAAGCCACCTTTGCGCAATTTTCACAAGGGTCAATCGGAAGCGGATTCCCAGAAAGACCAAACCTTGATATAACAATATACGATATGCGCTTGCCAAACTTTTTAATTAACGCCATTTCAGCGTGAAGACCGGCGCCCCTTCTAATTGGCATAAAATCACTGCGTATGTTGTTGCTTGAATATCCAAGCACATTCCCTTTTTTGGAATACGCAACAGCAGTTACCTTGTAGTTGGAATAACTGGACGAGGACTTTGCGCGAAGCCTTGGATATATGGAACTCAAATGGTTTTTGCAGATGCTCATGTTGGTTTGCCAAAAAACAATGTACCTAAATAAATATAGTGCTAGACGGCAAAATTTCAACCATCACCTTTCCAATGCAATATCATTAAAATGTTCAAATTGGCAAATGGACAACGCGCTCGGATAATGGTCGAAGATATGCTCACACGGCGTTGAATAATTACTGCTCTTGCCGCAAACGCAGCAAGTTTCCCTTGCCACCTTAATCCCGAATGAAAGATAAATTAAGTTGTTGCGCTTGTCCGTTCTTTGTTCAATTATTCCCCTTTCAATCCAACACCAAATGCACAAGGTCTTAAAATTCTTGCCAAGACAAACATTATTCAATATCGAAGCACAAGCAACATTGCCGATGTAATGATGCTCATCAAAACCATTGTGCGTCTTGACAATTCTCACGCCAACCACTTGCTTTTTCATTCTAATAATATCATTGCCAGAAAACACACAAGATGTTCGCGCATTTTTGGTCACCAATGGGACAAACCCATCATCAACAATATGCCCGCTGTGCGGTGTGGAATTGGCGAGTTCACAATACACAAGGCAATAGTCACCAAACAAATGTTGGAAGTTTTCAAAAGAGGAGTCCGGGGAGCAGTCAATTTCCTGCATTGGGTTCCCAACAACCAATGCGTTTTTTATGTCATAGATGTTTTCTTGCGCTGCAAGTCCTCTGCGTTCTTCCAACAGGACATGGTGTTTTCTTGCGTTCATTCAACTATTTCCAGATTGCCCTTAACAATTTCAGGTATGGTGTGCTCTTTGCCATCAGAACATTTTGAAAAAACCAAATTTCCACAATCGTAGATGACATAAAAAGAAAGCCCACAAAGGCGGGTGGTCGCGACACCGCATCAATGCAGGCTGAATTATTTTGATTGTCCTCATCCGAATCGCGACTTCGGATAGAAACAACCTATTATACTATTTGAGTTTCGTCTATTTCAAGATTGTGCTCGACTATCTCCTTTACGGTGTGTTCTGTACCATCAATGCATTTCAATTTATCAAATTCAGTAAAAATCTTTTTGATTCCGTTCTCGAATTCTATTTCATACTCATCATGCTTTATCTTTGAAAGACAGCCTTTTATGAATTTGTCATGCCATTCTGGTATCTTGTCTCCCTTCATTTTTCCCTTGTAAAGCAACTTCATAAACTTATAGCTCGCCACCTTGTCGAATCCAGCCATGTGCAACCCAAAAAAGTATGCCCCCTCCTGAAAAATTGGCAAGCCAAATTCATTTCCTATGTATGGCTTCATGCATTCTGGGATGAAGTATTTCTCTTCACCATCACGCCTGTTCCCATACTTTTCACCGAATCCATTCTGCAGCGCCGCCGGTCGCATAAGCGTTGAAAGCGATGCGATGTCGTCAAATTTTCTAATGCCGTGCATTTGATTGCACACCCTTAATGCAAGCGGAGTCTCAAACTGAAACACGCCTTGGTTGTTGCCGCGCTCAATTCTGCCAAGGGCATTTTGGTCATCAAGCGGAATGTTGTCAAAGGTTAAATTTGCGTTTGGATGCCTTGCGTTAATAAGCGCAATGGTCTCCTCAATAATGTCAAGCGTCTGAATTGCCAAGATGTCCAATTTTAAGAAGCCCATTTCGCCAAGTTCACGACCATTCAGTCCTTCACACCAGACGGTGACAAGTTTGCCCTTGTTTACCCTTACCGGCAATTGGTCAACAATTGGCTTGTCCGAAATCAGCACGCCACCGGCATGAACGCCCCAACAATTGATTGAGCCTTGCAATTTTGAAAACGCCTTGCCAAGTTCGGGGTACTTTTCAAGAAATTCATTTAGTGCCTTAGACTTTTGCCTTAATTCATCCAACGGCAATTCATCATCTTCGGCCTCCAAGTCCTTTAAGCCAACGGTGGTAAGGAAATTTACCTCCTTGTCATCAATGGCATAAACACGCCCAAGCTCCTTAATTGCGGACTTAATGTGCAAGTAGCCGATTGTGCCAATGGAGCAAGTGTTTTGCGCACCGTAGGTTTCAACAAAATAATCCTTAACACCTTCCTTTGCATTGCTTTGGAAATCAGAATTATGAACGACAACTCCTTCAATATGAATTGGCGTGTCTTCATTTTTAATAATTTCTTTTATTTCATTAAAAGTTATCATAAACCAAGTTCCTTTTTAATTTTGCTTAAAACAAAGTCATAACCTTGTTCATCTAATTCCTTTTCCCAAATATAGTAGACCTTAATGCCATAAACACTTTCCAATTCATTTTTTCGCTGCGCATCCTTTTCCCATATTTCTTTTGCTGTTTTTTTATAACCCCACATATTAAACACATAATCTTCACTGTATATTGCTGGATTTGCGTGATAATAGTTGCCTTGAAATTCTATTGCGAATTTCTTTTCCTCAATATAACCATCAACACGATACCAATGATTTTTAAATGTAAACAATTTTTCATTGTTTCCAAATAACAAATTAAATGGCAAATCTTTTGCCAATTTTTCCATAAAAGCATCACACTTTTTTGAATGATTGATATAATTTCTCTTTCCTTTTATTTGAAATGTATTCAATAAAAATGGATTATCAACTCCATATTTTTCCATCATTTTGTTGGCTATTTTTTGTTTTACAATATCACTTTCCAATGGTGAACTTGCGCCATATTTTTCAACCATTGTTTTTTGAGTTCTTAATTTAATCTCTTTATTCTGTATTGGACGCCTGCAGCCATATCTTTGCATCATAGTTTGTTCAAACTTATCTTGTGCGCCAAGCACTTGTGTAAAATGACAAGCACAAGACTTGCACAAAAAATGTTTTCTGTGCATAAACATATACCCTCTATCGGATTTATGCCACTTTCCACAATGTTCACATCTAATTTGAAACACGTCTTGTCTGTTGCCTTGTTCATCACAAAAAACAAGAAATGCCTTTACTTTTCCTTTCAATAATGGCAACACTTTCATCTTGCTTATGGTGGAGTTTGCCAGAAAAAACTCTATATCAATTTTTGGTATTATTGTTGGCATTAAAGATTTTCTTTTTTCAATACTAATTGATTCATCAAAGCAATTATTTAAGATATAATTATAATTTTTTTCTTCTACACTTTCATTAAATGCTTCAGTGTTAATTAATTCCTTGCCTAATTTTATTATGCACATATAAATCTCCTATTAAGTTTTTATCAACAATAAACATTGACTTATACTTAATAGAAGATTATAAATAAAAACTAATTATCTTGGTTTTGAAGCCAGTTTAGTTCGCTATCAGATAAGAAAAATTGTTGCCCATCTTTTAGAATAACACGATTATATGCCTTGCCACATACTCTAAAGCAATGCTTTCCTTCAATTTTAAGGTCACGCACCATCTTAACAATTTTTTCTTGGCAAACTTCTTCAATTGGTATAAATGTATTCTCATCTTGCACAAGGCAATCACCTCGCATCAACTCATATACATACTTGTATTCTATTGTATCTGCCCTTCTGATTAAAACCCTATGGTTAATTGTGCAATCAAAATACCAATCGCCATACACAACACGAACAATGGGTGCATTCCTATAATCAACAATTTTTTCAATTGCATGGTATGTCCCATCACGTGTCATCATCATTTCGCCTTCTACAACATCCTTAATTTCCTTAATTCCGTTTTCAGAAATTACAAGCGTGTGCATAGCAAAACAATCTACATCCGGAAAGTCTGAGCCGGACAGTTTGCCGCCCTTGTTAATGATTTCATCCAACCTGGATGCGTCCAGAAACCTCTCAAAAAGCAAGTTGTGCTCAAGCGGGTCAATTTTAGTAACGCCCAAGCACCTTAAAGTAAGACTGCCGCTTGCACTGCCACGCCCGGTAGAACCAAGCCTGCCCATCTTGTTTATGTGCCAATCAAACATACGCTCAATCAAGATAAAGTAGTCGGCAAAGCCTGCCCTTATAATGTTGTCCAATTCATATTCCAAACGCCTTTTGTATTCATCGGCATTTGGCTTTTTGTCAAACCCGTATTTCTCAAATCCCTTCCAGGCGTGTTCCCTCAGCTCCACATCTGAGTTTTCAAAGTGCGGTGTTTTTGGTGATGTGTCCAATTCAAGAGGCGTAAAGGTCTTGCACAATTCATCCAACCCAAGAAGCAACTTGCGCATCTGGTCTTCAGTAAACACATCGCTTTCATGGTATTGCTTAAATGTATCCCACACCTCTTCACTTGTTTTGCAATACATATTTGGCGTGTATTCAACCTCAAAACTAACGCCGCCCTTGAGTGAGCCAACTTTCTGGAAAATGGGGAACATTTCAGCGTCAGCCCTTTCATCATAATGCGCATTGATTACTGGGATTAACTTAATGTCGTGCTTGTTGCAAAATGAGATTACCCTTGCGTTGATTTCACGATAGTCCTCGCACTCAACAATTGGCACTTCAACATACACGTCATCAAACGCCTGCTTGTAGAACTCATAGACCTTCAGCGCATCTGTAGTTTCATTATTGAATAACATCATGGAAAACTCCGAAAATGGAGTTGGAAGCAAGGCAACCACGCCCTTGCCGTGTGATGCAACAAATTCATCTTGCGTTCTTGGTCGCTTGTCCATTCCGTTGATTTGCGCATCGTTGTGCAACTTTATGATATTGTAGTAGCCGTCCATGGTTCTGGCAAACACGTCAATTGGGAAATCCAATGTCGACCAATCCAATTCATCGTGCTCCAAGTTGCTTGCCGCATCATCAAGCTGTCCGTTTAGGGCATTGGCAAACCGATGCACCTTTTCAACTTCACCATCCATTGTAAAGCGATAGTTGTTTACATACAACTGCATACCAAGTATCGGCGTAATTCCCTCCTTAACACACTTAAAATATTGATTTACCCAACCTGAACACTCACCATAGTTTGAAATGGCATACCACTTTTGCCCGCGATTCTTTAATGTTGGCAATATGCTTGAAGTGTCACCCATGGCAAGTTTTGGGACACTGTATTGGTCTTTTCTGCCAAAGTCCACAAAAGGCGTTTCGTTTTCCATATATGCTCCTGTCTATGTTCTGCTGCATTGTATGCAAATATAGTGTTTTGCAATCACATTAGAGAATAAAAAGCATCGGCAGTGGAGGGAAATAGTTACTGTGCTTAACTATGGCATTGTTTGAATCGCACCATAGTTGTCGCTTACTGGGTGGCACAATGCAAGAGTTCTGCAGACCCTTGCACCTTGCCACTTTTAAGATACCATCCTTTCAACCGTTGCCCATCAAACCAGACAACGACCTACTCCGATTGTGGTAGTCTATCCTGACGCATCCTATGCTCCGCAACCCCTGTTGCGGCCTTTTGTCGCCACTGCCGATGCAAAAAAATGTTAGATTGTGGTTTGTTTAATTCTGTATGGCGGATTCCTCCATTTGAACTTGTCCCACTTCAGTTGCTTTTTCTCAATTGCAATTCTTTCTGCAAAATCTATTTCAACTGGGCAGAACTTGCTGCCAACGCGATACGGGCGGATTTCATAGCCTTTCTTGCGCAAATGCTTTCCGCACCACATTGAGTAGTGCTTCACCCAGTTCCACTCATACTCGGCGGGAGTGCGTCCGCACGGATGATAATTCTTGTAGGAATGGTTAGCCATTCGCTTGCGAATCATTGTTTTCTTGCCCTTTAATTGCCTGTATTTTTCATAATCCCTACCATATAGTCTGTTTTTTTCCAATTGCTTTACATACTCATCAAAGTATTTATGCAATGGCTCGCCAGTGTAATCACCATTATTGGCGTCCCACAAATTAACACGACCACGCTGCCAACTCATGTTAAAGGAACCTTCGCAAAAGCCGCAAATGTCTTTTGGATTGTCCTTTTTGGTTGCCAAAATAATATAGTATTTTCTTCTGGTGTGGTTCATTCTTCTTGCCTGCTTTTGAAAAACTTTTCAATGCAATTTCCCTTCAGTAGTGACAACTTGCTATAATTATCTACATTGCCAAGTATTTTTAACAATGCGACAAAGTTTTCAATGTTGCCAAACCAGACCATTTCAATTGAAACAGCCTTTGGCTTAATGTAAATCCCGCCTTGCCTGTTAAGCCATTCATTAGCAATGTCCAATCGCTTTTCCCAATTTTCATTAGTTGATAAAAAGTAATTATAGTATGTTGAATGAGCAGGGTTGCGCAAATCATCTATGCCAATTTTGCACAAACGCAAATAGCCATCATCAACAATGTTGTATTGAAGTTTGCCAATCAGCCTGCTTAATGCATTTGGGACACGCAGATATTCATCACCATTTAGAACACAAGCAAAATCATCCAAAAATGAACCAACTACATCACCATAGCAAAGCACATTAAGAGCATTTGTCCTTTTCGCATAATCAAGATTGCGCAGAGCCATGATTGCATCCGCACAATCAGACAATGCGCGATTTTCGCTGACATACTTGTGGAACTCGTCCACATCATTGTCAAATTGCTCTATTGCTTTTCCCAAGTCGAATTTCATTGTTGTTTTCCTTGCACACAACAAATATAGCGGTGGATTTCATTTTTTCAACCTACAAGCATGACAAAAGTTCAATTGGAGTAAGTTCACTAAACTCAAACTCATTGCAATTTTCATTTAGCAATGCATTTGTAACCACCATTTTCTTTGCCAACACATCCCTAATATGCTCTTCAATCGTGCCATCAGTTATAAATCTGTAAATGGTTACAGAGTGTGTGCTGTTGGCCCTGTGAGCACGGTCGTTTCTTTGCTGCATAATTGATGGCTGAAATGAATCAGTGTAGTGAATAACGCTCTCTGCCGCTTGCAAGTTAAGCCCTGTGCTCATTGCATCCGAGCCAATTAGTATGCGTATCTTGTCATTGGTGTTAAAATCCTTGCAAATTTCCTGACGCCTTTCATCTGGCACGCTTCCATCAATCACCTCAATCTGCCCCTTGTAATCCTCTTCAAGGTTTTTGACCAACCATTTGATTGTGTTGGTGTATCCAGAAAACACAAGCACCTTTTGGTTGTTTTCCTTTACCAATTCATCAAGCAATTCCTTAAACACCGCATACTTGTCGGAGTTGTTGTGCATATTAACAATCTCTGGAAAATCCAAAAATTGCCTTGCCCTCATAATCATTTCAGTTGCTTGCTTGTCTTCGGTAATTGCGCTCTTGCCCTTGATAATGTCCTTGTATGCCTTCATGTTCTTGTCAGACATAATGACGTGCATATCCTTGTAGATTTTTGGCGGCAAGTCCTTCAGCACCTTTTCCTTTACCCTGCGCAAGTAATACGGCGCAATCTTGTCGCTTACCTCCTGCACATGGTGATACCCCTTAATGCCACCAAACCAATCAAATTCGGCATACCTTTCCAAAAACTTTTGCTTGCTTACAAACAATCCCGGCTTGAGTATTTGAAAAATGGAATGAATTTCTTCAAGCCTGCCATCAATGGGAGTGCCGGTAAGCCCAACGCGATACTTTGCTTGCAAACTTCTGCAAGCAAGCGTCCTAATTGAAGAATGATGCTTGCAATAGTGTATTTCATCAAACACGACCATCTCGAATGACTTCAGCACTTGCGCCGCGCAAGGTATGCGATTGTCCTTTTTGTTTGGCTCTGCATACAAATCCCTCGCCAACATTTCATAGTTGGTAATCTTAAAGAAATAGCCGTCGGCAATCCAGTGTTGCATACGCTCTTGCGGCGTCTTGCACTTGTGCCCAATCACCAATGCGGTTTCCTTTGTGAACTTGTGTATTTCATCAAGCCAATTGTATTTGAGAGAAGCGGGGCAAACAATAAGGCAGTTGGTAATTTCACCCCTGTTTTTGCGTTCAATGGCAATGGCAAGTGCCTGAATGGATTTGCCAAGACCGGGCACATCCCCAATGAGAAATCCATCACCAACGCTCAACCCGCACTTAACGCCCCAACGCTGGTAATTGAACAGGCAATTTTTGCCATCAAGCGCAACGCCCTTAACGCCAAAGTCAGTAGGCGCGTCTTCCATCGCCACTTCCTTTGCCTTTAAAAATTCATCGAGCCTCTGCTGCCTTTTTGACATTGCGGAAATAAACTTCAAGTCCATTTCGACCTTGTTGGCATCAAACTCCGACTTAAACACCTCTTGAAATTTTGCCCAGATTTCATCATCAAGCGGAAAACGCCACTCCTTGCCGGATTGCATCCACTTGCCGCCAACCTTGTGAACCTTGTTTAGCATATCATAGGGAATTTTTGCGTAGAACGCGTCCTTGTCTTCATCCCTAACGCCAATGTAAATTTTTGATTTGTCAAAAGAAATCATATTCCATCCCTGAAAATGAAATGCCATAGGCATCAACACGACAACCTATGGCATAATATAACGCGAGTTCCTGCTTTTTCAATCAATCTTTAAGGTATTCACCAAAAATTTCCGCGCAATGCTTTGTATCGAACGCCATTTCCTCCGCTCGCTTGCCGAACGCCTCACGCTCTTCCAAAACCAATTTTTTAACAATGTCAAACAACTCGTGCGCCTTTTTAACGCAATCCTCTTGGCTGGTGTTGCCATCAACGATAACATACGCGCTCCACAAGGGCTCTTCCGTGTCCGACACAATTGTCCAAGGCGCGTCTAACTTAACAATGTAGGTTGGCGTATGCCTTCTGGTGTTCTTCCAAGCACTTTCATTGTCTGGAACCTCATCAGTATATTCAACAATGCCAAAACCAATCTGGCAATTGAAATTGCACATAACTCGTATTTTCTTTAACTTCTTTTCCATAAACTACCCCAAGTGATTAACCACTGTTGCCAAAAGCAGCGCCTCCATGCTCTTCCAACCGCTATAATCATCAAAGCCAAATTCGCCTTCATGCTCTACGCTTGCGTTGGTTTTGCATATCTTGTATCTTATTTTACAATTGGCAAAATTGGCCTCAATTGCAATCTCATGCCCGTTGTAGTTCTGCCATTCAATCACCACGCCATCATTGCTTTGCAAGCCAAACAACTCACCGCAATCAATTCCAAGCCACTTTTTTAGGCAGAGCAAGAAACTCTGCGCTTCTGCCGCATATTTTTCATCAACGCATTCTTCCAATCTTTGCGCAACGCGAATGTGCCTTTTTTCAAGTGTTTCCAATTTTGACAAAAACATTAGGCGCATTGCCTCAATTGTGGAATTGTTGTCTATTGCAAATGCGATTAGTTTGCTGCTTATGCCCGCTTCACTTGCGTGCTTTTGCTCACTTTGCGTAAGATTGCTTTGCACCGATGGGCGGTTAATTTTAACGCATACGCCGCCAAGTGATTCACACAACTCGGCCTCGTTATCAAATCTGCAATCAGTCACTACCACCTTTTTGCCTTCGGCAAGATGGTTCTTAATTTTGATGCCGGCAATTTTCACCCACACTTCATCATGAAACCCATTGCGCATCGCGTCGGTTCCGACCTTTTGCAAAATTTCCCTGTTGGTCATGCCCCAAGTTTCATTAAAGCGCATTTTGCCTTCTTGCGTGTATGCGTCATAGTGCGTTAGACCCAGATAATCAATGCACATATCCTTGAGGGCGTCCGCAAAGGCAACACGCTCCCAACCCATGTTTACCAATTCCTGTGCCAATGTGTCCTTGCCGCAACCCGCCGCACCCGTCAAACCAACAACGCAAACATTATCAAACTTGTTCATGACCTTCCCTTGCTTTTATATGGTGTAAATTCCAACCATTTCCTCCGCCCTTGTAATGGCAGTATACATCCACCTGTTAAACTCATCAAAGTTCTTGTGCCTTTTCTCATCGACCACCGCCACCCTTTTCCAAGACGAGCCTTGTGAAGCATGGCAAGTAATGGCATAGCCCCAATCCAAGTGAACCACAACACCGCCCTTTTTTCGAGGCTCCATTCTCAACTTGTCCAACTCTTCCTTTGGCAAGTGGACACTTGCCACGCAATTTATGGTATCATCAGTAGAAGCCATAACAAAAGCGTCATCATGCGCCAATTCGTCAAACAACCTAACCTGCCAAAACTTTTGGTTTTGGCAAAGCGTTGGCATACCATGTATGTAAACTATTTGACCATTGTAGA
>Ga0247611_10008525_pt1 | contig 12608 bp, 1 predicted proteins | sample 177DNAGHGhighgp2_FD_192422 | JGI IMG/M metagenome (GOLD analysis project Ga0247611, IMG submission 192422) | Sheep rumen microbial communities from Palmerston North, Manawatu-Wanganui, New Zealand - 1770 DNA GHGhigh gp2 | ecosystem: Host-associated > Mammals > Digestive system > Stomach > Rumen ... | reverse complement strand
AAATTTAAAAGAACAAAAAATCACAAATTTTAAATTTATAATATTATCTTTAAAATTATTTAATAAATTAAGATATTAATTTTCTTCTTCTTCATTTGAATTTTCTTCTTCATCTTCTTCATTTGAATCGTCAGTTTCTTCTTGGCTTTCTCCATTATTTGCATTTATTACATTACTATTATTTTGAGTATTTCCATTGGTAATTATATTATTATTATTTGCATGATTTCTCTGCCTTTGGAGCATTTCTTCAAGTGTGTTATTTTCACCTTCAAGTAAAATATACAATTTCCAGCAATGTCCAACCAAAATCTCATATTTAAAAATTATATCTATTTCTTCAAGAAAAGATTTATTATTCACTAAATTATAATTCCATAAGTCATCCCTTTTAATATACATTTTTAATTTTAGATCTGGTTTCATATCTATATCTTGGCGGGAACCTGCAATTGATCTAGATATTAATTTTCTTAATGCTGATGTGAAATTTTTTTTGTTAATTTTTTTATTTTGATTGATGCTATTAAAATAATTTAATATATATTGTTTAGTATCTTCGTTGATTTCAACTTGATATTTTGAAGGAATAAAATTCTTAATTTGGTTCCAACATAAATCTTCAAAATATTCAAAAAATGACACTAATGAATTAATTGTGAAAGAATTTTTATCATTGTAATTATCATGCATTAATTTGGTAATATCTTCATTTAGTATAATATATTTTGGAAGCTTTTTGATGATATCATACAATAAATAATTTTGATCATAATTTTCTTTGATAATTTCAATCATAAGTATTTGCAAAGAAGAAAAAATATCATTATAAACTCTATTATTTTTATTCTCTTTCAGAACATCAATACAATTCCTTTCTTTTTCAGTTAATTCCCGTTTTTTGTATTTATTATTATATTCAACTAAAATATTACTATTTCCTCCCCTAAATCCTTCATATAAAAATGTTATGAATTTTATTTTGTCTTTTTTAAACCTTTTTAGTCCTGGTAATATTATTTTTCCCAATTCTTCTTCAATTAAATCATAGTTATATATTATATCATTATAGTTTCTATAATTTATTTTATCATTCTTGTCATCAAATATATTCCTCATTGAACTTGATAAAATTAAATTATTTAAAATTTCATATGTATTATCATTTATATTTACTATTTCATCCTGTGTGGCATCTTGTATACTTATTTCTTTTTCTAATTGATATATATAACTATTTAAAATTCCGCTAGTAGTATTTTTTGAAATAATTTCATCTATAAATTGGTTTTGCCATTCTATCATACTCTCATATGCTGAAGCTAAAAATAAACCTCCAGATTTTTCGCCATCATCAACTAAGAAATTAGATAATGCATTATTAATATTGATTTCTAATGGTTTATCTCCTTTAGCTTTGTCATTTATTATTCTACCTTTATATTTGAATAGCTTATCTTTTAATTGATTCCAGCTTTGAATAAAAGGATTTATATATTTATTTATAAAAATAATATTATCATTTATAGATGAATTATACATTTCATTATAGTTACTAATAATAAATGACAATTCTTCTGAAAGCTTTCTTATTTTAGCATCATCTCTACTGATTTTGTAAGAATAAATGTTTAATAATAAATTTGCAAATTTATTTATATTATTCAGATTTTTTAGATAAATAGTATTTTTTGATAAATTATTTTCTTTATTAATCAGCATATTAATTAATGCATATTTTCTTATGTTATCACTGCAAGAATTAAATTTTTGAACAAATGAATTAAAATCTAGAATATTTGATATGCAAAAATATTGTAAATTAGGATATATACTTTGAGGATATATTGATGGTTCATAATTAGATTGTATTATTTCATTAATATTTTGAGGATTGTAATTTAAAATTTCTTCTTGTAAATTATGATACTCATTATTCAATCCATTTATTTTATCAATGTCTGAAATTGTCTGTAATATATAATTATCAATAGATTTTTCAAATAATTCTAATTTTTCTTGAGTATCAACTGAATCTAAAGAATTCATATATTCTATTATTTTATCAAAAATCATATTTATAAAAATTTGTGCATTTTCAATGCCTATATCCTTTAAAGAATTATTAAGCAATTCCCAAGCTTTTTTAATTATACCAAATAAAGTTTTTGGCGATAAATTTTCTATTAAATATGATTTAATTTCTTCTTCATTAAGTTTATTTAATATATATGCTGACAATAAATATGAGTATAAAACAAAATTTAATAATCTAAAAGTTATTATATTTAAATTCCTATACGAGTCATTTTTTTCAAAATCATTAATTGTATAATTTTTTACAATTCCTTTTGTAATATTCAATAAATGTTGATCAACATAATCTCTTTTAAATTCTTCTAATGTTTTTGAAACAAAAGAGTTAGCATAATTATTTGTATCATTTTCAATATATTTATTTAATTCGTTTTTATCAGGGAATACTCTTATATCCATTTTACTACACAAATTATCTATACCTCCAATTTGATGGCCATTAGGACAATTTTCTTGACTTGTAGGATAAGTATTGCCTTGGACCTCATATAAATATCCACAATCCTTGCATATATAATAGCCTACTTCTTCTATTTGTTTAAACTTTTCTTTTAAAATATTATAAGACTTAACAAATTCATTTATTAATGAAAATGAACCAGGAATATAATTATCATTAATAAATTGATTAGTATTCCCTTTTAATATATCATTATAGAAGCATTTATTATGATTTATTTGAATGTTCAAAATAAATCTTAAAGAATATAATAAGATTTCAAATTCTTCTTTTGCTAAAGGTTTATCAGATATTTTATTAATAATGTTATTCTCAAGTAATTCATTATTTAATAAATATTGATAAATTGTTTTTCCTTCATTTCCTAAATTGATTCTTTCATTAGTTAAATTATATAAAATTTTCATTTTATCTATAAAAACATTCTTATTTTTTCCATATATATTAGAAATCACTTTATTAACTAAGACACAGTAAAATGAATCAAAATTTGTATTTATATCATCTATTTTAATTCAATATCATTATTTTCATTTTGAATGAAAAATATTATTTTATTGTAAATTTTTTTATAAATTTCATTTATGAAACTTTCTTTGAAAATTATTTCTTCATTTGTTTGCTTTAACAATTCATCTGATAACTCTTTATATATTGGAATGTTTTTGGAGTCAAAATTAAAGCTCATAAATTCTTCAAAGCTTTTAAATTTTTTGGAATATAATCTCCAAATATAAATAATGATAGTTTTTCTAATATATTTATTATATTCTTTTTTAAAGTTTAATAAGGCATTAATTTGCTCAAAATTAAAATCATCAAAATGATTATAATTCATTTCAACATAATAATAAAAATATGTTTTAATATATGCAATTGCATATAATTTTAATAGGTTATTTTTCAGATTATTATTACTAATATTATTAATAACATTAAAATTATTATTATTATTATTTCCATTATCATCAACTTCAATTTCATTACCATTATTATTGTTGGCATTATTATAATTTATATTATTATTTATTATAGCATTATTATTATTGCCATTTGTGTTATTAATAACATTACCATTATTATCAATACTGTCATTCTCATTTCCATTAATATTATTTGTATTATTATTGTCATTTGTATTATTTCCATTAAGAATATCATTATTGTTTGGATTATTTTCATTATTCTGATTTATATTACCATTATTATTAAATAAATTATCAATATCACTACTAACATTCATATAATTATTATAATCATAGTTGTATATATATTTAATAGCTTTTTTTAAATATTCAAATGAAATGATTGATAATAATTCCTGGCATGTTTTCTTTGCATATTCATTATTATTATTATTCAGAATGGACATAAAATATGATTGGCATTGATTCTCAAAAGTAAATAGTAAGAGTTCATTAAATTCATCTGAATTTATATTATTATATTGATTTATTAAATTTTTATATTTTAAAAGCTTTTGATTATCTACTAAATTCATGAAATTATTAATTAGAACATTTTTACTTTCTGATAAATTATTCTCATTGAATATTTCAGGTTTCATATCTTTTAATGTCTCAGATAAAAATATCTTTGATTTTTTAATTAGCAATGGATTTTTGAAAAAACTTTCAATTAATTTTATTTTTATTTCATCATCACTAATTAATTTATATTGTAATCTAAAAACAAAAAATAATAAATTAGAATATTCTTTTCCCTTTTGTATAAATGTCTCATCAAATATTTTGCTTAAGTTTAGAATATTATTGTAACAATTATTATAATCATTATTATATAATAATATAGATTGTTTCAATAAATTATTCATTATATTCTCATAATTATTAATAAATTGTTCTTCATTATATTTATATGACTCATGAGCTTTTATTATTGTTGCCAAATTACCTAATTCTTTGCTATATAAATTGAATTTATTATTAAATTTTAATAAATTGGCTTCAATCAAAGTAAAAATGCTAAAATATTCTTTAAATTTATTTTTATCTGTTTTAATTAAATCAACACTGAATAATAAAATTGCTCTGGTTAAGGATTCAATAATATTAAAGAAACTTATATTAACTTTTTTAGTATATTCTTTATTTCTATCAGAAATTTCATATTTAATTATATTTTCATTTAATATTTTGCTTATTCTATCTTCTATATCTATACAATATTTTTTAACATCAATAAAAATATTGAAAAGATTTTTTATATCATTTTTGTATCCTTGAGTAAAAAGAATTATTTTAATGAATTCTTCAATGGTATCTATAAAATTATAATTTGTATTATTATCTTCACTTAATTTAACTTTTAATATAATTATTAAAAACTTATATACACTTTCATTATATTTGAAATCAATTTCATTTTTTTCTAAAAATTTAATTATAAAATACTTTAAATAGTCTTCTAATAACATTCTTTTTAAATTATTATTATTTTGAATATTTTGGAAATATTCATCTTTATTTATTTCAACTTTTATATTGCTTTCTAATCTTTCTAATTCATCATAAAATATTAAGATTTCTTCTTCTTTTATATGACTTTTTCTCATCAATTCTTCATTTATAATATATCTAGGACATATTTGCTCATTAATATAATTAATTATTTTATCTAAATAAAATTTACTTAGAGGTAAAGATAGTCCATTATATATTGAAATCATATTTGCTTTATTTCCCAATTTCAATTTTGGAGCAAAATTAAAATGTATTTTATCAAATTCAGAAAATATTAAATTTTTATAATAATTGTTTTTTAATAATATATCTAAACTTTGATCATTTAAAATTGGTATTAATATATTTCTATTCAAAATATCATAGATAATATTCAATAAATATATCTCAAAATTAGCATTTAATTTACTATAAATAACTTCCTTGAAATCAACGTCAAAAACTTCATTTATCTCAGATTCAAATACTTCCTTTATTATATCCTTAATTGATTTACTTTGTTTTTCCATGTTTTTTAAAATAAGTTCTTTCAATTTTTTATTTTCAATTATTCTTTTTGAAATTATTGGTATACAATTTACAGAATTAAAATCTTTTGTCTGATAAAAGATTTCAAATTTTAGATAATTTAATATAGTATATATTTTTGTATCTACAAATTGTTCATTTATATCTTTAATAAAATCCTGAGTCAAGCTATCTGATCCACCTGATATTAATTTGCAAAAATCAAAGCTTTTATCCCCATTTAAATTATCAATGAATATCTGATAATATTCATCATTAATAAATGATATTAAATCTGAATTTATTTTTTTATTTTCCAAAGATTTTTTATGTCTTTGTCTATGAATTATAAATATAATTAATTTATTTTTTTTATTTTTAATATCTTTTTCAAAATTATTTATTGTATAATTAACATAATTAACTTTATGAAGTTCATTTTCAGAGAATCTTAATATTAATAAATTTTTAGTATTTGAATTAAAAAATTCTTTTAATAAAGATATTAAATCATTTTCTGATTTTATTGATTCTATCATATATGTTTTTAGAGATGATTTGTTAAAAGTTCCGAATTTATTTTTGATGCTTTTTCCTTCATCAAATATATTTTCACTATCTTTACTAAATGTATAAATAATAATTTTTTTTGATTCTATTTTTTCAAAGAATAATTCAAAATTAATAAAGCTATATTTTTTATATGCTTTTATAATGATTTCATTTATTAAATGATACTTTGAATCATAATTTGAAGATAGTATAGTAGCTATTATATCTTGACAAAAAGTTGGTGCAATTTTATTAAAAATTTCGCCAATTATAATTTGTTCATATTTTGCACCTTCTATTCCTTTTAATATTTTATTGTCTTTTTTTATTTTAAATATTAATCCTTCAATATTATTCTGCTCACAATTTATTAATAATTTCCCTAAATCTAATTTTAAATTTTCATTATTATTATAAGAAGAAATTATCTTTATATATTCAAAAACTTTTCTTGCTATTTCTATATCTTTTTCTTCTAAGAACATTCTAAAATTAATTAAATGCTTTTCAAATCTATTTAAAAATGGAGGATCTAATTTTAATTCTTGAATTTTAGTATTATCCACAATTATAATGACATGAAAATCTTTATTAACTTCTGAAGATATTTTAGAATACTCGAAAGCAATTCTTGCAAATTTTTTATCTCCCATGCAAGTAAAGTTTTGATTAAATAAATCATATAAAGAAGCGTATATCATATCCAAATCTCTTAAAATTAAAATGCTGTCTGTTTCCATAATATACTTAATCTTATTCAAAATTTCTTCACTATATTTACCTGATTTTATATCTTTTTTATATTTGCTACCAACTAATTCAATATAATTCTTTCCTATTGAATTAATAATATATTTAATAATATCACTACCATCATTTCCATCTGATATTATCATTAAATAACGACTGTTTGAATCTTTTAAATTTTTTTTGATATTTTTTAAAATCGAATCATTTCTTCCTAAATAAAAGCTTTCATTAAATCCTTGTACTTCTTTAAATATTTTTTTTATTTTATTAATTGAATCCTCTAATCCATCAAAATTTTTTTCCAAAGATTCAATTCCTATCCTTATTAATAAGTTTTCTTCATATTTTTCAAAATTTGTTTTATACTTATCCTTTTTTTTAATTAATTCTCTCATTGCATTTTTAATTAAATAATAAAAGTCTCTATTACCATGAAAATCTCTATTTTCTAGGCTACTACTTCTATTAGATATTATATATTGATTATAAGTTATGGCTAAGTTTTCAAAAAAAGCTTTATATTTTGAACTGAGTTGATTATTTAAAGCTTCAGCTATAGAAATTGCTGTTTCTTCCAGATCTTCACTATCATAATCTGTTATACTTAGATTTAAAGCTCTATTTATTTTAGAAGCATCTAATTTCCAATTTGATATTCCCAAAAATGGGACAGATTTTTCTTGATCTTTTTCTAACAAATAATGAATTATCTTTAATGGATTATTGCTTGATCTTTCTGCCAAGCCCATTTCATCAAAAAACACTAAAGTAATAATATCTTTATTAATATTTTTCTCTTGAGCCCTCATAGCTTTATCATAAACTTGTTTTATTCCTTCTGCTGTACTAGTTTCTGAACCTTGATAATAATATCTATATAATTTTCCTTTATCTTTAAAAAAATCATTTTCTGAATATTTACCTTTCATTGTATTATATACTATTTGAAAACTCAATGATTTACTTGTGCCAGGCTTCCCGACAATTATTAATGGCACTTTATTAATTATACATACAAATATTGTAAATAAATTTTCTCTTAAAGCTCTATTCAGTGCAATTCCTTTATTTTTTTCTATATGCATATGCTTAATTATATTTTTTACTTCTTTTTCTGGATTATCTAAAAAATTATTGCCTTGAAAAAATTCATTCAATTTTTCGGCTAATTCTTGACGATCTTTTTTGTCGTTAAGTCTCAAATAGTAGCATAGATATAAAGTAATATTTAAACTATTTTGGAGTTTAATAGAAGTAATACTTTTATTTTTAAAGTAATTCATAAAAAATTCAAAAAATAATCCAAATCTTCTAATTTCCCTCATACTAACAGAAGATTTATCATATTTACTTCTTATAAAATCATGACAAGTAATAATACTTTTTATTATTTTATTTCTGATTTCTTTTAATTCATTTTCATTAATATTATCATTTTGGAATTTTTTTATTTTTTCTATAATAGTATTAGTAATATATTTTTCTTCATCTTCCTTTCTTAGTGAGCCAAAATCAAAAACAAAATTTAATAAAGAGTGAGGGAGTGGATTAACTGCATATACTAAATTATTTAATTTATTGTTTTCTTTCAAATTATAATATATTAAACCACTTTCTCTCATTTTTTTTGTCAATAATCTATATGGATTGCAAGCAGCAATAAAAATAAAATTGTCATTAATTTTTTTTCCTAAATAAGTATGGTTGCACATTATTTCAGTAATTAATCCTAAAGAATTGCAAGTATTAATTTCATCAAAAAAAACCCAAGTTAATTCATTCTCTTCATTTGATTCTTTTGCTTTTTCTGTTATATTGTCAATGAAATCCACAATTTCTTTATCAGTAGTTCCTGCATGTATTTGCAAAATTTCCCATTTTGCTTTTTTTTTGTCTTTTTCTTTTCCTATTTCTCTTCCTTTTTCATATAAAGTAGATAATATTTCTAATAATTTTGTTTTCCCTACACCTGTTTCCCCCATTAATATAACTGGTATTTTTGCTTCAATATTTAATAAAATTCTTACCATTTTAATATAATTATCTGAAACAAAAATATAATTTCCATTTTTTTCACATACTTCTTTGATATCTTTTTCTGACATTGTATTTAAAGAAAATAAAATTTTGATTTTCTCAATAAATTCTTCATGTTTTAAACTTTTGAAATCAGTTAATTCCATTCTTTGACTAGGATTATAAATTTGTGAATTCCAAAATTCGCAAAGACTTTGATACTCTTCGACATTTTTATCCTTAATATTTGTAATAATACTTAATGATTGGTCATCTCTATTAAAAAAAACCAAACTTGGATTAATTAATTCAAAAGAAAATATTTCTTTCATTTCATTGGCTAAGGAAATTATAGCATCTTCTCTAATTTCATTTTCTTGATTTTTATCAAATAATTTTAATGATTTATTTTGTTTTAGTAATACAGAATCATAAGGAGAACGTGTAAAAACTTCAGTTAAAATAATAAAATTTTTTATTACTAATTTTCTTACTTTGATAATTAAATCTCCTTTGCCATTTTCATATTGAGTAATATAATTAAAATATATACTCTGACAAAATTTTTTGAATTGAACAGATAATATTTTTATAAAATTAATTTTTTGATAATAATTTTGATTTTCAACTTTAAAATATCTATTGATAATATTTTCGCATTCATTTGCAGACATTTGAATTGGATCATCTAAAACTATATCTGTTGTACCTATTTGTCCGGTTTCATATAATAATAATGTTTCTGCTACTATTGATATAGGTGAATCCTGTATTATAACTGCATTTTTTTCCAATCTCAATGGACATAATTTATCAATGTGTATATTTTTAAATAATGTTAATATTTTATATTTTTCTTTGAAATCTATAAAGCCATTTGGTATTTCAATAATTATATTTATATCATTTCCCAAATAAAATATCTTTTCTTTAGAATCAATGAATCTAAGAATTAATAATTTGAACAATAATTCATTCATTAAATCATCATTATTCGTTTCAGATAGATCTAAATGAATGTAAATATTATTCGTATCATTTAATTCCAAATTAAGATTTTCCAAATTATTAATAATATAATTTCTTGTAAAGACACCTCCTAAAGGTAAATATTTATATATACCATTTTTTTCTTCTATTTTATATTTAATTTCAGTAGTTTTTCCATATCCAGCAAAAGTTGAGGAATATGCTTCAGTTTCTTTAAATAAATTTATAGATTGTTCTGGCTTTTTTAAGAAATTATTCAAATTATTTTTTTCTGGAATCAATTTTTCTATATCCCTCTCTAAGCCTGAATTAACTTTTTTATATAAAAACAATATATATGATTTTATAATTTTATTTTTTGATTTATAAAGCCAATTTAATGTCTTGAATAACTTTTGCTTTATTGTTAATTCCAAACATTCTATATTGGTAATCAAAAATAATATTGGAGCATCACAAAATATTGCCCTATATAAAAAAGATTTTATTTTTTCAATATTAGTCTCATCATTACAGATTAATAAAGTATAAACTATTGGAGCATTTCCAGTTAAATTAGAATATATATTTGAAATATTAATACCTAATACATCATTATCTGTTTTAATAACTCTATATAATCCTGGCTCTAAAGACAAATTACTTAAAATTTTATTTTTATTATAAATATCATCTAAAGTTACATTATTTATAGAAAATAAATTTTCTAAATATTTATTTATATTTTCAATGTTATTTATATTATCATCATATTGATAAGTAACATTAAAATTTTTTATTTTATTAAATGTCATAGAATTTACTAAATGTGATATATTAGTATTGATATTTTTAGCTTTTTCATACAATTGAATAAATTGTTTACCATAAAATAATCTCAAAAAAGGATATTTTTCATATCCTTTTTTAACTAATTTTCTATAATTTTTATTTATTTCTTTATATTCATCAATAATTTTGTTTAAATCTTTTTCTCTGCTATTAGAATCAAAAGCAATCGAATTTTCTATTTTTAAATTTAAATTTAAAATATGTGGATACCCAATTATAAGTAAATTATCTAAAGTATTAATCAATTGATTTATATTATCTATCAATGCTACAAATTGATTAGTTAATTGCTCTTTATTTATTTTATCTTTTTTCCCCTCTTCTTTCAATAAATTAGAATTTGTACAAGAAATTAATATTTTATTTTTTAATTCTTCTATTTGATTGATATCAGCTTCAATTTCTTTTTCCTTTTGATTTAAATATTTAATTTTAAACATAAAGCAATCTTTTTTTTCTTCTTTATATATTTCAAGATTAGAAGACATTAATATTTTATTTATCTTTTGAGTAGTCATTTCTGGGTCTTCATTATATGATTGAAATAGCTGAATAATCTCACCATAAGAACTTAAATATCCTACAAATTTAATATCAATATCTTTTTCTGATTCAAATTTAGTTTTAAAAATTTTATGAAAGCTTTCATCTGAATTAATATTTTTATTTTCTATTAAACTTATGAAAAAAGTAAATACATCTAACAAATTATCAATATCTGTAGTTTGTAATTGGGAGTTTTCATTTTCATCAATAAATTCATTTAAATTTCTTATTTCTAAATTAGCTTCCTTTATTTGTTTAATAAATTCAATAGATTCTTCTTTTCCTAAGAATATCTTATAAAATTGTATTAATGAAGTTTCATAATCTATATTATAATTGAGCTCAGATAATAGTTTTATTGATTGCTGAATTTCTTCACCACTTACTCCTTTTGAATTTATTATTTTATGTTGATTTTTTAAATTTGAAATAAATTCAGTTTCTTGGAATTGAATTAATATTTTGCATGATTCAATAAAATAAATAAGACCTTGTAGCAACCTTTCAATTTTATCTTTTTTAGAAAAATTAATTAAATCTCCTAATAAATTATTTTTAATATAGCTTTCTTTTCCTAGACTCTCAAACTCTTTTGATATAAAATTTAATTCGTCTTCCATATTTTCATTTTTACCTTTAATAACATTAATAATTTCATTAACATTATTGATTTCAAAAAATGGTTCTTTTGTTTCATTTTGGAGAATGATTCTTTTCATAGTATTTAAAAACTCATTTTTTGATGAATCAAAAATTTCTTGTTCAGTTTTTTCTGAATTCTCTATATTATATTTTTCGTTATATATTGCCATAAAAAATAAAGAATCTTTAAATTTTAAATTTTCACTTTCTTTAATAGCTGTTTCTAAATTGAATTCATTATTTTCAATAATGGTTTTTTCATCTAATTTCAATATTTCATCTAAATTTTTTTGCTTGAGTTTATTTGATGACTTCTTGATTGAATTTATTATTGTTCGCTTTGTACTTTTTAAAAAAGTATTATAAAAATCTTTTATTTTTTCAAATTTTGAAAATAATTTATTACAACTATGCAAATCATTCTTAATCTTTTCATAAATAATTTTTGCTTTTTGTTCATCTTTATCATATATAATTAATATTCTATTATAAAATGAATTATCATAATCTATTAAATTATTTATAGTTTCAAATTTAACTTGGCTTTTTGATAAATCATCTTCTATTTTACTTTTTACTTTTACTGATTCAAAGCAATATATTCCATTTTCTATTTCCTCATTACTTCTCAAATCAGCACATTTTTCAAAAAAATATTTAAATAAAATGAAATTTTTAGTTTCTTTTTTTTGGTAAAATTCTTCTTCAGTTAATATTCTTTTTTTTTTTTGCTT
>Ga0247611_10008522_pt1 | contig 12610 bp, 17 predicted proteins | sample 177DNAGHGhighgp2_FD_192422 | JGI IMG/M metagenome (GOLD analysis project Ga0247611, IMG submission 192422) | Sheep rumen microbial communities from Palmerston North, Manawatu-Wanganui, New Zealand - 1770 DNA GHGhigh gp2 | ecosystem: Host-associated > Mammals > Digestive system > Stomach > Rumen... | reverse complement strand
CTTATATCTTTAAGACAATGATGATATCTTTCTTGATTTTCGGCTAAATGCAAACAGTATATTTTATCAAATGGTAATAACATTAAATTAGTGTATATTTATATTAAAAAATAGAATGAAAAATACCTAAAATTCTATATTTTTATATATATAAAAAAATAATTTTATAAAATATATGAATGTAATCAAACGAGATGGTACAACTCAGGAATATTCGTTCATAAAGATTATTGATGCTGTAACAAAGGCATTTAAATCTGTTGAACAGGATGTTCCTGAAAAATTTCTTGAACAGGTTAAGGAGTCTGTTGAGAAATTACTTATAAAGAATAATGGTGAAGGTACTCCTATTGAAGAAATTCAAGATTGTATTCAAAAAGAATTAATAAAGCGCAACAAATATGAAGTTGTTGAGGCTTTTATTAATTATAGACGTAAACGTGAAGAAATTCGTGAGCAAAAATCAGATCTCATGAAACAAATCACTGAAAAATTGAATGCTTCAAATGTACAAAATCAGAATGCAAATTTAGATGAAGCTTCATTTGGGGGACGTTTAGGAGAAGCTGCGGGTATTGTTTCTAAAAATGCTGCATTAAAGAATATGTCAAGAATGGCGCGAAAAAATCATGAAGATAATATGATATATATTCATGATTTAGATCATTATGAAATTGGAGATCATAATTGTTTATCTGTTCCATTTGATAAATTATTAGAAGAAGGATTTATTACACGTCAGACTGATGTTCGTGGGGCTAATTCTGTTAATACCGCTATGCAATTAATTGCAGTTATATTTCAGTTACAATCATTACAACAATTTGGTGAAATTTATAAAATCGCCTGTTAATCCCTTTCTGTTTATCAACAGGGTATATTTATAATATGCTAACGGTATCAGTTGGAATTTGGATTCCGAGAAATAAGATAAAACGAATAAGCTGACTAAGAAAACCTAAGGTCCAATATAAAATATAATTTGGATAGCTGGTAATACCGTGGGAAATTTTAATAAAATGAATATTTATTAAATAATCCTGTATCGACTATCTCCGTATCGGGAGAGTAAGACTATTATTGATACATAGTTTGAAATGGGATTTGTTAGATTTTTATCTAATTAAGATATAGTCAGTACTTATAGAAATATAAGATTAATACGGGTGTTTCCGCAACTCATATAGACTGGACAATGGTGCCTTATGTTAGAAAATCATTTTTTAAACATTTTAAAGACGGATTAAAATATGTTGAAAGAAAAACTGACAAAGAAATAGAAGAAATTATAAATAAAGAAATATTAAAGTAATGAATATTAAATTAATTAATTATTTAGAAAAATATTTAAGATTAGGAAATATTATATATTATTTATCATATTTTATTAAGAAAACAGATTATGATAAAATAAAATTTAATACAAATAATCCTCACGCACATTATCTTGAAGAATTATTCGAAAATGTTAAAGTAAATTATTTTCCAGAAATAAAAAAAAGTATATATCCTAACTTTAATAAATTATTTAATTCTTCAAATATAGGTTTTGAATGGTTAAAGAAAAATTTAAATAATAAATATTTAAATACATTACAATATAATTTTGATATATCTGATATAGCTGTTATTCATATAAGATTAGGTGATTATATACATTTAAATAGAACAAAATCTAATTGTGCATTTAAAATAATGCAAACAAATTGGTTGGAACAAATACTACAAAATTATAAAGAAGAATATAAAAATAAAAATGTTGTTATATTAAGTGAAAATATAGATATAGTAAAAAGAATATATATGCGGATAATTAAAAAATATGTACCAGAAAATAAAATATTTTTTACTTATAAAACAGATACGCCAATATATGATTTAAACTTATTAATAAATGCTAAATTTATTATTGGATCTTGTTCAACTTATTCATTTATAGGATGTATATTAAATAAAAACAATGCTAAAATGATTGTTGATTATCCATGTTTTCTTAGTAAAAATAATTGTCCGTTAATGTATAATCATCCTAATATAATAAAATTTACAATATAATAATTATGAAATCACTTAAAGAATTTTTAATAAACGAGCATTTTGTAAACTGTAAAAATACGGAAGAAATGAAACAATATGGTGATATAGTATGGAATATTTTACAAAAAGCTTATGAATATTGTGGAGGTATTAAAAATGTTGATTCTATAGATGATTTGATTAAAGATACTCATTTATGGAAATTATATAGAAAAGATGGTAAAATAAAAGCTGTCATTTGTTATACAGACAGAAAGGGCGGAAGGAAAATGTGTTTGGTGGGACAAGACGGATCTGAAGAAGGAAAAAAGATGTTGAAGAAAATGATGGAAGATGATTTCAGATTAAAAGACAGAGAGACATGGGTCGGCGTATCTGGTAAAGCAGCTATTACGGCATTAAAACATGGCGGTATACCGGTACCTGCAGAAGTAGCTGTAACATTTATGGGTAAGAAATGTACTCCTGTTGATGAATACTGGTATAACAGACCTATTAAAAATGATAAAGGCGAAGTTGAAAATCATATAAAGATTATGGTCGGCAATCCTCCTGGACATCAGAATTATACAGCACCACAAGAATTAATTGATAAACTGATTCAACAAGCGCTTGAATACGGTGAATAAAAATTATATATTAAAAATTATGATATATTCAAAAGATTATTACGAAGAACAATTTTTAGAATATCCTGTTAAAGATATTTTTAAAACAGTTGGAGAACAAAATTATAAAGGTCCGTGGTTAAAATATATTGGTGGTGAACCTTATGTAATAGATGATAAGACTGCAACCAATGGAAAATGTTTGAGATTAGAATGTAAATTAGTTAATGATAAACCCCAAACAGCAGCAATATGGACAAGAAATAATGTAGAATTTCCAGACGGTACTATTGAAGTTCGTGCAAGATTTAAAGGTGCTTGCAGTTCTTGGCCTGCAATTTGGATGACTTCTAAAAATGAAGATAAAACAAAACAATATGAAATAGATCTCTGTGAATATTTTGGCAAACGCCGTTGGTGGTGTAAAACAGGAATATTCATGCCGAAACATTTAAAATGGGGATTACAAAGATTATTCAGACCTAAGAAACATCCAAGAATTAAAATGCATGATTGGAATATATTTAAATGTTCATGGGATGAAAAGGAAATAAAAATATATGTAAATGGTAAAAAAGTATTAACATATAAAAACAAGGGAAATGAAGATCAATATCCTCAAACATTTACCTCAAGATGTTTTTGTTTAATATTATCTATGCAATACGGACATGGATATGAACGATGGAAACAATTACCGGCATGGATGGATATAGATTATGTTAAATATATAAGTAAATAATATGAAAGATCTAAAAGAATATATAATTAACAATGAATTAGAAGAAGATATATTAAATAGATTATATTTTCATACTTGTATAGAATTTAAATTAGATCATAATTTATATCCATATATAATTGAAAGTTTAGGGAAATTTGATAATGCTGGTATTGTAGTAAAACATATTATTGATGTATTAAAAGAAAATTATAAATCTCAAGTTATTGATTGCACTAATGATAATGTATATTTCAAATATATTGATATATATACAAATCAAAAAATAAACGGAGGGGGATGTTATGTAGAATATAATGATAATACTGTTTATTTTGAAATTGATGCATCTGAAGAATATTTTAATGCAAATATAGATGAATATGTTAAGTTAATTATTCATGAACTTTTACATGGATATGAAGATTATAATAGAATAAAAAATACTGGACAAGGAATATTTGTTTATTATAATGATAAATATAAAAATTCTTTTAATAATTTAAATTCACAAAATGTTATAAAGTTATGGTTAAGTAGATGTAATTATTTCTTAAATAGTCAAGAAAGAAATGCATATTTAAGTCAACTTGAAACTGATATAGAATCATTATTTAAAAATGAACATATAACTATTGAAGATTTTAATTATACAAAATTTAAAGATAAATTAAAAAACACAAATATTTGGAAAGAATATTTTAATTTATCTATATTTATATTAAAGTTAAAAAATTCAAGTTGGTCAAATGAACAAAAGAAATATGTTGAAAATATATGGAACCAATTATATAATGAAAAGAAAACATTTAATCAACTATGTAAAGAATTATATAGTAATTGGATAAAGTTTGAAAAAAAATTTGAACAACTTGTACCTAAAATAATTTGCAAATATATTGAAACACATCTTAAAGAAGTTGCATTTAGTATATCTTTATTGGATGAAGAAAAATATTGGAAAAATATAATATGAAAGATATAAAAAAATATATATGAAAGTATAGATAATAAAAATATAAATAAACAAAATGAAAACTATGAAAACTTTATTAGAATATATACAAGAATCGGCAAAACCAGAAAATGGAAAAGAATGGGAAGTTTATTTTAATGGACAATTAGATGACCATTTTACTGAAAATGCTAAGAATTGGAAAAAACAACCTAAAGTTGGACAATGTTGGTATGCTGGAGGAACTGTATTTAAAATTACAAAAATAGAAGATAATAAAGTATATACTGAAGAAGATAAAAATTGTACACCATAAAAATAAGAATTATAAGAAATGAAATCTTTGAATCATTTTATTAAAGAATCACAAAATATAGCATTATTGATTACTTTGCCAAGTTCAATTAAATGGGAAGATTATGAAAAGGAATTAGATGCTGTTAAAGATGAATCTCAAGTGATGAATTTTAAGGTACCATTTTTACCTAAAGATACATCTAAAATTGAAAGAGTATATTTAGTTCATCAAGGTAATATAGTTGGCTGGCAAAAATTTGTCGGCACATCAGATACACCATTTAAATGTACAACAACTGATAAGAACTGGGAAGGAAAATTTTTACAAAGAACTGGAGAATTTCATAAGATAGATCCAATTCCATATAAAGGATTTCAAGGATTTAGATATTATCATTATGAATAAAATAAAAAAAAAATAAAATATAAATATATGAAGATAACTGATATTGAAATTACAGATCCAAAGTATAAGAAGTATAAAGATGCTTGGAAATATGCTATAGATATGACAGAAAAAGAGATACATCAAGGAGTAGAAGGATTATATCACAATTTAAACACATTGCAATTTTTTATATAAATGGTTGCCTAACTGTATAATACATAAGCAGTTATGAAAAAATGAGCAAAATCGGTAGCAGTTAGAATTAAGTTTCTGAGATATAAGGTGATACATTGTGAAATGGTTAAACGAATAAGCTGCAGAAGAGAACCTAAGGTCCATTTAAATTATATGGATAGCTGGTAATACCGAGGTAAATTTATAGATTGCGAATAGGCTATAAATCACCGTAGAGCGTAGGAAATGAATAAATATAATTTTCCCAAGAGTGCTCATCATCTTAGTATAATTAAAAGATGAAAATGTACGCCGAACTTATGAAGAAATTACATAAGAAGTTAAGATAAAAAGCTTAACGATAACAAATGCGAGAAGTGGAAATCAATTACCTTTTACAAGTTTAAACTATGGGACTTGCACATTAGAAGCTGGTAGAATGGTTACTAAAGCCCTTTTGGAAGTATCTATGGAAGGTCTTGGTAAAAATGGTGTAACGTCAATATTTCCTTGTGGTATATTTACTATCAAATCTGGAGTAAACAAAGAGCCAGGAACACCAAATTATGATCTAAAGCGTTTGGCATTAGAGTCAACTACAAAGAGAATTTATCCTAACTATGGAAATTCAAACTGTAGTAATAATATTAATTGGGTTAAACAGGATAGGAAACAAAAACAAGAATTCATTGACTCATTAGATGAAAAAACTTATAATAAATTAGTAAATATATTAAAGGAGAATCCAGAAATTGCAAATAAATTAGGATTGGAAATATATGAAGAATAATAAATTTATAAAATATAAATATATGAAAAAAATTAAAGTTAGTTTAGAAGAACGACCTATTGAATATTATTCTACGATGGGTAAGTGAAAATGTAGCTCATCTAAAACCTCTCTAACCATGCTTAATGGGTGTCGGATTTATTCCGGCTAACGGTTAGGTCCTATAAAACATTTAGGATGAGATCCGTGCTAAATTTTGGAATTCCAAATAAATGTGTATCGACTATCGCTGATGAATGTAAGTGAGTAGGATTAGAGATAAGCACTAATTCGAAACGGGAGGCAATGATTTTTATCATTGAAGATATAGTCAGTACTATTGGTAACAATAGATTATATGTGCAGAACAATTAACGGTTTTGATGTTAATGCGTTAGATAATTTTAAAAGTAATATTCAACATGTATTAGATAGAGAGTTTGATAAGATTGATGATATTTTCTCGGCAGCTCAGAAAGATGGCCGTGGTAATATTTGTCCAGTAACTATCATATTACCTACATTAGCAGCAATGAGTGTAAAGAAAGTTCAAAAGAAAGCTGCAAAAGAAGATAGGCCATGTGATAGCGAAGAGGTTTGGCAAGAGTTCATGAAGTTATTGAATAAGAAAATTCATGAGGCGAAAGATATGTTGCTTGAGAGATTTAATCATATATGCTCACAAAGTCCTAAATCTGCTAAGTTTATGTATGAGAATCATAGTATGGCCGGTTATCATGAAGAAGAAGGAATTATATCAGCTTTGAAACATGGAACTATAGTTATTGGACAACTTGGAATGTCTGAAGCATTATATATTATGTTTGGATATGATCATACTACAAAAGAAGGAATGAAACGAGCTAAAGAAATTGAAGAATTATATCTTAAATTAACATCAGATTTTAAGAAAGAATATAAGTTAAACTTCGGAGTATATTTTACACCAGCCGAATCACTTTGTGGTACTGCTTTAAGAAAATTTAAAAAAGCATTTCCTGAATATTGTATAGAAAATATAACATATTATTATGATAAAGATGGAAATAAAATAGAAAAGGAATGGTTTACTAATTCCATACATGTTCCTGTACAATATGAATGTGATCCATTTGAAAAAATTGATATAGAAAGTCAATTAACAAGTTATGGTAATGCTGGTTGTATCACTTATACAGAAGTTGGTGAGACTCCATATTATAATATTGATGGTATTGAGAAATTAGTTGATTATGCAATGGATAAAGATGTTCCATATTTCGCCATAAATCTCAAAATCAGCCAATGTCATAATTGTGGTGAACGAATTTGGGATTTAAGTTTAGATAAATGTCCTAAATGTGGTTGTGAAAACATCGATCAATTAGGTCGTGTAACTGGGTGGAATATAGCAGCTTAAGTGCCCAGTATAAATTCCGGAAAATCGGTGAAGCCTAAGTTATTTATATAATATGGTAATACCGAGATAAGTTATTAGATTACGACATTTAAGTTATTTAGTTAACTAAATATAGGCTAATAAACATTGTAACGCGTAGAAGGTGAATAAATATAATCCTTCCAAGAGGTCGGAACATTCAAATAAGAATGAAAATGTACGCTGAACTTATAGGAAACTATAAGAAGTAAGAGATAAAAAGCTTTTACGATAACATTATTTGACTTAAGTACAACCGTAAAACATTTTAATCATGCTAAACAAGAAGAATTTAAACATAGAGTAAATCATTTTAAAAATTAAATTATGAAATCAATAAAAAATAAAATACAAGAATCTTTAATTAAGTCATATAATACTGAAAAACTAATTAGTGTAATATATAAAAAATATCCAAATATAACTTATTCATATAATAAATCAAAATCTAAAGAATTTTTATTTACTATTTATTTTGATAATAAAGATGATTATAATAAGTTTTTTGAAGATATTTATATAATTAAGCAATTAGATTTTTTCGGATATTATATTATTGAATATATTGATAAAGATTTATGTATTACTTTTGAACCTAATTTTGGAACTAAATGCACAGATTTTGTTTATAATAATTGTAATGGATTAGTATTTCATATAACATCAAAAGAAGTTTATGAAAAATATATAAAAGAAACTGGATTAAAACCATTTAAAGGAAATATAAAAAGATACAGATATTTTAAAGAAAGAATATTTTTATCATGTGGGGAAACTAAACAAGAAATTATAGATAATATTAATTTTCTTATAAATCAATTAGGAAAACAAAATTATATAATATTAATGATTGATCTTAAGAAAAATAAATATAATGTAGATTTTTATTATGATCCTTCAGAAGATGAATGGCATAATTTTATATATTGTAATGCTTGGTTTCCTTCAAAATATATTGATGTTATTGATGATATTGAAGATATAAAAAATAATATTAATGAAAATTTAAATATTAATGAAAGATGGATAAAAACTAAATCATCATTAAATTTATCAAATAAAAGATATACATATGATGATTTAATCAAACAAATTAATGATAAATAATTATGACAGGAATTATAGGGACAATAGTTGGTGATTTAATTGGCCAATCTTATGAGTTTCATTCAACTTTAAATAATAAATATATAGGGGTATAAATATGCTTAGAATATTAGATATAACAGCACCTGATATAAATAACGGTAATGGTATCAGGGTTACATTATGGGTATCTGGTTGTACACATTGTTGTAAAGGATGTCATAATCAATGGACTTGGAAATTTAATCAAGGTCGAATATTTAATGAGAATAAAGCAGATATAGCGGAAGAACTAGATGATTGGCTTAGAAGAGATTATGTACAAGGATTGACATTATCTGGTGGTGATCCATTATGTCAAGATAATGAAGGACTGAATGAATTGATTGAATTGATATTATGGGTAAGAAAAATGTATCCAGAAAAAGATATTTGGTTATATACTGGGTATTATTATAAAGATTTGGATGGATTGAAAAAAACCGTTGCAGATATGTGTGATGTTGTAGTTGAAGGTCCATATGAAGAAGATAAACGAGATATAGCACATACTCCGTTTAGAGGGAGTACTAATCAAAATATATTATTTTTAAATAAATAAATATAATTATGAAATCATTAATTCAACATATTCAAGAATCATTTAAGATAGGTTGTAATAAGATGATGAACAATAAAATAGCTATTGATGAAATAGGATCTAAGAATTTTATTAATAAACTGTCTGATAAAAAAGTAACATATAAAGATGAAGCATTATTTAAAGAATATTTTTGGACATATTTAAATATAGAGTTTAAAGATGATTATAAGGGCTGGTTAACTGAAGAAGAATTTAAAGAATTTTCAAATACTAATCCATTTGATTTTTGTAAAGATGAAGAAATAAAAGATAATATATCAGGTTATAAATTATTTAATATAATGTGTGATGGATCTATGACTTTTGCGGATGTTTATAAACGTCTTAGAAATTATTATGTCTTTAACCCCGAAGATGTTAAAATATTTATAAAATTAAATAATTAATTATGATTTCTCTTAAACAACATATATTTGAAGCATTTAAAGAATTTAAGATAACTGAAAAATGGATGCGGGATACATATGATGAATTTAATTATATGTATTTTGATAATGAATTACCTGATAAATATAATGTTCAGTTATCTATAGAATCATTACGAGGTAAAGCATTAGGATTACAAGGATTTAATGAACCGTTTTTTATTAATCGTTCTAAAATGGCATATGGTAAATATATTATGTTGAAAAAAGAGCGAGGTCATGGTTTAGTACAAGTATATGATATAATAAGTGAATTAAGACCATATATTAAATTAAATACAAAATATAAGGCTACAGAAAATCAATGGGAAGATACATTACTTCATGAAATGATTCATTTGTATACTTATAAAGACGGATATGCACCCAAGCAAGCACATGGTACTGAATTCAGAAGAAAATGCAATCAGGTGAGATATATAGCTAAGACAAAATATGGTAAAGATTATGAACTTGAAATATATGCGAAAAGAAAAAGTGATTTCAGTTTAAATGATGAAGAAAAACAAAAGATTATAAAAAGAAATAAAAAGAAAATAAACAGTACTATAGGAATATATTTAGAATTAGAACCGTCAAGAAAACATCCAAAACGTTTCTTATTTGTAAGTAAGGCATCATTAGATAAAGTATTAGAATCTATAAAAAAATATACAAAAGGATTATTATCAATATACTTGTCTGATAATTCTTATGAAAAAATGTGTAATGAATATGGCAGATTTTGCACAAGCAGAACATATAAATATTTTGAAGTCGCAGTATATCCGAAAGCATTAAATTATATGAAGGTAGGTAATAATATATTAAATGACTATACTGTTGAAGAAGCAAAAAAGGAATATATAAGACCGGAAATGAATGTTATAGAAATTGATAAAGATATTAATTTATCGGATATTAACTTAGAAGATATTGTAAACCTTATACAAGATGAAACTGTTGAGATAAAAGGCGATCCTGAAATTGAAAAAACAATTATAAATGGTGTAAAATAGCTATAATTAATCAATAAACACACCATATCGCATGAAAACTATTAAAGTGGTATATTTAATAGTTTTCATTTTTTTATTCAATATAGATTGTTTATTACAGTTTTAATTAAGTTTATTTTTTGTTCATCTATAGGAATATTTGATATTATATCTGAATTATTTAAACTTACAAAAGCATTATGATCATATCCTATATACATAATACATAATCCTATTAAATATTCAACACAATACCCTATACATCTGAACATATAACTATTATTTTTATTATAATTAATATCAAAAATATTCTTTATAAAATTAGTATAATCATGAACACTTGATATATTATATTTATTAAAAAGATAAAATAAAAAATTCCTTATAAATTGTATTATTATTGAAAAATTTGCTTTATTACAACAATACATTTCACGTGTAATATATGTTTTAACATTTTTAAATTGAGTTAAATATTTAATTTTATTAATATCAATTATAGATTGTGATTGTAAATATCCTACAATAATATTATATAATAATTGAGCTGTTTTTTTAATAATTTCATTATTTTTTATTTTAGTGAAATATATTGGAACTTCATTTATCCATAAATATATAGTTGGATATTCTATATTAGTATAATCTATATCTATATCATTATTTTCATGTATTTGCTTAAAATAAAATATTTGGATTTTTTTATTTTTTAATATATTATGATCTATTATATCAATAGGTAAAATTCTTTTATAATGACAAAATGCAATCCAATCATCTTTTACTTCATCTAAATTTTGATATATATAATATTGTGCACAAAATTCATTAATATATGGATGTAACTGATATATTAAATTATTATTTTGTTCGGCGATTTTATTAACATTAAGTATAGTATAATATCTTTTATCTAATTGTTGTTTATATGTAAAATAATTATTTAAATGGGTAGTTATATATATCATAATTATAATTAAAATAAATTTAAAAAGTCCCTGACAATACAGGGACTTATAAAATCAGATACTTGGTATATTAACCTTCGGTATATTAATTGACGGTGTACTAATATTTGGCATTGACATTGATTTCCCCAAACTACTGCTTGCATTAGAATAATTAGGTATATTGTTTTTCATACTATTCATCATCTTACCGAAGTTCATTGAGCTCTTCATATTATCATATTCATTTTGTTGTGATTTATTTTGTTCTTCTTGATCTTTCTGTAATATATTGATTTCCTCTAAAATCCATTCATATTCATAGAAAGGTAATATATCAAGTTCAGACGGTTGAATATGGTATTCTTTACAAATATACAATTTATTTTTTACCAAATTTCTTAAATCTATTCTGTACATTGAATAGATCGCGGATGGAATTTGGAAATCGTATATCCGACGTCTGTTCTTCACCACAAGTCGGACATTTGGTTGTTAATTTTGTAGAAGGACTAACAATAATATTTCTGATTACATCATCCATAAATCCGAACATATCAGTATCCCAAGATTTATAAATCATTTCATATTCACGTATTTGTTTCTTGGCGATTGTAGTATCCTTAGAAATCTTTGGTGCTAACCACATTAAGAACTTAATAAATACGGTATCAGGTTTTCTGTTTTTATTTTCCTGCATTCTTGAAATAACCCATTCTTTAATATTGGCGTCTTTTTCAATAGTAGGAACATAAAGCCTGATAGGAGATTGTCCTTCAACTTCAAATTCAGCAGGATCGATATACCAAGATCTTGATTCTTGATCATAATAAGGCATAACTTCTTTATCAGGGAAGTCATACATAAGAGATGAAGATGTTAATTCATAAGTAACTGGATTATCACATTCAATACAGTCTTCTTCATATTTAATCTTCATTTCACCTTGAGTAAATGTATACTCACGAATCATAAGTAAGAAGAAGAATCTGTCCCATGAACAAATATTACCTACTGGAATTGGACCAGTTGGAGTTACTATTGACAAACAAGATTTAATAATTTCATTAAATACATCATCAACCGAATTAGGGTTTTCATCATCAATAGTTGACCAATGTCTGATTGCTTCTACTGTTGCTGGACGAATTCTAAAGTTCCAAGAT
>Ga0247611_10008521_pt1 | contig 12610 bp, 9 predicted proteins | sample 177DNAGHGhighgp2_FD_192422 | JGI IMG/M metagenome (GOLD analysis project Ga0247611, IMG submission 192422) | Sheep rumen microbial communities from Palmerston North, Manawatu-Wanganui, New Zealand - 1770 DNA GHGhigh gp2 | ecosystem: Host-associated > Mammals > Digestive system > Stomach > Rumen ... | reverse complement strand
TGAGACGTGAGACATGAGGCGTGACAGAACACATAGGGTATTCCTGGGGTTAGGCAGTAATCTGGGCGACAGGGAAGAGACCATCCGGAAGGCCATCGGGCTGATAGGCGAACGGATTGGGACGGTGCTCCGGCAGTCCTCCCTCATCGAGAGCGAGCCCTGGGGCTTTGAGTCAGAGAACAGGTTTCTCAACGGCGTCATTCTGGTGGAGACGACTTGCTCGCCACGCGAGCTCCTAAAAGCCACGCAGCAGATAGAGCGCGACCTGGGACGCACGAAAAAATCGGCTCACGCCTCACGCCTCACGTCTCACGCACGATACCACGACCGTCCCATCGACATCGACATCCTGCTCTACGACGAGCTGCACGTTGACGAGCCCGACCTGAAGATACCCCATCCACTGATGCACGACCGCCCGTTCGTCATGGAGCCGCTACAGGAGATTACAAATAACTGATTACAAACAATAAACCAACTACAACTAATCAATAACAATGAAAAGACTACTGACTATCACCCTCATGGCCGCTGCAGCACTCTGCGCAACGGCTCAGAACGACTACAGCAAGTACACCCAGGGACTGCCTTTCCAGATGGCAGAAGTGAAAGCACCCGTCATCCCCAATGCCAAAGTGACGCTCACCGACTTCGGTGCCGTAGGCAATGGCGAGGTGCTCTGTACCGATGCCTTCGCCAAGGCCATCGACCAGCTCTACAAGATGGGCGGCGGCCACCTTGTCGTGCCCCGCGGCATCTGGCACACCGGTCCCATTGTGCTCCGCTCGAACATCGACCTGCACTTAGAGGCCGGTGCCGTCATCCAGTTTGCGGCCGACGAGTCGCTCTACCCCATCATCGAGACCTCGTTCGAGGGTCTGGACACGCGCCGTGTGCAGTCGCCGCTCTCGGCCAATGGTGCCTCAAACATCAGCATCACCGGCCAGGGCGTCATCGACGGCAACGGACAGTATTGGCGTCCCGTGAAGCGCCAGAAGGTGACCGACAGCCACTGGAAGCAGCTGCTGGCCACTCCTGGCAGCGTCGAGATGAAGCCCGGCTACTGGGTGCCCTCCGAAGGTTATGCCCGCGGCGAGAAAGGAGCCAACATGAACGTTCCCAACGCCACGACCGACGAGGAGTGGCAGGCCATCAAGCGTTTCCTGCGTCCCGTCATGGTGAGCCTTGTCAAATGCAAGAACGTGCTGCTGCAGGGCGTCATCTTCCAGAACTCGCCCGCCTGGAACCTCCATCCACTGATGTGTGAGAACATCATCATCGACAACCTGCTCGTGCGCAACCCCTTCTACGCCCAGAACGGCGATGCGCTCGACCTTGAGTCGTGTACCAACGCCCTCATCGTCAACTCACGCTTCGATGCTGGCGACGACGGCATCTGCATCAAGAGCGGCAAGGATGCTGACGGACGCCGTCGCGGTATTCCCACATCGAACGTCGTCGTTGACGGCTGTACCGTCTTTGCCGGACACGGCGGCTTCGTCGTAGGCTCTGAGATGAGCGGCGGCGTGCGTAACATCATGGTGCGCCAGTGCCAGTTCCTCGGCACCGACGTGGGCCTGCGCTTCAAGTCCACACGCGGTCGCGGCGGCATTGTCGAGAACATCTTCATCGACGGCATCTCCATGACCGACATTAAGACCGATGCCCTCACCTTCAACATGTACTACGGCGGAAAGTCGGTTGCCGAGGTGCTGGCCGACGGCGACCAGCCTGACACTCAGACGAAGATGCCCGTTACCGAGGAGACGCCCATCTTCCGTAACATCGACATCCGTAATGTCATCTGCAGCGCTGCCGGCCGCGCTATGGAGTTCAACGGCCTGCCCGAAATGCCTATCAAGGGCATCAAGCTCCGCGACATCACCATCCGCGCCAAGAAGGATGCCGAGTTCACCAACTGCCAGAACATCACGAAGCAGAACGTGAATATCACCATAACGGAGTGATCATCGACAAAGAAAAAGAGAGGCCTCTACGCCTCTCTTTTCTTTTTGGTGTTATCCTGAACTATTTCTTCTTACCGAACTGGCGTACGGGCTTCTCTGCCGGCATCACGGCCGTGCTGTCGCCACCATCAGCACGAGTCTCGCGCGAGTAGTAATAGTAGTCATCGTACCAGCCGTCGTAGCCCCAGTAGCTGTAGCTGTCCCAGTTGGGCGAGGACACGTGGCGCAGGTTGAAGCGCACGTCGTTGTCGCCATCGGCGATATATCCTGTGAAGTGCGAGTCGTTCAGGCTGTAGTCGGCAATGACCACCGAAGTGCCGTCCTCAATGAAGTAGACGGTGATGCATCCGTTGTCCACGCGCCAGTTGATGTGGTTGGCGACGTAGTCCCAGGGAGCGCCCGAGTAGTAGTCAACCCAGTAACCCGAGCCCTTGGTAAAGTAGAAGGGGTCTACGCTGAAGGTAATCTCTGTATGCGTGGCATAGTAGTCGCGTCCGTCGTAGTAGGAGGATACGTACATATTGCCACTCCAGGTTCCCTCGAGGGTGTCGGCGATCATTTCGTCTTCGCAAGCGGTGAATGTGAGAGCCATCATGGCCATCATCATCATGGTGTAGAGCTTCTTCATAGTCGTATCGTTTTTTAGTGGTGAGACATCTGTTTTCTTTTCTCTGGTGCAAAGATACAGAAGAAATGCGTTCGCCGCAAGGGTAAAAACCATAAAACCGCATAGGGATTTCCCTACGCGGTTTTATGGGTGTCTCACGTGTGTGCGTGCGTTCCTTACATTACTTACGCAGACCGAGAGCCTTGATGATGGCACGATAGCGGTTGATATCGTTATCGTAGAGATACTTCAGCAGCTTGCGGCGACGGCCTACCATCTTGGTCAGCGAGCGGGCGGTACCGAAGTCCTTGCGGTTCTTCTTCAGGTGCTCCGTCAGGTGCTTGATGCGGAAGGTGAACAGGGCAATCTGAGCCTCTGCGCTACCGGTGTCGGTGGTTGACTTGCCATACTGGCCGAAAATCTCTTCTTTCTTAGCTTTGTCTAAGTACATAATTGATGATGTTATTTTGTTAATACTACACATCTTTCGGATGCCGCACGGCCGTCATCACTGGCCGCCGCATCTTCAAATGCGGGCGCAAAGGTACTGTTTTTTCCTGACATAGCCAAACTTTTCGCCTATTTTCTTCTTCTACGCCCACAATGAGCCGCTTCAGCATCTGTCATATTGCAATATTGGGGCTTTGGGGGCGCTCTTGTTCGGCTCCGAGCCGAACGGCGTTCCGCTCCGAGCCGAACGGCGGTCCGCTCCGAGCGGGCTGACCGGCGTGCAGCTATGGCCTGAGGAAAAGAAAAAATGAGCATTTTCTCCGAAAAACTTGCAAGTTACAAGAATATTTCATATATTTGCAGTCGGAAACATTAAAAAACCAGTAATATCAGACCATTTAACATTAACAACAACCAATTAAAAAACAGTATTATGAAGAAAACATTACTCACTTTCATTTTGCTACTCGTTGCGGCACTATGGACGCAGGTGGAAGCAGCAGAGGATTACGGTATCAGAGTCGGCGAGACCAATGTTACCAGCAGCAATGCGAGCGACATTCTTGGTAATGGTTATTTCTCGTACAACGCAAGTACCAAGACACTGACCGTTAAGTCAGGTGCCTCGCTTAACAACCAAGGGCAGCCCACAGGTTGTGGCATTTGGAATAGATCTGTAGACGGCCTGACCATCAAGTTTGAAGGTACAGCCACTATTTCTGCTCGTTTGATTGCTATTGATGCAGAAAAACCGACTAAAATCAATTGCCCGCAAGGCAAATATGTCTATCTGAAGTCGACTTATTACGATGCTTTACGAGCCGTTGGTACAACGATTTCACTGGTTATGGCAGGAAAAAGTCCTGCGTTTCTTGACATTCAAGCCCCAAATGGTGCTGCCTTAGCAGGCTATGGCAGCAACTCCAAGATTAGTATAGGAAGTGGTTGCTTTTTCGAGATTTTTGCCAAAGGAAAAAGTGCATCAGGAAGTTTAACAGACTTTGACTTAGGCAATGTAGAGTCTGTTGCAGTGCCAAGCGGTGCCAAGTTTGACTCCTCGAGAAAGGCATTCGTTGACATATTCGGAAATACTGTGACGAATCTGCACATTGTCCCCACGTCACGTCTGACAACCTATCCAATCTGGGTCGGCGGCGTACGGGTCAACAACTACAACAAAGATAAGATTGAGAGTCCTGCCATCAAGAATGGTACGGTGGCCTACGATGATGGAGCCAAGGTGCTGACCATCACGGGCGACATCGACATGAGAAACCTCAAGAACGATGATAGTGAAAACTGTATCGACTGCCGACAATCTGGAACAACTATACGTTGGCTCAACGACGACTGCGTTGTTTATGGCGGTGGCACTGTCAGTGCTATTTATGCTGCAGGAGATGTTACATTCGTTACGCCCTGTACTTATACAGGCTCCGTTGACAACTACGATGTCTTAGTAGAAGGAAACGGCAAACCCGGTATTAACATACGCGGTAATAACACAGCAACATTCAATAACGCCCGTATCAAGAGCACATCAATACAAGGATACACAGGCGAGAGTACTAACAAGGCAGTGTTCAAGGGTGACAAGACCATGATTATAACGAACAACCTCACAAACTTTGCTACCGTCACCAACACGAGCCCCGTCCGTTTTGCCTATCCTCTAGGCGTAACCTACCACTCTACCAATAAATGCCTGTGGAAGGACGGTAAGAAATACACTGGACAGGCCATCATCGGCGCTTGCACGGAGATTCCCATCTACTTCGGCGAGGAGTACATCAATACCATCGCAGCTTTCGACCTGCTGGGCGACGGCTCACGCGACATACGCTATCAGGGCAACAGCACCACAGGCACCATCTACATGGACAATGCCTCGTTCACCAATACCGGTCCCAGGGGCTCTGCCATCAGCAACCGCGGTGTGAAGAACCTGACAATCAACATCACAGGCGAGAACAAGCTGACAGGACGTCTGGCTGCCTATAACGCTATTAACAACAGCAATGCCCTCAACACAACGATCAAAGGTAACGGCACGCTCACGCTGGAGTCGCTCTCGTCAGAGGCCGTTTACGTGAGTTGCGGCGCTGCCTCAAACCTGACCATCGACGATATCACGGTGAACGTCATCGGAACGGAGAAGGGTATAGTAGCCAAGAACGACAATGTGAAGATGACCATCAAGGACGCCACCCTTGACGTCGAGGCACCCAACATTCCCATCGACGGCTTCCACGCTATCGAGATGGAGGGCTGCGACGTGGCTACACCGATAGGCGGCTACTGCGAGAATGGCAAGATCTACACCTACGACGGCCAGGAGGTAACGAGCGGTCACGTGCTTATCACCGACTTCGACAAGTACGGCATCACCATCGGTGGTATGCCCGTCAACGAGTATAATGCCGACGACATTCTGGGCGACGGCAAGGTGTACTACAACGCTTCAAGACAGGAGCTGGTACTCACCGACCTGAAGCTGACCAAGAGCAACTACGATAATCTCTCGGAATTCACCATCCAGGGTGGCGACGACAACACGCCCAGCGATGTCACCATCCGTCTGGATGGCGAGAACAAGATTGAGGGCGAAGTCGGTCTGAAGTGGCTGGGCGGCAAAAACGTCACGCTGACGGGCGAAGGCTCGCTCAGCATCAAGGCCATGACCAACGCCGCGATTATCGACGGCGGTAACCTGACCATCCAGAAGTACTCGAACGACGAGCAGGGACCCACCGCCACCTTCGCATCGCTCAGCGACGAAATGCCGGCTATTGTCGGTCTGCACGGCGACGAGGCGCTGACCATTAACGGCAGTCACGTGGAGATATCGGCAACCGTCGAACCGTTGCAGAACTTCAGCACGGTGAACATGGAGAACGTATATCTCATCAGCCCAAAGGGTGCCGTCTTCGACGACCAGAAGCATTGCTTCGTCGATGGAAACGGCGATCCCATCAAGGGTCAGACCATCATCTTCCGTCCTGAGGCACCCACGGACTACGGCTTTGACGTGGCTGGTGTCGATGTTGACGAGATGAACGCCGACAACATCACCGGCGAGGGCATTAAGGAGGGTAAGGTGAGCTTCGACGCTACGACCAACACCCTGACGCTCGACGGCGTAACGATGAGTGCTGAAACCGGCGGCCTGAACATCACCGAGTTTGCTGGCACGACGCTGACCGTCAAGCTCATTGGCGAGAACAAGTGCGAGAACGAAGAGACAGCCTTCCAGGTGAACAACCTGACACCACTGGAAATCATCATCTGCGGTCCTGGCAGCTTCGACGGCAACATCTCCGTCAAGAATGCCAACCTGACCGTCAAGGACGGTGCCACGCTGCTGAAGCCGCTGCAGGGCGGACGCAACGGCGAGACGCTGACTGTCGACAACGCTACGCTGAAGTGCGATAAGTACACCATCAGCGACTTCGCATCGCTGACACTCGCCAACGGCATGGGCATCATCGAGCCCGTACGCGGCTACTACAACGACCAGATGCAGGAGCTGGAGGACGAGACGGGTGCTCCCGCTTGGGGCTACCTCATCCGTCCGCTCACCGATGAGGAACTGGCCGTCCGCAGCATCAATGCCGACAGCAGCGCACGCACCATCTACAACGTGCAGGGTCAGCGCACAGGTAAGCTGCAGCGCGGCGTGAATGTGGTCATCGACGAGAACGGCCGCACGCGCAAGCAACTGGTGAAGTAAACATTTCTGACACGATTAACCTCACGGGAGGGGCGCCAAGTGCAGCCTCTCCCGTTTTTTTCGTTAAAACATGAGCAGATATCAAGAATTCTTTGTACCTTTGCAGCCGCTTTTGAAAGGAAAGGAAGTAAAACCGTTTAAAATAGTAAAGGCAAAGAAGATGCAAGACATTAGGAATATCGCCATCATAGCCCATGTGGACCACGGCAAGACAACACTCGTAGACAAGATGATGCTCGCCGGCAACCTGTTTCGCGAAGGACAGAACCTGAGCGACCAGGTGCTCGACGCCAACGACCTGGAACGCGAACGCGGCATCACCATCCTGTCGAAGAACGTCTCCATCAACTGGAAGGGCACCAAGATCAACATCATCGACACCCCAGGACACTCGGACTTCGGCGGCGAAGTGGAGCGCGTGCTCAACATGGCCGACGGCTGTCTGCTGCTGGTCGACGCTTTCGAGGGTCCTATGCCGCAGACACGCTTCGTGCTGCAAAAGGCCCTGCAGATAGGACTGAAGCCCATCGTCGTGGTGAACAAGGTGGACAAGCCCAACTGTCGGCCCGAGGAGGTCTATGAGATGGTGTTCGACCTGATGTTCTCGCTCGATGCCACTGAGGACCAGCTCGACTTCCCCGTCGTCTACGGCTCAGCCAAGAACGGCTGGATGGGCGAGGACTGGAAGACGCCCACCACGGACATCACCTACCTGCTGGACAAGATTATCGAGGTTATTCCCGCCCCCACGCAGATAGAGGGCACGCCCCAGATGCTCATCACATCACTCGACTACTCAAGCTACACGGGACGCATCGCCGTGGGGCGCGTACACCGCGGCACACTCACCGACGGCCAGCAGGTGACCATCTGCCACCGCGACGGTTCCCACGAGAAGACGAAGATCAAGGAGCTGCACACCTTCGACGGCATGGGACACCAGCGTACAGACCACGTTGACTGCGGCGACATCTGCGCCGTTATCGGTCTGGAGAAATTCGAGATTGGAGACACCATCTGCGACCTGGAGAACCCCGAGCCGCTGCCGCCCATCGCCATCGACGAACCAACGATGTCGATGCTCTTCACCATCAACGACTCACCCTTCTTCGGCCGTGACGGCAAGTTCGTCACCTCGCGCCACATCAACGACCGCCTGCAAAAGGAGCTGGAGAAGAACCTCGCCCTCCGTGTAGAGCCCTTCGAGGACTCCACCGACCGCTGGGTGGTCTCCGGACGCGGCGTGCTGCACCTCTCGGTGCTCGTCGAAACCATGCGCCGCGAAGGCTACGAACTGCAGGTTGGACAGCCACAGGTGATATATAAAGAGGTGGATGGCGTAAAGTGTGAACCCATTGAGGAGCTGACCATCAACGTGCCCGACGAGTTTGCCTCGAAGATGATTGACATGGTGACGCGACGCAAGGGCGAGATGACCAGCATGGAGTCGCAGGGCGAACGCACGAACATCGAGTTCGACATCCCCTCGCGCGGCATCATCGGCCTGCGCACCAACGTGCTCACCGCCTCACAGGGCGAGGCCATCATGGCCCACCGCTTTAAGGAGTACCAACCCTACAAGGGCGACATCGAGCGCCGCACCAACGGCTCCATGATAGCCTTAGAGACGGGTACCGCCTATGCCTACGCCATCGACAAGCTGCAGGACCGCGGCAAGTTCTTCATCGACCCAGGCGAAGAGGTCTACTATGGTCAGGTGGTTGGCGAACACGTACACGATAACGACCTAGTCATCAACGTCTGCAAGGCCAAGCAGCTGACCAACGTGCGCGCATCGGGCTCTGACGAAAAGGCCCGCGTCATTCCAAAGACGGTCATGTCGCTCGAGGAGTGTCTGGAGTACATCAAGCAGGACGAGCTCGTCGAGGTGACGCCGAAATCAATGCGCATGCGCAAGGTCATTCTCGACCACGACCTGCGCAAAAAAGCTTCTATTCAGCGAGGGTAAACAATAAACGCATCAATATATGAAGAAGGTATTGTTTCTGTCAGCTTTTATGCTGGCTTTCATAAGTGCTCATGCACAAGATGTCAACTTCAGCATCAGCGGCGTGAGCAGCGACAATGGTAGCAAGGTTATACTTATTGACCTCGAGGAGATGAAGATTCTGAGCACCACTGAGGTCGATAATGGCAAGTTTGCCTTTACGGGTAGCGCCAAGAAAGATCTGCTTATGGGTATCAAGGGCGAAAAGACCAACTGGATTACCAACATGATTAACGATGGAACGCCCGTCACCATCAACATGGCCGACTATACCCTGAAGGGTTCGGCTCAAAACGAGCGACTGGTGCGTTACGACCTCGATATGAATTACGAATACTCATCGGAGAAAGCCAAGCCCATCTTGGAGAAGATATTTACGGATGAGCTGCAGACGCTGATTCCCTTGGCTTTCATTGGACAGTATATCGAAGAGTTCGGATCAGAGAAGATGCGTAAAATCATTGAGAGCACCCCGACTTTAGCCGCCAGTCAGTTTGCAAACATCACCTTCGCCCGCTATAAGATGGAGGAAGAGGAGAATGCCAAAAAGAATGCCTTCATCGGAAAGCAGTTTACCGACATCGAGGAGGCCGATGTCGATGGCAACGTCCATAAGCTCAGCGAGTATGTAGGTAAGGACAAGTGGGTGCTCGTCGACTTCTGGGCTTCGTGGTGTGGTCCCTGCCGCGCAGAAATGCCCAATGTAGTGGCTGCCTATGAGAAGTACCACGCCAAGGGATTCGACATCGTGGGACTCTCGTTCGACAACAAGAAGGAGCCCTGGGTCAAGGCCATTGCCGACCTGAAGATGCCTTGGACACATCTGTCAGACCTCAAGGGCTGGCACACCGCTGCCGCAGACGTTTACAGCGTTAACAGCATTCCCGACAACCTGCTCATCTCCCCTGAAGGAAAGATTGTGGCCCGCGGTCTCCGTGCTCAGGGCCTTCACGACAAGCTCAAAGAAATCTTCGGAGAGTAAGGCACTAACAATCCCCAGCCGAGTGGCTGGGGATTTTCTTATGCGTCGGCGAAGACTTTTCCGTCGGAGAGGGTGACCTGAAGCTTGGTGTACTCCGAGTGGAAATTGTTCTTCAGACGATCGAGGTAACGACGGCATTCCCATTTGCACATGGGAAGGTCGTGAAGCAGGTAGTTGCCGCACGTCTCAGGAGTCGTAGCCGGCACTTCCGTCTGTGTGAGCATCCACTCTAGACACGCAATGGTGAGCTGCCGCATGTCCTCGACAGTGTAAGTTCCCGTCATAATAATATACATACCCGTCAAGCAGCCCATGGGCCCCACATAAACCACATCGTCCTTGACCCGCGAGTTGCGGAACCAGGTGGCCATGAGGTGTTCAATGCTGTGTATGGCACCAGGGGCAACGGCTGGCTCCTTGTTGGGCTCCGTGATGCGCAGGTCGAACGTCGTGAATCCTTTATCCACACGCGAGACGTAAATACCTGGCTTCAGGTGCGTGTGGTCGATGGTGAAACTTTGTATAACTTCCATAATTAGCGGGCTACGCCCAAGATGACAATTGATAAATGTTAAAGGAAGAGGCGCTTACAGGCTCTCGACGAAGGTACGGGTGACTTGGAAGGAGCGGTCGGCGATGGTCGACCAGAAGTCGTGGTACATCGAGGCATCGGTGTCGCGCAGCGGGATGTCGCTGATGACGCGGAAGGAGATGAACCGCACACCGTTGATAAGACAAGTCTGCGCTATGGCGGCCGACTCCATGTCAATGGCCTTCGCCTCAGGGAAGTGACCGAGTATCTCACGCATCTTTTCCTTCGTGTCGACAAACCAGTCGCCGGTGGCAATCAAGCCGGGATGAATCTTCAAAGACGCGTCACCTGTATCAGGAAGCACAAGCGTCTTAGCCTTCTCCAGCAGATAGGGGTCAACGGGGAATCGGGCTGGCAGTCCCTGCACCTGACCGTAGATGGTGCTGCCGACAGCTTCGCCGCAGTAGACATCGTGATAGACCAGTTCGGTGGAGACAACCACATCCTGAACATTGACATCGTCACCGTTGCCGCCGGCACATCCGGAGGAGATGATGACATCGGGGTGGAACTCGTTGATTATACGCTGGGCGCCCAGCGCAGCATTAACCTTGCCAATGCCGCACTTCTCGACGCGAACGCTGTGTTCAGTAAAAGGTGCAGGATGCACCGTGAAAAGCTGGCGGAGCTGAATGAGCTCCTTGTCCATTGCTACTATGATTCCTATTTTCATACTTTTTCGGGTTTGTGCTGCAAAATTACGAAATATTTTCGTACTTTTGCACGCAGAAACGAAAAAAAGAGAGAAAGAGACATGACGAAAGCAGAAAGTTTGAAGCGATGGCTGCCCGACGTGCTGGTGGTCATCCTGTTTGCAGTAATCGCATTTGCCTACTTCTTCCCGGCAGACATCGAAGGCCGCATCCTCTACCGACACGACTCGTCGGCTGGCGTTGGTGCTGGTCAGGAGGCTGCCGAGTACCACGAACGTACGGGGAAGATGACGCGCTGGACGAACGCATTGTTCGGCGGCATGCCCACCTACCAGATAGCGCCGTCGTACGACAGCATGAAGCCGCTGGAAACGGTAGAAAAGGCCTACCACCTGTGGCTGCCCGAGAACGTATGGTACGTGTTTGCCTACCTGCTGGGATTCTACATCCTGCTGCGTGCCTTCGACTTCCGCAGCTACCTGGCTGCGCTGGGCAGCGTGATATGGGCGTTCTCCACCTACTTCCTCATCATCATTGCCGCCGGACACATCTGGAAGGTATGGGCACTGGCCTATCTGCCGCCAATGATAGCGGGACTGGTGCTAGCCTACCGCGGCAAGTATCTGTGGGGCATAGTGGTGACGGCGGTATTCGCAGCGCTGGAGATTAAGTCGAACCACGTACAGATGACCTACTACTATCTGTTCCCCATCCTGATGATGGTCATTGCTTGGCTGGTCGATGCCATACGACAGAAGCGCATGGCCCACTGGCTGAAGGCTACTGCTGCCTGTGCCGTGGGTGCTACGATAGCAGTGTGTCTGAACCTGTCGAACCTCTACCACACGTGGCAGTACGGCCAGGAGTCGATGCGCGGCAAGAGCGAACTGGTGAAACAGGACACGGGCAACCAGACCAACAGCGGACTGGAACGCGACTACATCACACAATGGTCGTACGGCATCGGGGAGACGTGGACGCTGCTGGTGCCCAACACCAAGGGTGGAGCCTCGCAACCGCTGTCGCGCAACGAGACGGCAATGCATCATGCCGACAACACCTACATACCCATCTACCAGCAACTGGGACAGTACTGGGGCGAGCAGCCGGGCACACAGGGACCGGTCTATGTGGGCGCCTTCGTGCTGATGCTCTTCATCCTGGGACTGTTCATCGTGAAGGGACCGATGCAGTGGGCTCTGCTGGCCGCCACCATCCTGTCGATACTGCTGTCGTGGGGTAAGAACTTCATGGGGCTGACCGACTTCTTCATCGACTATGTGCCGATGTATGCCAAGTTCCGCACGGTGGCCTCTATCCTGGTCATCGCCGAGTTCACCATTCCTCTGCTGGCCATGCTGGCGTTGAAGAAGGTCGTTGAGGAACCGCAGATACTGAAACAGCACTGGAAGCAGACGACCGCTGCCTTCGCCCTGACAGGCGGTGTGGCGCTGCTCTTCGCGCTGATGCCCGACCTGTTCTTCGGCAACTACGTCTCAACAAGCGAGATGCAAGCCATGAGTCAGATACCGCAGGATCAGTTGCAACCACTGCTGGTCAACCTATCGGAGATGCGCCGCGCCATGTTCACCAGCGACGCCTGGCGCTCGTTCCTGATTAT
>Ga0247611_10008520_pt1 | contig 12610 bp, 10 predicted proteins | sample 177DNAGHGhighgp2_FD_192422 | JGI IMG/M metagenome (GOLD analysis project Ga0247611, IMG submission 192422) | Sheep rumen microbial communities from Palmerston North, Manawatu-Wanganui, New Zealand - 1770 DNA GHGhigh gp2 | ecosystem: Host-associated > Mammals > Digestive system > Stomach > Rumen... | reverse complement strand
TACTACATGCATCATCTAACATTTTTACTCCATTATTATAACCTTGTGTTCCAGTTAACCTTAAACTTCCAATTGGAGCTATTGGTACTATTTCTACCATTTTTGTATCTTCATCACAACTTAATATTTTCCATTGTTTTACATTATAAGTTTGTCCTGAAGCACTACTTAAATTTTCTATACCAGAATCATCTGTTGTTGCATATTGTTTATCCCAATTATATGTTCCACTTGGATTGTAGTTTACTAATTCTCCAACTTTTGGTACTACCTTTTGCGATTCTTTAGATTCTTTATTGTCACTATCATTACTTGAGATTTGATTACTGCTTGCAACAGGTTCATTGTTTTTATTGTTATTATTTATAACTACTGCTGTTATTCCTCCTCCACAAATAATCACTGCAATTATTATTAATATAATTTTTTTCATTCTACATCTACTCCTTTTCATATTGTTATATTAGCATAATTTTTATTTTTTGTAAATATAATCAATATTTTTTTATTAAAAGTATAAATTACTATTTGTATTTTAGTTTTCAATATCTCTTGTAATAATTACTTTGCCATTTGCATCTAATAATGGCGTTAATCCTCCTGCATAGCCTGACTGTTTAAACATATAGTTTACTCCTGTTTCTGTATCTACCCATATTTCTACACCATCAATTGCTCCTTGACTATATATTTTTTTAAATCTTTTCTCTTTCATACTTACCTCCTAAAATTACTATTTTTCTTGAACATATTATATAACAAAAAACTGATATTATCAACATATTATTAGCCCAATTTGTTGTAAGTTATCGCTTTAATAAACAAAAAAGAAGATGACTATCAAATCATCCTCTCTATACATATTTAATTACTTTCTTGTATTTTATATTGGCTAATATCAGGCTCTACAAATATACTATCATCTACATTGTCAAATTCATAATAATATTCTGCAACTATTGCTTCTTCTGTTCCATCTTCTTTTACCGAGTATCCATTATTTGCTTTTAATGTAAGCCCCGTTTCCTTTTGTATATATGCATTATCTGCTATTAATGATTGAACAAAGTAACAATCTTTTCCTTCATATTTTGCAGTTTTTATTTTGCTCATAACAGCTAGTTTAAATAAATTCCATAAATTATTTTCATAATCGAATCCCATAATTATAATTTGAGATGGTACTTCATCCTTGCTAGCACCTAACATCGCTATTTTAGAATCTTCAACATCTATATAAGTATTTACCTTGTCCCCTTTGGTATATTGCATTAACTTTCTATTTTTACCTGTGTCTTTTTCTTTTGAAGTATATATCATCAAAGCATTCTCATCTTTTAAATAAAACTCTGTCGTACCTTCGGAATTATTTACAATTTTTTCATAACGATTATTACTATTTATGTACTTTGAAACCTTATTGTTTAAATCACTAATTATAATCATCTTTCTAATTGTTATTGCTAAAAAAATAACTATAACAATTAATACAATTAATAAAATAATTTTCAATACTTTCTTTTTATTCATATTAATTCCTCCTTCTTTTGTGCAGCCTTGCAATCCTGGGCTATTATATAACCTTTAGACCATTGGCTTTGCGTCATAAACTTTCGTTTACTTTGCCTTTTAACCTACTTCTATTATATCATATTTTGGCATATTTTGCAAATTAGTAATGCTATCCCTCTAATAAGAAGAATAGGCCTTAAATTAAACAACTTTCTTTAATAAATATGTTTCATTAAATATCTCATCAAAAAATTAAAATTATTAAAAACGCCTTACTCACTTAATACCACTCCTTCCTTTTGAATATTCATATAAAAAGGAATCTCATCAATTTCATCATTATAATTATTTATATTATTGATTAATGGCACTAAAATTACATTATAATCTAATTCTATATCATATGTCATACTAGATAACTTCTTTAACACTGCATAAAATTGAGTTTGCTTGTAATCAGTCAATACTAAAATATCTATATCAGAAGAATTATTATAATCTCCTCTTGCATAAGATCCATATAGAATAATCTTCTTTATTCTCTTACCTAAAATTTTCTTACTTTCTTCAACGAACTTATTAATAGCATTTTGTATGTTTATTGGTAAATTATCCATTCTACTTCACTCCTTTCTATAATATTATAGTATAAATTCTAACAAATAGAAAGTACTAAATCATGTCACCTGTACAAAAATTCATACTCATATATTCCCTATATAGACCGTGGCAGGAATGCGCCAGTTTCACAGTCGCCTCCCTACCTATGATGGAAAATGGAGTAGCTAGTTCTTTAAAAGCATTGTAACTTTAGCATTTTTAAGATGTGCATAAGAGAATTTATAGAGATTTTTTTTCTTTTTATTTTTATAAAAATGCTCCACTTTTTTTGCAAAAATGTTAATAAAAATTATACATTTTTTTAATATTAAGTGCAAATTTTAATAAGTAAAAGGCTGTATATATAATAGAGAAACAAAATATTTTAAAAAAATTTCTATTCGAGGAGCACTTTTTGATGAGATAACCCATTTATATATAATAGAGGGATAAAATTTTTTAAAAAATTTATAATTCAAGAGCGAATTTTCAAAAGATAACCCATTTATATATAATAGAACATTAAAATTTTTTCTTTTTAGGAGCACTTTTTGATGAGATAACGGATGTATATATTTTTTAACAAGAAGGTGAAATATGAATAGTAAACAAAACAAGCCAAATGTATATTGCATATTTACTAAAGCAAAAGACGAACCAAATACACAAATTGAAAAAGCATTTGAAATATACTTAAAAAATTTATTAAAAACAAAAGACTTGAGCCTTGATAAAAATTTTGAGAAAGATTAGTATAGATTCTAGCAGGTGATTGCTAGAAACAAAGGAGTGTGAGAAATGAATTTTAGCAATCAAACCATATTAAATAAAACATTCAAAGTTGGAATTTATATAAGACTTTCTCGTGAAGATGGAGATAAACTTGAGAGTGAAAGTGTTTCTAATCAAAGAGATATCTTGCAAAGATACATAAAAGAAAATAATCATATTCTAGTTGATGAATATATAGATGATGGATATTCAGGTACTACTTTTGAAAGACCGTCGTTTGAGAGAATGATATCAGATATAGAAAATCAAAAAATAAATATGGTTATAACAAAAGATTTATCAAGGCTTGGTAGAGACTATATTAAAACAGGATATTATATTGAAAATTATTTTCCTGAAAATAAAGTTCGTTATGTTGCTATTTTAGATGGTGTAGATACCTATTTAGATACCTCTAACAACGATGTAACGCCATTTAAAGCAATTATAAATGATATGTATGCAAAAGATATCTCTAAAAAAATAAAAGGTGTTTTAAAAGAAAAGGAATTAAAAGGAGAATTTTTAGGAAGTTATCCACCTTTTGGCTACAAAAAGTGCAAAACTCAAAAGAATAAACTTGAAATTGACACAAATGTTGCTTACATAGTTAAAGAAATTTTTGAATTATATTCAGAGGGAAACGGATTTCAAAAAATTTCTACCATTTTAGATAAAGAGCATATAAAGACTCCTAGTCAATATTTAAATATGAGCTATCAAAGAGAAACTTGGAATCCTAAAACTATAAGATCCATTTTAGTAAACGAAGCATATATAGGAAATACTGTTCAAAATAAATGTACTTCCATATCGTATAAAGTTAAAAAGAAAAGAAAGAAATCTCCTGAAGAATACATAAGAGTAGAAAATACTCATGAACCAATTATCTCTGAAGAATTATTTTATAAAGTGCAAGATATGATAAGCTCTAAAAAATCTCTATCTACTAAAAAGCATGATATTTTACTTAGAGGATTAATGTTTTGTCACAACTGTGGCAGGAAATTAAGAATTTGTTATAGAAAAAATATTGGATATATAGATTGTAGTTTAGCAAGAGGCAAAGATAGAAAATGTAAAACTTGTAATTTTAATTATAAAAAGTTTGAAAATATAGCATTAGATACCATTAGGCAAGTTTGTAACACTTATGCTGATAAAAATAAATTAAGAAAAATATATGAAAAATGTAAAAATAATGATTATGCGCTAATTGAAGAAGCACAGGCACATCTTGCTAATATCCAAAATAATATTGATGAACTATCTAAGAAAATAGACAAAATGTATTTAGATAGTGTAAATGGTATAATCTCAAATACTGATTATTTTAGGTATTCAAAAGGATTTATAGAAGAACGAGAAAGATTAAAAAAAGATTTGATAAATATTAAAAATAAGATTAAATTTTTAAAAGAAAAAGATAAAAGTATAAAAAATGATAATGAAATTGAAAAAATTATAAATGAATTTTTAAAAATGGAAAATCCAAGTAAAGCGGTTTTATATGAACTTATTGATAAGCTCGAATTAGATGAAAATAAAAATATTTATATTTACTTTAATTTTCCTGAATTAAATATGATTGATAACGAAATTGGTGAGCCTAAATAATTTTATACAGTAGGACTCACCAAGTTGGTAAAAAGTGCAGAGCATCATGAGAAGAATTACTATCTATGCTTAATCCCAATAGTTCTGTATTTAATTTTTGAAAATATGGATAAGCCTTTGCAAATGCAATCATCTCAGTTGTACAAACAGGGGTAAAGTCTCCCGGATGACTAAAAAAAATTAGCCACTTTCCTTTATAATCTGATAGTTTTATATTTCCATATGTAGTTATTGCCTCAAAATCTGGCGCTTGCTCTCCTATTTTAACATTTCCGTTCATCATTAATTCATAGTCCATAACAAAAAACTCCTTTTCTTTAATCAAAGGAATTTATAGTTATAAAGATAAACTTACTTTTAAACTAAAAATCCTTTTCATTTTTGTATAATATGAAAAGGAATTTAGGTTTGTGATTTATTTATCATCTTCAAAAAACTATATAATTAAATCTTTATAATCTTCAATATTATCAGCAATAGTAGCCATGTATCCATTTCTTACTCTTTTTTCTTTAGATATATCTTCCCCCAACCACTCTGGAACTTTGTATTCTTTTGCTTGTTCTTCACTTTCAAATTCTATCTCAGCAAAGCAAACTCCATTATAAAAACCCTTAAATATATCAATTTCAACTTTTAATCCCTCTTTAATTGGAATTATATATCTTGTTTTTTGAAGTACTCTACCATCATGCTTTTCTTTTAAATGTTCATAAGCTTCTTCGGTTAGTTCTAGCTCAACCTCATTACAAATACTTATGTCATCAGAAGCTTTCTTTTTCTTCATTTTATATGAAAGAATATATTCATCTTTATTATATTTTCTGACTCTTACCGTTATTTTTCCGCGATTTACTAAATATGCTTGTTCAATCTCGATTTTTTCGTATTTTTCCAAATCTTTTGGCAGTTGTCTTATTTTATATTTCTTTTCAATCTCTACTCCTTGCATATTAAATCTCCTTCCTTTTTACATCACTCAAAGGCAGATATTCTTTTAAAAAATTTCTTATTAAAAGCCTATTCCTCAATAATATAAGAATAGGCCTTAAAATATTATTTTACCACTATATTAACTAATTTTTTAGGTACAACTATTTCTTTTACTATAGTCTTACCTTCTATTTTATTTTTAACATTCTCTATTTCCTTGGCTACTGCTTTCATTTCTTCTTCAGTAGCTTCAGAAGGTATTTCGGCTTTTCCTCTAACTACTCCATTTACCTGTACAACCATTTCGTAAGTATCGTCTATTAATTTAGATTTATCAAACGTTGGCCATTGTTCATATGCAATACTTTTCTTATTATTGAATACCTCACTCCATATTTCTTCTGTGATATGAGGTGCTATTGGATTTAATAATTTAACAAAATTCTTTGCATATTCAAGATTCCATGAATCTTCTTTATAAACCGCATTTACAAATATCATCATTTGAGAAATAGCAGTATTGAAATTCAAAGTTTCATAATCTTCAGTAACTTTTTTTACTGTTTGATTATATACTTTATCTAGATTTGGATTATCCTTATATTCTTTCTTATCTTCATGATATAATCTCCAAACACGCTCTAAAAATTTTTTTATACCTCTAACAGCTTCATCATTCCATGGTTTATCTGCTTCAAGTGGCCCCATAAACATTTCGTACATTCTAAGAGTATCTGCTCCATATTGTTTTACTATATCATCAGGATTTACTACATATTTAGGGAAACGTTTACCCATTTTTATTCCATTTGAACCTAATATCATTCCTTGATGCACCAATTTCTTAAATGGTTCTTTAACACTTACTAACCCTTGATCATATAAGAAATTATTCCACATTCTAGAATATAATAAATGTCCTACTGCATGCTCTGGACCTCCTATGTATAAATCAACTGGCATCCAATGTTCAACTAGCTTAGGATCGGCAAACATATTATCATTCTTAGGATCTATGTATCTTAAGAAATACCAGCTTGAGCCTGCAGAACCTGGCATTGTTGAAGTTTCTCTAACTCCCTTTACTCCATCAATTTCAACATTTTTCCATTCAATAGCATTTTCTAGTGGTGCTTTACCATCTTTTCCTTTATAATCCTCCATTGTTGGTAAAACTAGTGGTAATTCTTCATCTTTAAGAGCAACCTCTCTTCCATCTTCTAAATGAACAATAGGAATAGGTTCTCCCCAAAATCTTTGACGTGCAAAAATCCATTCTCTAATATGATAATTATTTGTCTTTTTTCCACATCCCAATTTTTCAAGCTTCTCTGTAATGGCTTTTTTTGCTTCTTCTACAACTAATCCAGTAAATTCCTCACTATTTATTAATTTGAATCCTTTATTTAGATAGTCTTGTTTCTCAAGTGCACATTCAGTAGTATCTCTACCATCTATTACTTGTATCATTGGTATATTGTATTTTTTTGCAAATTCAAAATCTCTTTGATCGTGGCTTGGAACAGCCATAACAGCACCAGTTCCATAACCTGCCAAAACAAAATCTCCTAAGAATATTGGGACTTCTTTTCCATTAACAGGGTTAATTGCAAATATTCCTTCAAGCTTAACTCCATTCTTTTCTTTGTTAAGTTCTGTTCTGTCTATCTCTGATTTTTTTGCAGTTTCTTCTCTATATTTAACTACTTCATCCCAATTTTTTATTCTATTTTTCAAATTATCTACTAATTTATTTTCTGGAGCTAACACCATAAATGTAATACCATATATAGTTTCTATACATGTTGTAAATATTGAAAACTCTCCACCATCTTTGATTTTAAATTTAACCTCAACACCTTCAGATTTTCCAATCCAATTTCTTTGCATTTCTTTTGTTGACTCTGGCCAATCTAATTCATCTAATCCATTAAGTAATTTTTCAGCATATGCAGGCATATCTATAATCCATTGCTTCATATTTTTTCTTACTACTGGATATCCGCCTCTTTCGCTTTTGCCATCAATTACTTCATCATTTGCCAAAACTGTACCTAATTCCTCGCACCAGTTAACTGGCATATCAACTTCTTTGGCTAGTCCTGCTTCATATAGTTTTTTAAATATCCATTGAGTCCATTTATAATAATCTGGATCACTTGTAGCTAGTACTCTATCCCAATCATACGAAAATCCCAATCTTTCTAATTGACCTTGAAATGTATCAATATTTTGTTGAGTAAATACTGCTGGATGATTTCCTGTTTGTATAGCATATTGTTCTGCTGGAAGTCCAAATGAGTCATATCCCATTGGATGAAGAACATTATATCCTTGCATTCTTTTCATACGTGATACTATATCAGTTGCTGTATATCCTTCTGGATGTCCTGCGTGAAGACCTACGCCAGATGGATATGGAAACATATCTAGTGCATAATATTTTGGTTTTGAAAAGTCCCATTCATCCACTTTAAATGTTTTATTTTCTTTCCAATATTTTTGCCATTTCTTTTCTATTTCTGTAAAATTATACATTTTGCTTTCCTCCCTAATCTTTTTTCATTATTGCCATTCTGTTGTTGCTGGTGGCTTACTTGTAACATCATAAACAATAAACTCTATTTTATCTCCGAATCTGCTTTCTATTTCATTTACAATTTTTTCTATATCTGATTTTTCAACTTCTTTGCCAATCTCTCCAGGTCTTCCTGTCATAAAGTCATTTGTAACAAAAGTTCTAATTGCAATTGAATATTTCTTTGTAATTCCGATTGGAATTAGTACAGCAAATGTTTGATTTACTTTTGCTTTTTCAAGAGTACTTGTTACTATATAATCTATCTCTCTAAGTAATTCAACATTTTCATCTTCAATTCTCATATTGAAGCACTTAATTTCATCATTTATTTCTGATTTATTTAAAATGTATCCTACTCTATTTATTGAATTAATTCTATCTGTTATTTCTTTTGCTTTTGATGTAACTTCTTTCCAATCAAAATCTAAATTCCTTCCTGCCATTAAACATAAATTTCTATAACTTCTTGCATCTCCTTGAACTCCTACAGATTTAATTGGTAATATAACACCATTTTCTGGAGTTTGTCCTAAAATTTCATTTAACTTTGCAACTTCTTCAGCAGTAATTTCTACTTCTTCGTTTTTATCATGACAAATTAGTCTTATAGCAAGTCCTGGTCCTGGGAATGGTTGACGTGATGCAATTGCTTCTTCTAGTCCAAGTTTTCTTGCGACTCTTCTTACCTCATCCTTGTGCCAATCTGCATTAGTTTCTACTATTAAGCCCTTCTTTCTGGCTTGTCTTACTATTTCAACATCATTATGATGTGTTTTTATTTTATGTGCAAATCCACTGATATCTGGATTTCCACTTTCTATTAAGTCTGGTCTTAAAGTACCTTGTGCAATAAATGTATTTTCTTTGTCTAGTCCAAGCCTTTCAATTACCTTATTCGCAATCTGTATGAATATCTCTCCAATAATTCTTCTTTTCTTTTCAGGATCAACTGTATCTACAAGTGGTCCAATTGGTCCTTCTTCTGTATCTACAATTGTATTCATAAAATAATCTTTGGCATTTTCTCTAATTAAGTTTTTCATACCTAGTTTTTTAAGATTTTCACATACTATGTCACTTTCATTTTTTCTCATAAATCCTGAATCTATATGTATTGCATAAATGTTATCAGCAGGTAACGCTTTTACAAGTAGCGCTGCTGTAACTGCAGAATCTACTCCTCCACTTACTAAACAAATTATTTTGTTATTTCCAACTTTATCTTGAATCATTTTTATTGAGGTTTGAATTCTATCTTCTAAAGCATATACTTCTTTATACTCTGCAACTTTTCTAATAAAGTTTTCTAGCATTTTCATTCCATTTTCTGTTAAATCAACTTCAGGGTGGAATTGAAATCCATACATTTTTCTTTGAGCATCCCCAATTCCAGCTATTGCATCTCCTGATTTTGCAATTACTTTGAATCCTTCAGGTTTAACTTTTACAGTATCTCCATGGCTCATAAGAACTTGCTCTTTTTCTTCTAAACCATCAAATATTGGTACTGCTGTATCAATAGTTACCTCACATTGTCCATATTCTTTTTTTACATCACTTGCAACTACTCCTCCAAAATGGTCTGACATAAGTTGCATTCCATAACATATTCCAAGTACTGGAATTCCTAGTTCGAAAATTTTGTCATCAAAATTTAATCTTTGTGCTTCACCAATATTGTTTGGTCCTCCTGATAAAATTACAGATTTGTAATCTTTTAAATTTTCGCTTTTTACATTGATAGGAAATATATCTGATTTAACTCCAAGTTCTCTAACTCTTCTATCAATGACTTTTGTGTATTGTCCTCCGCAATCTAGTATAGCTAATTTCTCCATTTCAAACCTCCTATTTTATTATATAAATTATGAATATATATTTTTTTGAGAAATAATCTTATTTAACTAAGTAACTTAAAAATTCTTAATAATTTTGTAATGGAATCTCAAAAGCTTGCTCTTTGAGGGTGCTTTCAAAATTGTTTAGAATTTTTTAGTGTTAAACCAAATTTAGTTAAGATTATTTAAAAAAATAATATATTCATTTTTAATAACTAATATAAAGCCTTTATATCCCATGTTGTTCCATTTACAGTATCATTTAAAATGATTCCTTGTTCATCAAGTTTTGCTCTAATGCTATCTGCTGTTCCAAAATCTTTTTGTTTTTTTGCTTCTGCTCTTTTTTCAATTTCTTGTTTAATGTATTCTGTATTAAGATTAATCTTTTGTAAATATTTTTGTTTCAAGCTTTGTGCAAACTCTTCTGGATTTTGCTCAAATAATCCTAATATACTGTATGCTTCTTTTACTTCTTCTAAAATTTTTGCCAAAGTATTTGCAACTTGTGCTCTATTACCTTTATTTGCAGTTTTTATCAAGTTATTTACATATTTAAAAATCGCATGTAAATTTGCAAGTGCAGAAGTTGTATTAAAATCATCATCCATAGCTTCTATAAATTTTTCTTTTATTGTGTTTGAAATATCATCTTGAACTTTTTCGCCTTTTGCATTTCCTTCATATTGGCTAATAAACTCATTCATTTTTTCAATTGTATTATAAAAATAGTATAAATGTTTTTCTGCTAATGTGTAATCTTCATCTAAAATATCTACATCTGAACCATAATGTTTTGAAAGCATAACATATTTTATAACTTCATAATTGTACATTTTCAGCGCATCACGAATTGTTAATGAATTTCCTAAAGACTTGCTCATTTTTTCTCCGTTAATTTTTATAAGTCCGCAATGTGACCAGCATTTAGCAAATGGCTTTCCTGTAAGAGCTTCACTTTGTGCAATTTCGTTTTCGTGATGTGGAAATACTAAATCTCTTCCTCCACCGTGAATATCTATTGTTTCTCCTAATGTATTTAGAGCCATTACAGAGCATTCTATATGCCAACCTGGGCGACCTTGGCCCCATGGAGAGTCCCAATAGATTTCTCCTGGCTTTGCAGACTTCCATAATGCAAAATCTATAGGATCTTCTTTTCCTTCTTCAAGATCAATACGTACTCCATTTAACATGTCATCTACATTCCTGTGTGAAAGCTTTCCATATTCATTAAATTTTCTTACTCTATAATATACATCTCCATTTTCTGCTTTATATGCATATCCTTTGTCTATAAGTCCTTGAACAAATTCAATAATTTGACTTATGTATTCAGATGCTTTTGTTTTTTCATCTGCATCTGTAATATGAAGTGCTGACATATCCTTTTCAGTTTCTGCAATTTGCTCTCTTGAAAATTCTAATGCATCTTTTCCAAGCTCATTTGCTCTTTTTATTATCTTATCATCAACATCAGTGTAATTTCTTACATATTTAACATTATATCCTCTATATCTTAAATAGTCTGCTATCATTGCATATACTATTGCTTGACGTGCATGACCTATGTGACTTAAATCATATACAGTTACACCGCATGCATACATTTTTACGTTGTTTCCATCTATCGGTTTAAACTCTTCTTTTTTTCCTGTCATTGAATTATAAATTTTCATGTTCATTCCTCCTTGTGTAATCTTTATTCATTGTAAAATTTATTAATACCTATTTTACTATATTTTGGAAGATTTTTCAAGAGAAATTAGAAAAAAATCCATTAACATAAATACGCTAATTTAAGTTAATGGATTTTAGTTTATTTTACATATTCATTTAAAGGTCTTATCTTATAGTCTAAATCTCCCATTTTATCAACTGTTACATAACCAGGCTCACTATTTATTACATCAGGAATTCTATTAACTATTGTTGCGCATGTTAATTCAACTGTATTGGGTTTTTCAACTATAATTGTAGTTGTAGGTTCTCCTTCAACTGTCCAAACGTTTTTGTCAAATTCGTCAGGGGCATAAACTTTTCCTATACACTCTGCTTCAATTGTTATTCCTTCTTCAGTTTCTGTTGTTACGATAGCACTCATTCCTGTAGCATCTCCTGCTTTAACTGTCATATTTAAAGTTGATGAGAATATATCTTCTGAATGTGTTTGAGGTACACATTTTTGTGTTTGGCTAATAACTGTTAATCCCAATTTATCACATAACCACCCATTTACATTCCACATATATGATGGAGCGAACTCACCTTTTTCAATTATTTCCTGTCTTTCTTCTTTTGAAATTCTATCAGCTGAAGCTACCTGTTTGTCAAATTCTTCTAAAGAAAGTCCGGCTCCATGAGCTTCTGCAAGTGCTATTCCATATTCCTCAACATTATAACTTGAACTTCCTTTTATTTTTGTAATTCTTTGTGTTGAACCTGCAATTGATGTAATTAATTGTCCCCAATAAATATCTTGATATCCTGTTCCTGTAATTGTACAATTATTCTTTTTAGCTAATTCATCTATTTTCTTTACTAAATTTGGATTTGAATTTTGTGGGTAGAAAGCTTCTTCACATGTAGAAATTGCATTTATTCCCATTTCTGCGCAAAGCATAAAAGCTTCCTCACATTCTCCAAATAAACTTCTTGTCATTACTACACAGATATCAGGTTTTGTCTCTGATAATAATTGTCTAGCATTTTCTGCTGATGTAACTGTAATCCCTAAATTATCCTTTCCCATAACTTC
>Ga0247611_10008519_pt1 | contig 12612 bp, 26 predicted proteins | sample 177DNAGHGhighgp2_FD_192422 | JGI IMG/M metagenome (GOLD analysis project Ga0247611, IMG submission 192422) | Sheep rumen microbial communities from Palmerston North, Manawatu-Wanganui, New Zealand - 1770 DNA GHGhigh gp2 | ecosystem: Host-associated > Mammals > Digestive system > Stomach > Rumen... | reverse complement strand
TTGAAGATAAGAATTCTTATTTAATGTTTGTTACTGAAAAAGGTCTTGGTAAGAAAACTGCTCTTGAAGAGTTTAAGAATATTAATAGTGCTGGTATTATTGCAATTGATCTTAAGAATGATGATAAAATTGTATTCGTTGGATTTATCAATTCAAATAAAGAAGTACAGGATATCATTATTGCTACTGCTAAAGGAATGACTGTAAGATATGACCATGAAGAGTTCAAACCGATTGGAAGAACTACTCAGGGAATGACTGTTATGAAATTAGTAGATGATGATTATATTGCAAGTGCTTGTATTATTGAAAATCTTGATGATAAAATCTTCTTTATTACAAAGAATGGTTTAGGTAAAACTACTCTTGTAACAGATATGGTAAAGAAAAAGGATTGTAATACAAAGAAGATGGTAGATATCAATGATGGATTTCCAAGACTAAAGAGAAGTTCAAATATTAAAGGAAGAATCGGAATTGCTCTTAAAAATGATGAGTTAGTAGAGATCGTTCCAATTCATAAGTCTGATAAAATTAAGGATATTATTATTACTACTACAAGTAAAGTTCTTACAATCAGTACTGAAGATTTCTTAGAACCTCAGAAGAGAACAACTTATGGTAAAAAGCTTATTAATATGAAAGATGAAAATGATAATATTCTTAGTGTAACATTAAGATAAAATATAAAGGCTCTATGAGAAATCTCATAGAGCCTTATTTTATTAAAGAAGAGGAGATGATTTTTTATATGGATAAAAATAACAAAATATCTTCTATATTTAGGCCTATTTGGATGTATGATTATAATTATTCTGTAATCGAAGAAAAAGGTATTTCAATAATTAATTTTAATCATGAAAAAAATATAGGTAAAAAAGATAAAATTGTAAATTCTATGTTTAGTAGTTTAAGAAGAGCAATTCTTTTTAAAAAAGGATTTATTATTTCTTCTGAAGATAGAAATACTTATTTCATGAAATATATTGGTCAATGGAATACAAATGATTTATTTATGTTATTAGCAAATAGAATAAATGAATTAAATTACATACTATATTCTTGTCAAGAAGATATTTTCGAATTAAACCTTTCAGAAAAATTATATGCAGAAATTTCTTTAAATTGTTTGTTATCTGGTACATAAGGAGATTAAATAATGTTAGACAGCTTTAGATCTTATTTTGCTACTAAAACAGAATTTACTAATTTTATACTTTTTGATTTATTAGATATTCGTAATATGCATTATGATATAAAAACAACATCAAAGCAAGAAATCATAAATACATTTGATTTTACTAAAAAAGATAATACTATTATAGAAAACAAACTTAATGCTAAATATTCTAAATATGGTAAAGCAATCAAAAGCTTTGATTGTATTTCAGATTTAAAATTTACTCTTCCATATATTGCAACTATAGATTTTTGTATTGAAGATGATAGAACTTATAATATCACATATACAACAAGAATTATTTTTAGTGATGACCATACCAAATATGATAAAAGATTTCATGCTCATATGAGACCTGAAATTTCTTCTAAAATTTTAGATTATATAGCTAGCTATGACGGTGATTTATCTGAAATAATTAAAAATTTTAATATATACGTTCATGAAGATATATCACGTTATCCTGAATATAATATCGAATATACAATTCATGTAAAAGAATCATTTTTTGCATATATAAAGTTATTAGACACTTTAAAATGAATATATATTATTCCTTTAGAGTATAAAATATTCTAAAGGAATAATATTTTTTTAATTGAGAAGGAGGATCTTATGCAAGAGAAAGAAAGTATCAAAAATAAAGTTGAAACGATGTTTAAACTTGAACGTTATTCAACATGGGGATTAAATTATATGATTACATGTAACGAAAAAGGTTCATGTAGAATGATATCTCTTACAAATTTAGGTATACTTACTAATAATATGATCGATGGTATAATCGATATACATTTTTTAAGTCCTACATTCCACAATACAATAATACTTGATTTAAATAAAGAAACTTATGATAAAATTAATGCTTTACAATCACTAGACCATTTATTTAGTGATAACCTAAAGGAGGTATAAAATGAAAGAAATTATAGCAGATAAAGTTGAAATAATGCGCAATCTTGAACGTGATTCAGTATGGGGATTAACTTATATAATTGTAAGTAGAGAAACACATGTAAGTAGAATGATATCTCTTAAAAATTTATGTATACTTACTAATGATATGACGGATGGTATAATTGATATAAGTTTTCAAAATTTTGTAGCAAATAACACAGTAGTTATTCTATTAAATAAAGAAACTTATGATAAAATTGTTGCTTTACAAACATTAGACCATTTATTTAGTAATACTTAAAGGAGATATAAAATGGAAGAAAAAGTCATTAAAAGTATTTATCCTTATTTAGTTAATGCTGCAAATAAACCAGAATCTAGTGTTACTTTATTTGAACTTGGAAATGAAAATGCAGCAGTAAATTGTGAAGTAATTGTAAGAGTACCATATATGAAAAAAGATAGATTTGATGGGGGTGAGTTTTGTCTTACAATGCATCCATACTTTTTATTTGAAATTTTAGTATCTAATAACTGTTATAATGAATTTATAAATAATAAAAATGATTTAATTGGTTATACTAAAGATTCTTTGGCAGAAGGAAAGCATTTTAGCAAAATACAATATTTTGTAAGTGAAAGATTATTTGCATTTATTGCAACTAATCATCTTTTGGATGATAGAAATTTTGATAATTGGTTACTACCAAATTCTGCATGGGATTATGATGGTGACTATGAAACTGTAATTCAAACTTATTTAAGACTTAATAATTCAAAAGACATTTACGATATATACAAAATTTTTAAAATGAAATTTATAGAAAAGAGGGAATTAACATGAGTTACTTTGATAAATCATTTAAAAAAAGAGATTTTGGTAGGAGGATTCGTAATGCAATATTAAATTCAACTAAGAAATTTAAATCAGATAATTGTAAAATTGATATAGATCCAGGTTTATTGCATTTAACTTTAAAAAAATCAATTCATGTTGATAAAGATGATGAAGCTTGTATGATTTTTAAACCATCTTTATTAAGAGGAACTATAACAGGAATTGATAATGTAAAGAAAAGAGTATATACTGCTTGGAGTTATGAAGATGGTTACCCACTACCATCTTATAATACTGCAAAAGAAAATGAGCATTTATATATTTATCAAAGTAAGTTATATATTAATAATGAATGTATTATATTAACTAAAGATGTTGTATTTAGATTACGATGTTGTTTATATGAAGATTCTGATGATATCGTTGTTAATATTATAAGAGATATTAGCAAAATTAAAAATAGAAATATTCTTTGTAGCTATCATCCTTTAGATGATAGTTTTTATATATATGGTATAACTGAAGAAGAAATACTTAATAAAGTTGAAACGTATAAAGCTTTAAATCAACTTTGTACTACTTTAAAAACGGAGGATATGTAATTTATGGATAAAAATATTTTTGATTGTGTGAATAAGTTAGTTGAATTGGATTTTGGTCCTAACTATGAAACAATTAAACTTGTAAAAAATGAATATAATGATTATAATATTGAAACATCATATGTTTGTGATAAAAAACATAAACGAATTATATTACCAAGTATATATCGTATATATAATTTTATTGATGAACTTTATTTTAAAGTTATCGTAAATATATCAGCTAAGAATTTTAAAATAAATGATATTTCTAACGACTTTTTACTTATAACTGGTGGATCACCTAACTGCAGAGAAAACTCTGTTTTAGAAGGATATTCTAATATTGCTATGATTTTTCATGATTTTATATTTGAAAATTGTAAATTAAATATAATTATAAATGAAGGATTAGACATTTCACTTAATAATGATGAAGTATATCAATTTATACATGCGACCAAAGCTTTTCCAAATCAACCAAATTTAAAAGAATTTAGACTTTTTGTAAATAAATTAAAGAGTAAAACAGATAAAACTGAAGTAAAATGCTATTTTGATTTAAAAGATGGAAAGCTTCATTTATCAGGCTTTACTGATAAAGAATTTGCTAAAATATCTTTAATGGAGCTTTTGAAATAATACAAGATCACATTAGAATGGAGGAAAATTAAATGATGTCTGTATTTAATGCAAACAGAACAACTTCCACTTTAGAAGCTTTGAGAAAAGTAGGTTTTGTTTCAAAAACATATAATGATACAAATACCCTTACAAAAGAAAAACTTGATGAATCTATTAAATTAGATTTTAGTAAAGTTTCAGTAGATGGTGCATTTTTTAATGAAAAGACTAAAGGTATTATAAAAAGAATTGAAGTGACTAAAGATTATACCGTTAAACCTTATCCAATTGGTCGTAAAGTAATTATTAATGGTAACTTTATAACAAAAACAAAAGATATTCATAATATACTTCAACTTATTCTTAATTTAGAAGAAGATGAAATTAAGTTTCATATAAAAAAGTATGCTACTAATGTAACTACAGAAAAAGAAAGAGGTCAATATATCACATACTGTAATTATAGATTTATAGTCGATGAAACTCTTAAAACAATGATTGATACTATGTGTTTATTTGATTAAGAAAGGAGACTGCTATAGTATGAGTTTAGATCTTATGTCTTTTGTAAAAGATTATTTTACTAAAAATATAAAGAAACAGGTTTTACTGGATTTTGTAACTCTAAATATATCTTATGATAATGTAATATTCAATTCACATTTAGGTCCAAGCATTGTTCTATATGATAAAGATGATAATGAAATAATTAGTTTGGATTGCTCTAATAAAATAATTAAAGATCAACAAAATATAGTATTACTTAAAATCACATCAGAGTATATAGAAAAACTTAATGAAGAAGAATTTTATAATGATTTTAAAGTAAAATTTGTTAGTTTTGCTAATAAACGATTGGAAAATACATTAGATCATCTTATGAATAAATATAAAGAAGAAATGATCAATATTAAATTTAATTCTTCAGATTTTTATTGTTTGGCATATACAGTTCCAGACGATTTAGCTGATAGTATAAAGGCATATATTTCTATTAATAAATTATTAGGAGAGGAGAAAAAGACATAATGAAAATGATAACGATGAATAATTCTTTTCCTTATGATATGTCTACAATACAAGATACATTTAATAAAGATTTTTTCATGTATTATTTAGTTAATGGCTATAAAGGTAAAATTGATCTTTATTTTGATGATAAAATAATTAAATCATATAAGGCTGGTATACAGTTTCGTTTAACATTAGAAGGTCATCAAGAACCAGTCGTATTTTCACCACAACATATATTAACACACCAAGAACGTCATATACTTCTTAATCAAGAAACTGAAAAATTATTTAATTTAGTAAACGATATGAATGAAGAAGAATTTACTTCAAATTTTAAATTTCACAGAATTACTTTTTATAAAGAAATTGCAAATATGAAGAATATTAAATGTATATCTCTGAATGTTAGTGAATTTATAAATTCACTAATAAGTATTGAAAGTTTAATGAAAGGAGCTGTTAAATAATGCGTTTTGATTATGATGATTTGACAGTCTCTAAGTTATGGCAAATAACTTCAAATACAGATCACCCATATGCAGATCGTGAACATTTAGATTTATTTGAATATATATCTATATCTTTTTATACTAAAGGTTTAGTCAGAATAAAATATGAAGACCAATTTATAGACTGTAAAGCTATGACAGTAATGGATACTACACTCTTTTATGATATTGTACGAGAGTTTTATAATAGTGATTCATTGACTGATGCATTAGACTTATTAAAAAATGATATTTGTAATTATGGCGATGAACTTGTATATGGTGGTGGTATGATTCCTACGAATATTGCTGCAATTACGCTAAATTCTGAAAGCCTGTTTTCTTATTTAAAGTTAAGACTGTTAATGGAGGAATAATATGTTTGCAAATTTATTAATTTATGATAAAAATAATAATGAAAATATTATTAATATTAAATGTAGTAAGGCAATTAGTGCAATTTGGGACAAGTTTATTCCAATTTTAATATTTAAATATAAAGAGAATTCATTTAATATCAATCGTGTAGCACATAGATTCACTTTTGAAGATTTTATTAAAATAGCTAAAATATACTATTTTAATTTAGGAGTATCGGTACCAATATCTCCATTTGATTTTATAGACTATTGTCTAAAAAAAGATATTTCCAGAGTTGTTATCAATCAAACTGGAGTAGTGAATAAAACTAATAATGTTGCTTATGCAATTATAAATGTTACTTCAGAGGAATTATATGCATATTTATCGACAATAGGTATATTGGAGGAATAACAATGAAATCAAGAAATAGAACTGCTACATCAGCTATTTTATATATTGGAGGAAGCTCAAAAGAGGCATTAAAAGAAGTAATGAGAAAGCTTGGTAATAGAGATTGTACTTTGCATATTGTAAATTTAAATGATGTTAAATCAGAATTTACTCTTAGACCTCTTAGATTAAAAAACTTATTAGAAAATATAGAAAATTCATATACCTTTATTGATAAAATAACTATTGAAAGTAGCGATAAAGAGAGTAAACCAATAAGCTGGTTTACTCACGATTGGTATTATAGACAACCAAAATGTTCTACTATAAAAGTATATTTAACTGAAGAGAATTATGCAATGTTGTTATTAAATAACACATTTACTAAAATGAGTTCAGAAGAAAGTGAAGATGATCCACATTATAAGTGGATAAATGATTTAGATTTAGATCAAGGAGGAAAAATAAATGATAGAATCTGAATATCTTTCGAAAATTATGAAACCAGCCGATAAAGTTGGAATGTTAGACAGATACATGAATGTTAAGCTTTGGCCAGCAATAAAAGATGAAGCAAAAAAGAAAGGATTCTTTGTAGGAGCAGATTATTATGGAGATGAAAAAATTATATTAAATGACAATTATGGTTTATATTTAGTATGGTCATATATATTATCTTTTCGTACTAGTTTATTTCCTCCGTCAATAGTTATAATTAATGAATCTAATCATAAAGAAAAATTTGAAATAGATATATCAACAATGTTAGATTGGTTGAATAATTTATTAGACGATCAGGATTTTTTAGATTCTAATAATTATATTAAAAGAAATAGTTGTCAAGAACCTGTTCATTCAATTAGATTTTATTTGACTGAAAAAGATTATGTAATTTCAAAACTTCAAATAACACTAAATAATTAAATTTATATTATAAATTTGAAAGGAAGTGATATAAATGAGTTCATTTGAACTAGATGAAAGATGGAAAAGAATTTTAAGAGTATTAAGCTTATCTGAATTACAATCAGTTTGCTTATTAGAATATGGAGAAAAGTACTGTCAGATATCACTTGGAAAACTTGACAAATATATTAAAGAAATAACAGATAACGGTGAAAATATAAATGAACATATTGACAATATAAACATTGAAGAAAAATCTTATTGTCTTGGCGGTGTTGTTAATGCAAAAGAACCTGTTGGAACTGTTCTTTGTATTACTGTTAAATGTAAAGATGAGTTTCTAATAGCTTTAGAGACTATTAATAACACACTTTCTTGAGAGGAGGTTATTTGATGGAAAGATGTTTTAGTAATATAGAAAAATCACTAATAAACGTTGATCGATATAAAATATATCCTTATAATTGGGATTTAAAATTTAAACCATTATTAAGAGTTCTATGTAATGGAAATAGATTGATTATATCATCTAAAACTTTCAATGAATGCTTAAAATCTGTTAACAAATATAATCGATCTTATATTGAAGAGTCTGTCATAGATATTTCTTATGAAACAGGAATGTTAGACGATAGAATTAATGGTCTTTCATACACTATAGAAATGACGACTATAACTGTAACTGAAGAATTGTTTGCAATGCTTTCAATTCAATCATTAGTTGAGGAGGAATTTTAATGTTATTTGATTATAAAGATATAATGAAGATGCTTTGCATGAATTCACCTTTTTGTGTTAAAGTTATGATTAACGTACCTGATTCAGATACTCAAATATGTCTCAATCATGAATATAAATTATTTGAAAAAATGGTAACAGCAACTAATGAAGATGATTTTAAAGTAACTGTTGAAGATAGTAATGCAAATTTTCGTTATTTTGTTTTAACACCAGTTACGGCAACTGCTGTAACGATATGTGCGCAACATCTGATAGAAAAAACTTTACAAGAAGATACTACTTTATCTGATATTGCTAAAGAATTAAAAGATATAGCATCATCATACAATTATCAATATTCTCAAGGAGGATTGAATTTATTAATATGAAATCTGTCAATTATAAAAAATTAATGAAAGAAAAAGAAATTTATCATTATAATCCTGATATAGATATTAGATATTGTAATGATGTATTAGCGAGAATAGATAACGAAGTCCTAGTTGTTGATCTTATTGACGAAGAAAATAAAAATATCACTGTCATGGATAGTTATAGGCTAAGATATTTATTAATCAGAGTAATAGAGAATGGACTTAATTTAATTAATAAAATTACAGAAAGTACTTATAAAATTGATGGTATACCTACTACTAGTTATAAAATATATGTATCTGAAGAAGGATATGCAAAGATAACTATTCATGATACACTTTTAGATGATAATATTAGAAAAACTTTAAATACAATGTTTAATGGTGAACTTAAAGGAACTCCAATATCAAAATTTTATAAATTTTGGATTGATGGAATAACTGATCCAGCAACAAATAATAATATTTAAAGTTATTAAAGGAGATTTATATGAATATTATGGACAAATCACTTACAGAACATTTTAAAAATGCATTAACTGATTCAAAAAGCAGAACTGCATTTTTATATGCATTATTAGTTTCTGGTACAGATATTATTCTTCTTGAATGTCCTGAACAGTATGAAGGAAGGAGACAAGTTGATTATAAAAGTTTCAGAAACTGGTGTGACAATGATAATACATTTCCATTTGAGCTTACCTTTTTGGAATTTAATATTACTGAAGATGGTTTAAGAACTAGAGAGTTTAATGAAAAGTATCATGCCAATGCAAGACCTGAAATGGAAATGATTTTTAAAATAACAGAGAGTGGTTATGCAAAACTAAAAATGTTTATGTTACTTGAGGAGGATAAATAATATGGAATTCTTTAAAGAAAATATTTACAATTCTAAAACAGAAAATAGAACTGGTAAATATATTTTAGATAAACTGTATCGAATAGGATTTAATGACAGAGTTGGATGTATTCTAACTACTGAAGAAGGCCAAACTCCTTTATCATTTAGTTTAACTAAATTTACGGAATTCTTAAATCATAGATATAATATACAAGATTACCTTAATCATAATATAAAAAAGAAGGATGTTTTTAAAAAAGTTAGAGATGAAATTATTGAAATTAACTTAGAATATGCAAATGTACTAGATATGGACAATGAAAAGTTTTCTTATTTTTATAAAACTAAAGATCATCCTGTTGACTTTTATCATTATGAAATTATTATTACTGATGAAGCATATGCTGAAATAAGTCTTGAAAGACTTTTAATGGATGGAGGAAAAGCATGAAAAATAACAAGATGAAAATGCTTAAGAAAGAATTACAGAATAGTAGTTCTAATAAATCTTTTCTCGTTATTAGCTATAATGAAATTAGAAATATTATTGTTAAATTGAAAACAGATTCACGTATTTTATTTAATTTAATGAAAGATAGACGTAAAAAAAGAATGGAAGAAATTTATAGATATATAACAAAAGAAGGAAATAATAATTCTCCTTATATGAGCCTTTTCCAAAGATCTAAACAGTTTTTAAACCTTACGTTTGGTATAAATGTCGATACAATAGAAATTGATAATATTCCGAAACAAAGAATATTAGAGGGAGACAAAATTGGTCTTTCTTATAATGGAGAAATTTATTGTTATTTACTAAAAGGATTTTCAAATAAACCTATTAAGATCTGCGAAGAAATGGAATTACAAAATGTCAATAAAGATGTTATTTTTGCAGATGTCAATACTTTTATGGAACTCATTTCTGATGACGATTATCTTAATAAAAATATTACTTCAATTAATCTTCTTTATGATAGTGACAAAAAAGAAGAAAATCCTAAATCTTTTGGTAGTCGTTGTGAATTTAAAAAGTTCATTAAAAATAAAAGACGAAAAAAGGATGTAACTTTTATTATTGAGACTTCTGAAGCAGTTAAAGCATATTTTGAAACTCTTTTGATATTGGAGGAATAATTATGATTGAAACCATTGATAGTACTGATATTAAAGAAATGCTTAAAAAATTAAAAGATTCTCACGTTAAGATGATAACTGTACTCAATATCGATTGTGATATTCCAGAAACATCATGTCTGTTTTTAAGTTCAAAAGATATAGTAAATTATTTTAAAGCAACAGAAAAGGATTATCTAGAAAGTCAGATAGCTAATTTTAGAACTGAAATACTATCTGGAATTTTTAATCCTTTTGATAAAAAAGAATATTCTATGTTTATTAAGATGTATTGTCATGAAGAACTTTATAATTTCTTCAAAGCATTAATAAAACTGGAGGTGACTTTGTCTAATGAATGATTTAAAAAATGATAAATTCTACAAAATGTCAAGAACTAAAACTAAAATTGAAATATTTAGTGATATGTTGGCGACCATTGATGAAGGAACTGATATTATAAGACTAACACCATATAATGGTTTAGATGTTTTTGAATTTAGAGCAAGATATTTTAAGAAGTTTTATGAAAAAAGACTAACTACTAAATCTTATGTTACTAATCATACTTCCTCTTTGACTCCAGCTCAGACTGTACAAATTAGTTCTTTTGAAATAACTATTCCAATAGTAAGATTTATTGAATATATCTCAGAAAAATTATCTAATCTAGATTCTACATTTATCAATGAAAATTTCTATTCATTTAAAGCAGAAGAAACTAAATATAATGGCCTTAGTAATATTACTGACCTTAAAAAAGAAAGAACTGATAATTCTAGAAGAGTTTATAGAATTGTATGCAGTGATACAGTTACTGCATATTTTAGTACATTAACACTTTTAGAAGGAGGTAACAACGAATGACAACCATGAATATAAAGTTGTATGAAGTAGAAGGAGAAGATAATATTGAATTATCTTCTCCTTTACTTGAAAAGTCTAATTATATACTATCAACATTACATATGATTATAGATGAACTTAAAGAGTTACGTAATTACGTATGGGTTAGTATACATTTTCCAGAGTTGGAGATAGAATTCCCTTCCTTTGGTCTTTCTAATAATAAATACAGTCCAATAATGATATTAGATAAACTTGATAAACCATTTGCTGAAATTATAGATAAAATCGAAGTAAAACAAATAGTCAAGGAAGGGAGATTTATATATAAAGAAGCTGTAATGAATATACATCTTAAAGAAGATGCAATAAATTTTTATAATTTGTGTAATCTATTAGATGAAGGAGATTAAAATATGTTAACTCATGTTCCAACGTTAACTCATATTCCAGACTTTAAAAATTTTAAAGTAAATAAAAAAGAATTTGTGACTAATGAAATAATAAATCCAATTATTAATTTTGATGCTGTTCATTTTAATTGTCCTATTATAATATTTTTAACTAATATAAAAACTAAAGAATCAATCCCAGTATTAAATCATGATTTCTTTCATTTTATTAATAAGTATATAAATGATGAAAAAGAACTTGATAAAATTTTAATTGATTTGAATCAACCTAAAGTAACAGTAGTACCAACAAAAGATGAATTTGATGGAGAAACTTTAAGTTTTATAGAATCTTTAAGAAATGGAGTATTTAATGCAACAAATATTCCTGGAGGTATGTTTGTTTCTACTTCTTTTGATTTCATAGTAAATGAAGAAACATTTGTATACTTTAAATTATTAGATACTTTAAATTGAAAGGGGGTGAAATTATGAGTTTAGCTTTAGACTTAGATAAGTTTGATCCAAAAAATTTTGAAGAAGATAGATGCACAACTTTAATCAAACAAATAAAATATTTTGAAGATATATTTTTGAATGCTACTAATATAAGAATGACAATTGAACTTAACTATGAAGAAAATGATTGGGGTTTTAATATTGTACATGTATCTAAACTAAAAAATCCAAAAGACTTTTTCGAGTATGTTAAAGAAGCCGAATTAAATGAAAATAATATACTATCTGATATATTAGCAATTGGTTATACTGAAGATAATAATCAATATATTGCACCACAACCATTAATTCATAATCATCATTATTTTAATTATAATATTAAAGAAGTGGATTTAGTTATTAAAGTAACTAAAAAAGCATTTGTCTATTTTGAATTAATGGATTTAATCAAAGATAATAATTAAGGGGGAAATCATATGAATACAACAGAAGTCTTTTTAAAAAAGATGAATGAAACAATCACACTTTTAAATGAAGTTAAATATCGTCATGATATTGTTAAAGTAACTCCAGCTGGAGA
>Ga0247611_10008518_pt1 | contig 12614 bp, 7 predicted proteins | sample 177DNAGHGhighgp2_FD_192422 | JGI IMG/M metagenome (GOLD analysis project Ga0247611, IMG submission 192422) | Sheep rumen microbial communities from Palmerston North, Manawatu-Wanganui, New Zealand - 1770 DNA GHGhigh gp2 | ecosystem: Host-associated > Mammals > Digestive system > Stomach > Rumen ... | reverse complement strand
TTACCCGCCGTATGCTCGATCAGCACCGCTACGAAACGCTCCATCGAACCAAACGGCGCACGGTGGATCATCACCGGACGGTGTTTCTGGTTGTCCTCACCCGTATATTCAAGTTCGAAACGCTCCGGCAGGTTATAGTCCACCTGAATGGTTCCCAACTGCCAACGACGACCGAGGGCGTCCTTGACCATGAAGTCAAGTTTAGGTCCGTAGAATGCAGCCTCACCGGTCTCTTCGCGTGCCGGCAGATTCATCTCCTTACATGCCTCGCGGATCGCGTTCTCTGCGTGCTCCCAGATCTCGTCTGAACCCACGTATTTCTCGTGGTTATTGGGGTCGCGCAGCGAGATCTGTGCCTCGTAGTTCTCGAAGTTGAGGGCCTTGAAGATAATATTGATGATCTCCATCACGCGGATGAACTCTTGCTTCACCTGATCCTGACGGCAGAAGATATGGGCATCGTCCTGCGTGAACGAACGTACACGCGTCAGACCGTGCAGCTCGCCGCTCTGCTCGTAACGATAGACGGTACCGAACTCCGCACAGCGGAAGGGCAGGTCCTTGTACGAACGCGGGCTGTTCTTGTAGATCGCGCAGTGATGCGGGCAGTTCATTGGCTTCAGCAGATAGACCTCGCCTTCTTCCGGCGTGGTGATCGGCTGGAACGAGTCCTTGCCGTAGTGATCCCAGTGACCGGAAGTCATATACAGCTGCTTGCTTCCGATATGCGGCGTGATGACCTGCTGGTAGCCATAACGCTTCTGGATCTTCTTCAGGAAATCCTCCAGACGCAGACGCAGGGCCGTACCCTTCGGCAGCCAGATAGGCAGACCTTTGCCCACCATGTCGCTGAACATGAACAATTCCAGGTCCTTACCGATCTTGCGGTGGTCGCGTTTCTTCGCCTCTTCCAGCAGCGCCAGGTACTCATCGAGCATCGAGCGTTTGGGGAACGAGATACCGTAGATACGCGTCATCATCGGGCGTTTCTCATCCCCGCGCCAGTAAGCCGCCGAGCACGACAGCACTTTGACCGCCTTGATATCGCCCGTAGAGAGCAAGTGCGGACCCTTACACAGGTCGGTGAACTCACCCTGCGTATACGTGGTGATCGAGCCGTCCTCCAGTTCCGAGATCAACTCGCATTTATAACTCTGTCCCTTGTCGCCGAACGCTTTGAGCGCATCTGCTTTGCTGATCTCTGCGCGAACAACCGACTCTTTCTTCGCCCGCAGCTCCATCATCTTCTCCTCGATCGCGGCAAAACACTCGTCGTTGATCACTACACCCTCGGGGGGCATCACGTCGTAATAGAATCCGTTCTCGATCGCAGGACCGATACCGAATTGGATTCCCGGATACAACTCCTGCAAGGCTTCTGCCATGAGGTGAGAACTCGTATGCCAGAAGGCATGTTTCGCTTGCTCGTCTTCCCACTCAAAAGCCTGAATACTTCCGTCTTGGTATTGTACTTTTATCATATCGTGTATAAATTTTTTTCCAAAAACGCCGCAAAATTACAAAAATATTTTGATATATGCAAATTTTTTTATATCTTTGCACCGATTTTCAAAACAAGTAGTATGAGACGCTTGATTTCTCTTATCATGATCAGTGCATGCTTATGCATGTACTGTGTGCCTGCTTTTGGTTGGGGGCAGGAAGGACATCGTATCATTGCGAAAATCGCCTATGACCATCTGAACAAAAAAGCCAAGAAACAGGTCGATGCCCTCCTCGGCACCCGCGGAATCATCTATTGGGCGAATTGGCCCGACGAGATCAAGTCCGATACCATCTACCCGCAGTCCATCAAGAACGGCTGGCATTATCAGGATTTCGATCCGGGGATGAGTGACAGTCTCGTGGCAGACGCCCTGATCCATTATCCGGCGGACGGAGGCAACCTCTTCCGTGCAATGGACAGTCTGATAGCGATAAAGGACAAGGATGAGCACGTCATGCGTTTTATCGTGCACCTCAGCGGCGACCGGTACTGCCCCATGCACCTCGCCCACAAGGACGATAAGGGCGGGAATGCCGTGAAGATGAAATGGTTCTCCTTCCACACCAATCTGCACGCTGTATGGGACACCAAACTCATCGATTCCCAGGGCTACGCTTATACCGAGTACGCGCAGATGATCGAGGATAGCTACGGTCCTGAGCGCGCCGCGATCGAGCAGGCGACGGATAAGGACCTCTTGCTCCATACTTATCATCTGACCGAGGCCGTCTATACCTACCAACTGACCTGGGACGGCAACACCTACCATTATATCTACCGTTGGCACCGGGACTGCGAGCGACAGCTCTATATCGCCGGCATCCGCCTGGCACAACTGCTGAACCGAATCTATCAATAACAAACATTCTATACCTATGAGAAAAATCATCTCCTTTTTATTGTGCCTGTGCGCAGGTGTGAGCTTGTACGCGCAGGCGCAAAAAGTGACAGGAACGGTGCACGACGCCAAGACGGGCGAGGAGCTCATCGGCGTGTCGGTGCTCGAAATCGGTACCACGAACGGTATCATCACCGATTTGGATGGTAACTTCACCATCTCCGTGCAACCGGGTGCTCGCCTGCAGTTGTCTTATGTGGGCTACCAGACGCAGGAAATCCAGACGCATGCCGGACACCTCGGTTTGATTCGTATGCAACCCGAAGCGATCGCGCTGGAGGATGTGACCATCACCGGTCAGATGGCGCGCACGCAGTTGACGCCGGTTGCGGTCAGTCAGGTGATCGCCCTCGATATCGAGGAGCGTCTGGGTGGTCAGGAGTTCCCGGAGATCCTCAAGAACACCCCGGGTGTACACGCGAACGGTCAAGGTGGCGGTTGGGGTGACTCCGAGATCTGGATGAGAGGATTCGACAACACGAACGTTGCGACCATGATCAACGGTGTACCGATGAACGACATGGAAGGAGGAACGGTCTATTGGTCCAACTGGCAAGGCCTCGCCGACGTGACTTCGGTGATGCAGACCCAACGTGGTATGGGTGCCGCCAAACTGTCTGCGCCGTCCGTGGGTGGTACGATCAATATCGTCACAAAAGGTATTGACGCCAAGCGCGGCGGTATGGTGCAGTACTCGCTCGGAAATGACAACTCCAACAAGATCGCGATGTCTGTCTCGACCGGTCTGATGAAGAACGGCTGGGCGTTCACGATCCTGGGCACCAAGACCTGGGGTGACGGCTATATCCAGGGAACGAGTTATAGCGGTTACAGTTATTTCGCCAATATCTCCAAGCGTATCAACGACAAGCACCAGCTCTCGCTCACCGGCTTCGGTGCGCCGCAAGAGCACTGGACCCGTCCTTCGGGTTCGTCGGGTGCGCTGACCCTCGCAGAGTGGAACAACGTACGCAAGTACATGACGGACGGTAAGGATTATCGCCGTTACAACCCCGCCTACGGTTACGACCACAAAGGTACGCAGAAGGGTACCAACTACAACCATTACCACAAGCCTCATATCTCGCTTAACCACGTTTGGCAGATCGATTATAAATCCTCGCTCTCTACGGCGGTGTATGTATCGCTCGGTCGAGGAGGTGGTGCTACCGCGGAGGCAAGCGGATACGCCAATTATATCGGTCGCGACGGCGTGGAGCGTCAGGCGAGCTACAACGATATCCGCGGTGCGAACAGCGGTAAGTTGACGATGGACTTCCGCCGTGCGGACGGCTCGTTTGACTTTGCCGCCATTGAGGATATCAACGCTGCTTCGCAGGAAGGCTCCAAGTACGTGCTGGCGGACAACCGCAACGATCATAACTGGGTAGGCCTCGTGTCGAGTTATAACAACAAGTTCCTCAAGGGTTTGCTGGAATTGACCACCGGTCTGGACCTGCGTTACTACGAAGGTATGCATAAAGCCGTCATCTCTGACCTGCTCTCCGGTGAGTATTTCATCGACGGCACCCGTGCCGGACTCGATCCGAACAACAACAAGCATCGTCTGGACCCCAAGTGGGTGAACGAGAAGCTGAACGTCGGCGATGTGGTCTATCGTGATTACACCGGTTACGTGATGCAGGAAGGAGTGTTCGGAACCTTGGAGTACGCCAAGAACGGCCTCTCGGCTTTCATCAACGGATCATTCAGTTATTGCAACTACTGGCGTAAGGACCGTATGTACTACGACGAGGAACACGCCAAATCCGATGTGATCGGCTTCTTCGGCGGAACGGTGAAGGGTGGTGCCAACTACAACATCACCGACAACCATAATGTCTTCGTCAATGTGGGTTATATCTCCCGTGCACCGAAGTTCCAGGCTGCTTATGCCAACTCGAACACCTCGCACGCGCTCAACCGCTACGCGAAGAACGAGCAGATCGCTTCGGTAGAGCTCGGTTACGGCTTCCATAACCAATTCGTCAACATTGCTTTCAACGGTTACTACACCCGCTGGATCGACAAGGCCATGAACTACTCCACCGATATCCGTCAGGGCGAGAAGGCTTTCGTGAACATGACCGGTGTAGGAGCCCAGCACATGGGTCTGGAGTTGGAGATCAAAGCCCGTCCGACCAAATGGCTCGAGATAAGTGGTATGGTCTCCCTCGGCGATTGGAAATGGAAGGGCAAGGATGTGCTCGGTTACCTCTACGACGAGCACGGCAATGCGGTCACCAACAAGGGTGAGATCACCACGCCGTATTGCACTGATGCCGGCAAAGAGCACGCCTGGGCAAAGGTGGACCTCGAAGGTATCCGCGTCGGCGGTCAGGCACAGACTACGGCTAACTTAGGCCTCCTCTTCAAACCCTTCAAGGGTTTCCGTATCGGCGCCGAATATACGCTCTATGACCGCAACTACAGTTACTACTCGCTCGGCGGCAGCAACCTCGCGCTCGGCAAGACCGTCAAGGTCGTTGAGCCCTACCGCTGTCCGATCGGTGGTACGCTCGATGCCCGCGCCAGCTACTCGTTTGAGTTCGGCTCCGTGCGCGCTACCCTCGCGGCGAACGTAACGAACGTACTCGACCAACACCATATCGAGAAAGCCTGGTCGGCTTCGACCGTCACCCAGACCATCTCGGAGAATACGAAGGATAATATCTATTTCTTCTACAACAAAGGTCGTCAATGGAACATCCGTCTTAAACTGCAATTCTAAAAGCATATGAAAAAGATATTTATCATAACTTTAGCGGCTTTGGCCCTCTCTGCGTGCACGGATTATTTTGACGAGCACTTGCTGGAGAACAACAACACCCAGATCACAGACATCCGTACCGGCATGACCTATACGCTGGTCGATGCGGATTATAAAGCGGTGGCGCGTAATGCGACCAATATCGCCAAGGCGCTGGCACTCGATCCCAAGGACTCCACGGCGCTCAAGGAGTTACAGGCGATCGAGAAAGAGAAATCTTTCACCGAGACCGCTTCGGCCGATATGTACCTGCCCGCCTTCCTGGTGGATAAATTCCCGTATCTGGATAACGGTACCATCTGCGACGTGCTCTATACCATGCGCGAAGGCAAGTCTCAACGCGTACAAGAGTTCGTCGGGGCACAGGGTTTTACCCTCACCCAGGATGACTACGAGACAATCTGGAACAAGCGCGGTGCAAGCTATGTCACGCCGACAACCAAACCCAATATCCCGGCCTTCCTGAGTACCAAACTGTCCACTGCTACCGAAGGCCAGATTGCGCTGATCTCGTACCAATTCTGCGAAGACGAGCCGGATTCCGCCGATCTGTCGGACTTCCTGCCGTATGAGTTGAACCTGAGCGAACTCCTCGTCTTTCCGGATAAGAAACGCCATAAGATACACGGATTGGTAGGTACGGTCAAATCAACGCTTAACGGCCGTTTCTATATGGTGGACGGCAATGATAGTATATACGTTTACGGTTTGAGCGATGAGGATGGCAAGAAGATATGGAAAGAGAAAGGAATTCAGACCGGCGATTCGATCATACTCATCGGCCGTTATGCCGAAGTGAATACGGAACCGCAGATTCTTGATGCGGTCTATGTAGAGCATAAACCGGCTAATCCGGCTTCGGCTCCGCGTCGTTCGCGTATGGCACGTCATTTCGAGACCATCAATGAGATCTACCAACTGACAGCCGAAGGCTGGAAGATCTACGAGAACGATCAGCTCAAGGTTGCTGAGGCTCTGCCGCAGAAGACCTACGATGCGGCCGGCGTGACCGCAATCACCGAGATGGATATCATCCTCAAGTACCTCCAGGCAGCGTACCCGTATCCCAAAGAGAAAGAGATCTACCTCATCGCGTACATGGGTAAGAACGGTGCTACAGCCGACGAGTGGATTTACGACGGAACGGACTTCGTCCTTACCACCGGTTACATTACCGAGACGATGTCTTTTGAGGTCAAGAACAACACCTGGGTGCCGAACCTCTCGACTTATCTGCAGGCGATGTTCGTTGGCGAAGGACCGGGTAAGTTCACCATCCAGCACGTAGCGCTCGACGGTCTGAATTATATCTGGCGTTATCAAGCCCTCTACGGTATGACCGCATCCGGCTATGTCAGCGGTACCAACCACCGTGTCGAGGATTGGTTGCTCTCGCCCGCTATCCGTCTCAAGAAGAGCGTACAACCGCAACTAACCTTCGATCATGCAGTGCGTTATGGAAACGTAACCGATAACCCCAAATGGCTCAACGTCATGGTGACCAATAACTTCACCGGCGATGTCACCACCACCGAGTGGAAGCACCTCGCATGGACGGTTGAACTGCCGGATGGCAGCAACTGGGTATTCCGTTCCGGAGGTGTGTTTGACCTCAGCGAATACAACGGTCAGACTATCGTCATCGGTTTCCGTTATGACACGAATCTGGACGGTATCGACGTGCCTTCCGCTCCGACCTGGGAAATCCAGAACCTCCGTGTCGGCGAGCCCGTCGAAGAAGAAAAAGCAGAATAAATCAAAATATGTTTAACTAACCCAATTTATTAAAATTATGCAAAAAATCTTTTCTCTCGCAGCTGTCCTCTTTGCTGCCATGACGATTAGTGCACAGGAGACGATCACTTGTGCGCAAGCTAAAGAACTGATGCCTGCTCAAAAGGATGCATCTACTGACGTAGAGTACATCGTAGTAGGTTATGTAACCAAAATTGTCAGCAATCCGAGTCCTTCGCGTACCGATCCAAACGTGATGCAACAACGTTTCTACATGGACGATGAAAAAGGTACGGTTGAAACCGTTAACTGCTATTGGTGCGATCTGCCCGAAGAGTATAAAACAGATGGTCTGAACTTAGGCGATAAGATCTCTGTAAAGGGCAAAATTATCAACTACAACGATGGTCCGGAATTGAAGAATGCTCCTATCACCATGCTGGAGCGTGCAGAGGTGGCCGTTGAAACCTTTGAAGTTTCTGTTTGTGAAGCGCTGGAAGAAGGTAGTTCGATGAACCCCGGAGACATCTCTACGGATATTTTCCGCGTATCCGGTCGTATCAAAGGTACGGTTTCGTCCAATGAGTATCATCAGCATACGTTTGATATGGCTTGTACCGATTCGACGGATTTCAAGGCATATCTCTGTGCTGCAGAGGCAGGTATCGAACTCGGTAAGGGTGACTCGGTGGTTGTAGTCGGCAAACTGCAGAACTACAACGGTACCATCGAGATCTCCAACGGTACGGTAGAGCTCGTAGAGAAGAGCGAGGAGAAAGAGGTGATCCTCAAAGTGACGGTTGCTGAGGCGGTCGCAGCTGCGATGGAGTTGCCGAAGGGAAAGACCAGCGATGACCGTTATGAGATCATCGGCTACGTAGATTCGATTGCTATCGAGTACAGCGAGCAGTATAACAACATCTCCTTCTTCATGACGGATAGCATGGAGAACCCGACCTATGATTTCGAGGCTTACCGTGTGGCTTGCACCGCTGATCAGGCTCCGAAAGTAGTGGTAGGTAAACTCGTGCGCGTCGTAGCTGCGATCCAGCACTATTACAAGGCTGCTACCGAAGGCCAAGACGAGATCGAACTCGCTGAGACGGTTGCAGGTGGTATCCTCTCCTTCCCGGAGGAAGATGCAGTGATCTACACCCGCGATAACGGCAAAGCCATCAAGCGTATCGAGAACGGTCAACTCGTGATCATCCGCAACGGCGTACGTTACAACGCTGTCGGGGCAATCGTTAAATAATCGTGAAAACGAATAAATCCGTAATAGTTTGCTTGTTCTGTCTGCTTGCGCTCAACGCGCAGGCAGGCACGAACTTGCAGATATACTACGATTTCGGATCCCGCGGAACCGCGCTCCCCAACCAGAGAACCAACCGCGTCACAACAACCCTCGAACTCTTCTATCCCGATGCCTGGGGAAACACCTTCGCCTTCATCGATTTTGATTATAACATCAACCCCATGGACCCCAAGAACACCCCCTTCATGGCGTACGGCGAGATCGCACGCTGCCTCAATTTCTGGCAGCAGACCAATGCCCGCGACCTGAGTGTGCAGGTCGAGTACAACGGTGGTCTCGGACTCTTCAAGGGAGAGGGTGGGGCCCTCGGCGGTTACGGGATCCATCATGCCGCACTCGTCGGACTCAACTACTGCCTCCACACACAGGACTTCAAGAACATCTTCAACCTGGAACTCCTCTATAAATACATCCTGTCCGAAGGCAACGGGATCCACAACAACGTGCCCCTTCAGTTCACTTTCGTCTGGGGCTGCGATGATTTCTGTACCGCACCCGGACTCCGCTTCTCCGGTTTCCTCGATGTATGGGGAGAGAAGATAGGTGGACAGCAGTCGGTGGTGCTCATCTCCGAACCCCAACTCTGGTACAATGTCGGACGATGGTTCAAGTGCCCCAACCTCAATATCGGCACGGAGATCGAGTTCTCCTGTAACTTCACCGGCAAAGGCTTCATGGTCAACCCCTGCCTCGGTATCAAATGGACGTTTGACTAAAAAAAAGAGCCACACGGCTCTTTTTTAATGGGGTCCCCAAACAATTTTTAATTTTTGGGGAAAGCGTAGATCAAGACGTAGTGCTTTATAAGGGCAGAGCCCGCAATCGCACGAGTCTTAGATCAAGCGCTACTGGTGTTGTTCGCGGAGTAGATCATTCACCGTCTTCACGGGGTTGAACGTGCTCACAGGAACCTCCACGAAGATCGTGTTCCAGCGGCTCATCGCACCGTTCCACAAGCCCGGCAACTCGAGTGCCAGCAGTTCCTTACCGTCCTTACTCTTATTGGAGATAAAGCCCGTCTTCGGATCCACGTACTTCGGCAGGTCAAACGGCTTGCCTTCGTAGTCACGGATCGCGCAAACGAGATCCACCGGGTTAAAGTGCGTACTCTGCTTCATCAACTCCGGATCGCTGATCTGCGTGCTCTCTAAGATCTGGCAACTGATACTGCCGTCTTCCTCGCGAACCAGGAACGGACCACCGCCGGGCTCACCCGTGTTCTTCACTACGCCGCACACGCGGATAGGACGATTCAGTTTGGCGCGCTCCTCATCGCTCAGGTTCGGATCTTTCAGCGCCTCAAACACACGCTTCTGCTCCGTAACCAGCACACCTGCCAGGATCTGTTTGTAGCGGATCGTGTCTTTCTTCAGACGATCAGGAACCACGTTGTCGATGTTCTTGATGAACACGATATCGGCATCCTGCTGGTTGAGGTTCTCAATTAGCGCACCGTGTCCGCCCGGACGGAAGAGCAACTTACCGTCTTTCGTCCTGAACGGCGTACCGTCGGGATTGGCAGCTATCGTATCCGTACTCGGCAACTGCTCCGAGAACGTCACGTCGTACTTCACACCATATTTCTCTTCGAACTTCTGGAGGTTGTCTGCGATATGCTGACGGAAGAGCGGCAGGTGGTCATGGCTTACCGTGAAATGCACATAAACGGTCGGTTTCTCACCAGCCTTTGCCGGAGCTACGCAGTACTGCGCACCCTCTACCAGATGCTCTAACGCAGGCGTGCGCGCGCCATCGCGATATTTATGGAATAAGAGCAAGCCCTTCGGCAGCTCACCGTAATGCATGTCGTTCAGCAGATAACGCACTGCCTCCTGACCTTCCTTACCTGCCAGTTGCGGACCAAACGCAAATTGATCCTTGTGCGCCAGGAATTCCTGAATGAACGGCGTCTCAATACCGTCCTCCAGGTACTGGAACAGGTTCTTGAACATACGGCTGGCTGCACCGGATGCCGGAACGAACTTCAAGATCTTGTGTCCCTCTTCCAGGTACTTCTGCCAGGCAGCGATGTACTCCTCCTGCTCGGCACGCTTCGGCGCCAAAATGCCCTTCTTCGTCGAGGCCGGCGCTACGATGTCTAACTCGGGAAAACCATTACGGAAACACTCCAACTGAGCCTCCGCTTTTTCCACCGAAATACCGCGAGCTTGTAATTGCTCCAGGTCTTGTGCACTGAAATTACTCATGGTCGTAAATTTTTAAGTTAATATATCGGGTTAATTATGTTTCACCATCCAACACTCGATCCCTAATGTGTCCACCTCTTTCTTGTACCGCTCAAACAGCTCCATTCGTATCGCGTCCGAGCCGTTCGATCGTGCAGGGTCGGGGACCCACGGGACGTCCGGATACAACAGCACATACAGGTCCATCGGATACTTCCTGATCGCCTCGTCCAACCACTCCGGCCAGCGCCCGAACGCGTAGTCAAACCATACTTTCGTAATGATCAGCTCCGTGTCAAAAACCACTAATCCCTCATCCCTGATCGCTAACCGTTCAATTTGCTTCTTCGCTATCTCGCACAACTCCTCGTACGTCACTTCCGTCGTGCCCTTCTTCTCCACATACTCCCGCGCGTACTCCGGAACATACGTCCCCTTATACTTCGCCGCGATCTCTTTCGCTAACGTCGTCTTCCCCGTACTCTCCGGTCCTATGATTCCTATCCTGTACATCCAATCACCAATAACCAATAACCAATCACCAATAACCAATAACCAATCACCATTACCTCGTCAACATTAACTTAATGTTGAGCCCGACATTATCTGCCTTCACCGGATAGCTGCTGCTGATCAGCGGTGTCGTGCCTTGGTGGTCGTAGAACAACTGCAGGTTAATCTTCTGGCTCAGCACGTAGTCCGCCGAGATCTTGATGCCCAGCACTTTGTTGCCGCTCGAAGCCTGCGTGATACCCTCGTCGATCTTGCGCAGCAGCATCATCACGTTCTTGTACGATACATCCACTTGCAGCTTCAGATCGTTGCTCACTTTCCGCTGCCCGCCGTCTTTCTTCTTCGTGATGAAATTGAGGTTCTTGATCGTGTAACCGCCGCCGATCACAAACTCATTCGTATGTCCTTCGGTCAGCTGGACACTCGTTACGTTCAGCGCCAAGTTACGTTGTTTGCGATACTCCGCCTTCACGTTCAGCGAGTTCTTCATTGTCAGATTCAGACCGATCAGCGGCGAGAAAGCCTCCGTGATCGTCACGTTCGAGATATCGTATGCCGAACTCGGGATCGGTTGTTCCGTCGTTACATCGCGCACGAAACCGACCTGACGCTGGTCTCCCTGACCTTCCGCCGGTACCCAGGTAGAGTAGGAACCGAACGATCCGATCGCGTACTTACAGGTATAAGCGTGCGTCAGCGTCACCGACTTGAAATGTTCCTTCATCCATGGTAACCGGCCCAGACCGTCGTACGTCACCGACCAGTTAGGTAATATACTCAATACGCCCAAGAACGGATTCAGACTCACTTTGCTTGCATCCCGTCCCGTGTAAGCCGCCAGGAACGCCGGTACCAGTACATCCGCCGATTTATCCGATACGTGTCCGTTCTTGCCGTTGAACGCCTGACCCGCATAGACACTTCCCTGCAGGAAGCCCACATCCGGATACCGCACATCCGCATACTGTGCCTCCACACGGTCGCGCAGCACCGACCGGTTCTCTACAAACCGCTCATACGCGCTGTTGCCGAAATTCTCCTCCTGCGAGCCGACCTTACTGAAGATCGTTCCGATCGCTACCTGACTGATATTGAACGATCCCGTCACGTTCTCCTGCAAGTGCTCGTAGCTGTAGATGATCGAGGTCGAAGATGCCATATATCGCTTGCCGTTCAACTGGATCTTCAGTCCCGGCAGCGGCTCCAGCGTCAACTTGATATCCAGATCCGCCGTATGTGCCCGCGTCGCCGGTTGTACGACGCTCGTGTCGCCGGTCAACCATCCGTGACTCTTCGCGCGGTCGATCATGTCCGCCGGGATGAAACCGAACGCGAAATCAAAGCCCGGGGCATACGCACCGTTCACCTTCCGCTGACCCATGAAACCTGCCTCCGGCTCAAAGCCCGGCAAGGCCATCGAGTTGGTTTCCCGATAGGTCACCTGCAGTTTCCGTATCATCGTACCCATATACGCGAACATATCGCCGGCTACCTGCTTCGGTGTCCGTTGGTTCGGGTCTTTGGTCGTCACCGTGATCGTCGCATTCGCGCAGTCTGCCTTCGGCGTCACCGTCACTTTCGTGTTTCCCGCCGGCTTGAAGCTCAACGGAACGGCCTTACCCGTCGAATCGACGGCGCTCACCATGATCAGTTCGCTGTTCAGACGGTGCACCACATCGACCGGCTTGCCT
>Ga0247611_10008517_pt1 | contig 12616 bp, 12 predicted proteins | sample 177DNAGHGhighgp2_FD_192422 | JGI IMG/M metagenome (GOLD analysis project Ga0247611, IMG submission 192422) | Sheep rumen microbial communities from Palmerston North, Manawatu-Wanganui, New Zealand - 1770 DNA GHGhigh gp2 | ecosystem: Host-associated > Mammals > Digestive system > Stomach > Rumen... | reverse complement strand
GAAATGTGTGGAAAAATACCTTCGTTTGCTGTAGCGGTAAACCCGTATTTGGTCAAACACATTGTAAGAGAAAGATATGTTTTTGACACAAACGAAAACGAAGCGAAAACTCTTCTTAAAAGAAAAGTTGAAAATATTCTACCTAAAGTAAAAGTAACAAACGGCGGAGATTTTATTTTAGACGCACCAACAATCTATTCAAGCAGTGAAGTTGTTGGAAAGTTCATTCATAAAGAAGGAGAAGGAGACGAAGGCTTCGCTGATATGGAACTTCAACCTGAAGTTGCTAAAACTTTAAAACACATATATTTCAAAATCAACAATACAGATACAAAGTCTGCACATATTCGGCGAGAATACATTCGCGATAAAGATAAGGAAGTACTCGTCACAGATATACGGGATACTCCTGTAAAAGATGATTGTAAAGAGCAGCCTATCGATGCGCTTCAAGATTGTCTTAAAAGAAGTTCAACAAGTGCCAATCTGCTAATAAACGATGAATACAACTCATCAAGTGCTGTAATTTATTCTATGCTAAAGCCTTTCTTTAACGAGCTGTTGTCTAATTTACAGCCATTCTGTGAAAGACCTAGTGAAGAAAACTATACTAAAATTGACAACAATGTTGTTGGTTTACTGTATTCCGGTGGAAAAGATTCTACATGTAGATTGCTCGAACTGCTGTTCCAGGGAAAAAGTGTAGTACCTATTGTCAACACATTTAATGCAAATAGCACATCAGATTTGTTGGCAAGGGATATATCAATTTGCTACACTTTGCATGATATCTATAAAAACAGAGGTTCATATTCTGGAAAGCTGTATCGTCCAAAATTCTTATCATACCAAGCTTATTGGTTTGATTCGGACAGATGCGGTTTTTCACAGCAGCAGTACAACGCATTACTTCCATCGTTGGCAGGAACGACTTTCTTACGTCATTGTGAGAAAATTGAAATGTGCTTGATTCTTGGTGACCAGGGTGTTTCATATATGAACGAGCTTAACAGAATCTTTAGAAACGGATTAGCTTTCAATAGATTCAATTATTTGGATAATTCTAAGTTTCCAAAGCTTGAATTCCCATATATCAAGCTCGATAAAGATGACATCATTGTCAAACTTGACAGATATTTGAAACGTCTGCATGCAAATGATGATGCTGGATATATTGATGGAAACAATGAAGACGTATTATACATTCCATCATGTCAACAGCCATACGTTCACAGTATAACAATTCAGCACAGACATGACGGCACATATTTAAGAGTTGCTATGAGGGATTGTGGAAATTGTCATGATTGTGAATCTAAAATACATGTGCTGCGACACCAATCTGATTTTGAACACGTTTTATACGTGCCACTCAAGATTGTTGATAAGCCTCCATTTGCAAATGTATCGACAGAACTGCTGCGAAATATAGTTTACAAAACAAGTAATATATTTGCCGGATACAGTGGACACAGCTATTAATACAAACTTAACAGAGAGGTTCCTTATTGAAAGGAACCTTTCTTTTATATATTTTAAACTTGATTGAGGAGGTGGAAAAAATGGAAACTGTTAATTGGTTGACTAAAATCAAGAATAAGTTTTTGATGCGAAAGATTCATTACGTTGGACAAAAGACAATACAGCTTTACGAAAATGAAACTAAAGATGGAACGCCTCAGCTTTCTTATCACGCTTACGATGCCAAATCTCGTTACGGTATCGCTAAGAAGAATAACGAATACGTTGCACACATCTTAAACCAATACTTTGAAAAACTTGGTATTGTTTCTATAGCAAAAGATTATGGTGAATCACTTAAATGGCCTTTTGCATTCTTTATAGATCAATTCGACGCTTTCAATAACGATGATGTAAATGTACTCGTTAGCAAATCGCTGGGTTTCATAAAATACAAATATGACAATACGGAATTTGTTTGTATGTTTGATAATTTACATGGTGCTCTGGTAAAGATGAAAATGGAAGTCACTGAAACCCCTGAGAAAGTACTTATAAAAATGTATGAGGTGGAACGTCATGGAACAACCTATTAAATTCGAAGTAAAAATTCCTTGGTACATAAGTCTAAAAGGAACTGTTAAAGAGTTCTTCAGAATATTATCTGGTGGACAGTATTGTTGCAATTGTAAGATATGCTTTGATTACGAATGCGAATACTGTTATATTCGTAAACCACATTGGCATTCTAAGCAGATTCGAACAAAGTTTGAACCTCTCAAATGTAATTCCAAATGGTGGCTGCGAGTAGCAAGAGCTTTCAAAAGTCTAAAATCTGATAGGAGGGAAGATTAAATGCGTAAATCTATAAGAGATCCATTCTTTTACAATACAATTGACAGGGATGATTTCTGGAATGCTTTTGTTCGCGCATTTACATTCCGTTACAATAAGTATCAGGAAGACCATATGGATATGCTTGATGTCATACTCGAAGCGTGTTACAACAATAACAACATAGGTTGCTTCTCATGCTATTATAACGATGAAGATTTCTTTATCCATGATACATGTAGCAATGTTATAGTTGGATGGTATAAACATTTTGGCCGATGCAATTGTGTAAATGTAAAAGATTTCACAGCAAAAGACCTATATCAATTCTTTAAAGAATTGAGAATGGAATGCTATGTGAACCACATGTATCACATTGCGACTCCAGAATGGAAAGCTAAAATCGAAGCTGAGGCTAAAGCTAGTGAAGCCAAACGAAACGATCCAGCATACCAAGAAAGGTTAATACGGAAAGTAACAATGAACTCTATGTACGGAGTCATGTGTAATCCGGATCCAGCGTTTGCTCCGTCTTTATTAGACCCTAAAACACGACAAAAAATTTTAAAAGCAAGAAAGGAGGCTAAAAAATGAACAGTCGTAGAACTGCTGCTATATTGGGTGCGTTTGGTGCACTTACAGCACCTTTATTGAATTCTCCCGGTGGAGGAACTCATATCAAACCTATTGAAAAGACTCGGATGAAAGGATTGTCATCCGAGGAAATGGGCACAAAAGGTAACGGTAAAAAGTTATCTAGAGCCCAGAGAAAAGCGAAAGCAAGGAAGCGAAAATGATACAAACTAAAATAATTCACATTTGTTCAGAAGAGATTTCTGATGCAGAGCGTATTTTGAATTCAACCCTTCAGGAAATACAGCGCAATGGTCGTCACATTGAAGACATTCGCGAAATTTCTATCAAAGGTGTTCCACGTATTGCTATAATATACGATGATTTCACTGAACCTATGGTTGATACTGATGTTGCTGCTAACACTGAACCTGCTAAGCCTGTAAAAGAAGAAAGACCAAGAATGGTTATTTCTACCACTCCATCTGGCGGAAAATTCATGATAGTACATCATGTTGCCGACGTAGCGGATACAAAGAAATGGGAAGGTTGGCAAGTAGGTTGTAACGGTGATAGAGTAGCCGGAATGGATGACGCCAACTTACTTGTAATCGACACTTGGACTGACAGTTTCTTAAGCGACAAAATACGAGAATATGTAAATGCGGCTATGTCATCAACAGCAGCATATAAAACTCGTACTACTAGATTCACAATCCATGAAGTTCTCGTTGGTATAAGTAAAAGCGCTGAAGGCGAAACTTCAAAATATGTTCCAGGAAAAATCATGGCAACCGTTATCAATACCGATGATAATGTATCCGAAATTTGTAAGCAACTGTTTGAGCATACAATCGAATACATGCAGAAGCAATCTTCTAAACCAAGCGTATCACAGGAGAAAAAAGATGACAATAAGTGAAGCGTATCTGCTTGGTCGAAAAGATGAAAAAGAACGCCCTACACCGCTTTGTATTAATCCACGAAGCATTTGCGTTCGCTGTACAAAACGACTAACTTGTCCAGATGCGGATACTGGTGCTTATGTTGACAACTGCAAAGACTTCAATTTGACACCAATAAGTTCTATATACGTTGACGTCAAATGTAAGCGACCTGTTTTGAATAAATAGCTAATGTCAAATAATAAGAAGAGTCCCGTCTGCTGGGACTCTTCTTTTTTTGTTATATTTTCATTCGAGTTGATAATGCTTCACTTCTATAGCATCCTGTATACTAACTGGTAATTGTTCGAAAAAATTATAACCTGTTATTTCTTCAACATACCTGCACGTGACAACATAGTCTCTTAAGTCCCTCAATTTACAAGACTTAAGATTTGGCATGCATACAGCAATTACATTCGTCTCCTTATTAATTCTACTAATATCGTTATCTCCAACAGGCAATACAAGTACTACCTTCCAACACCAGCGTGGCACGGCGACGTGCTTCTCAGATATATACAACGTCATTTTTCCAGTGTCACTTTCTCCACCGATCTCAGCAATGCCGGCATAAATATAAAGTTCATTCCTTCTTCGACTAATTTTCGGCAATAGTCTTCAAAGTCTTTCCATGGACCTCTATTTAAAGCCGGCGTCTGGGGGACGATGTTTGTAGTTATAAATGTCTCTTTGCCTAAGTTATAGTTATTTCTATCAGCATTAGGACATAAATGACCTCTATCAAAACCAGAATTATTATAGTAAGAATGCTTTGGCTTCTCCCATTTATCTGGTAGTAAAGGGTCTACTACAAATGTGCCCGAATGTCTACCTGTACCTAAATCCGAAATATCTAAGTGCCAGGCAACCCAGTTAGGGATTAAGTAATCCCTATTGTAAGAGATGGAGAATGTCTCATGCTCTATCAAGTAGTTATTCGGACTTGATAGAGCGTCCTGTTCAGCATTGCTAGGGTTTCCTAAAGTTAACGCAGAGTTATCTTTAGCAATTAATCCTATTGTCAATACGAACAGAAAAACTAAAGCTAATAGTTTTTTCATTGACACCTCTCATAACTAAGTCTAAAAACATTATATTGACTAATTTTAATAAATAATATGGAGGTTACTATAAATGTTTAACGAAACAATGTTACTGCGTAGACTCCAACGCCGTATTGGTTCGAGATTATACAGTTGTGTTGACGAACAGTTTTTTATTGATGTACTCAATGAAGAAACCCTCGAAACATTTTCATCATATTATCCAAAACTTGTAAAAGGTATTCGTATTACAGAATCTATGGGTATGAAGACTTACGACCCACAGACAGGTCAGGAACGTATTGAAATCTACCAGATTCCAAAGCTTAATCCTGAAGACGAATATATTGGAATCGAACAATTCTTATTCCCTGGACAGGGTTACGAACAGGCATTTAGTGGCTATAACCAGCCGTTAGTTGATGCTGCTTTTGGTAAAGTTCAGAGTCTTCAGCCTATTCCAGCAATACGATGGACATGTTCTTTTGAAGAACCAAACTTCTGTAGGATTACTCCTTATAGAACAAACCACGTTGATTTCACTTTGATAATGCAGCGTAAGATACGACTTAACGAAATTCCAAATGGTATACAGGAATATTTCCTAAGGCTGTTTGTTCTCGATTGTAAAATTGCATTATACAATGAATATCCGTCAGCTCGAGAAAGCGGAGTTATCAACGGTATTGAAGTAAATGCAAACCTTGCCGATTTCCAGTCTGCTGAACGCGATAGAGAATCATTGCTCGATATATTCGAGGAAGATTATCAGAAGAATCCTGAAAGATTCGCTGGCTTCTTAGACCAGGCTTAATTCGTATGATTAAACGTATGGTAACAGGAGGTGATCTAATCTTTCAATCATTATATCGGCTATACGTTTTGAAACTATAAATCCGGGTGTTAAATCTTACTCTGGCAGCCGGAGATTCGCTTTAAAACAGCGAAGTTCCTATACATATATTGGCTCCTAGGGTCAAACCTAGGAGCCTTCTTTTTTTATTTAGTTAATCTCATATAAAAAGTACTTAATATAATAGTGGGAGAAGTAGTAAGGAAATAAAACAAAACATCCAGTCCTTACGAAATAAAAGTAATGTTAAAAGAAATTAAAGGTCTTGACGAGGTTATTCAGCATGCGGTATTCTTTGCTGATTGGGTTTGGAATTCATATGACAAACCTGGTTTTGAAAAAGATTACAACATGGAAGAAGCTAGAAGACGTCGTGATGAAGATGTAGTTCTTAAAGAGAACGGTGTAGAAAACGCTGTATGGTCTTTATCAAAAGACTGTGGCAACAGAACTTACACTACTCTTCTTGTACGCTTCAGTAGTCTGACAGATATGGCAGCAGAGCTTCTGCGTCTTGACATGGCTAATAAACTTATTCCGTTTGACCAGGCAACTGGTAATGGAGAAGGTGAAGATGAATATCTCGGCCAGTTTGACGGAGACGACATTTACATCTGCCCATTTGGATTAACTTATGAAGATGGATGGCTTACATTAGAGCTCAAAATCTTCAGAGAATAGTCCAAAACCCGAAAGCACTTTATGTGTGAGTAGGGTTATTTTTTTTCTTCATATAATATCATAAAACCTAATATACATTATAGTAGATTTCGTTACCGAATCTTTAGTAAGTTAAAGTTGTTACAGCATATCGTAGATAGTCTTTCGTCATTGAAAGAAAGTAGAGAACTGAAAACTCGGGAAGTGCTGGGGAACTTTGGATGGCAATAGCCTTCCTAAACACCCTACCATTTTTGCAAACCATAAATAGGAGAATTTATATGATTGAGCCGTTGAAAAACTTCGAAGGCATGAACTTAACAATCAACACAAACGAAGATTGTAACTTGGCTTGTAAGTATTGTTATGAAATCAACAAGAAACACAAAGTCATTCCAAAGGAAAATATCATAGGATTTATTGATAGAATTCTCGAAGACCCTGACCCAATTGCTGTAACCGGCACAGAAGATGAGTGGATGCTTCACACAGGTGTAATTCTTGACTTTATCGGCGGAGATGCTTTGATGCATCCTGATATTGTCGACTTCGCTCTTACATATCTTGTTCAACAGATGAACATCAAGAACCATCGCTGGAAGGATAATTGGCGTGCTTCTATTTCTACAAACGGTACACTGTTTGAAACAAAAGGCGTAAAAGAACTCATTGAAAAATGGAGAGACAACCTTTCTATCGGTATCAGTATTGACGGTTGTCCTGAAATCCATGATAAAAACCGTATTATGGCAGAGCCTAATCCTGATGGTTCTGAACGCGGTTCTATGCAGTACATTATGCAGTCTTGGCCATGGGTAAAAGCAAATCTTACATTTACTCCAGATCAGACAAAATCTACTTTGGCAAAAGACAGTATTCCATACATTTTTGAATCTCTCAAGTTCATGCATGAAACTCTTGGTATGCACTACATTAACCAGAATTTCATCATGGAAGCAAATGGTTGTACAGACGAAGACTATATGCGTCTTGACGAAGAAATGGAAAAGTGTGTAGATTATCTTATTGAACACAGACACGAACTGTATTGGTCAATGGTTGAAAGACAGGGTACAGATGCTCGAAGTTTTGATATTCATGCTGCCGAAGAAAACCTTGATAAAGGTTGGTGTGGTTCTGGTGCTATGCCTTGTGTAGGTATGACTGGAAAAATCTATCCTTGTTTCCGCTGGCTGCCACATACTCTGGCAGACTATAACAGCGCAGAAGCTCATTGTGTAGGAGATATCAAAGAAGGTTTCACACACAAAGAGAGATTCCGTGAAGTTAAGGAAGCAACTCGTAGAAAGATTTCAAGTAAATATTGTATGTCTTGCGAATATGAAGCAGGTTGTCCATATTGTATCGGCGGATGTTTCAGCGAATTCGGTAAGTTCAAACGAACTGAACACATTTGTACAATTTCTAAGATTCGTAACAAATGGGCACGTATCTACTGGAAACGTGTTGAAGAGCTTGAACACAACGGTACAAAATACTTGGTTCATAACATCAACGAATATTACAAGGGTGGTGTAAGCAAGAAAGAAAGATAAGGAGAAACGTATGTCTAAAAATAAACGTAATTTACTCATTGTAGTAATCAGTTTGTTCGTCGCTGTTGTGCTTTGTTCTACAGCACCATTGTTTGCTGCTGGAAAGAAAAACGGTACAATGCCTTATGCAAAGAAATGCGAAAAATGCATCGAAGCAAGAAAGAAAGATAAGACCGCTTGGGGTGATATCGGTATCGCGCATCGCGACTTTGGTACTCCAAACGTTCATATCGACGGTAAAGCTTACACGTATTATGTGTGTTGCTATGGTCATCGTTATTTAGTTCCACTGGATAACGAAGATAAAGAATAACGATATAAAAACAAACTCTCTGGCACTAAGCCAGAGAGTTATTATTTGTTTACAAAATAGCAACCGAGATAGCAGGATTGAAACTTACATCAAGATTTGAAATATTTGAATTAGCTTCGTCAATTTCATTCTTGATAGAAAGATATTCTGAATTGACACTAGTTGTACCCTTATCACAATAGATAGTTTGTAACTGCTGTGGAGTATAATTGTTCAATCCATAATACTCAAAGTATCTGATATTAGGAACATCGTCCTTTACAGATTTAAGCATTTCATCGATATTGATTTCAATTCTGTTTGTAGTAGTTGCACTCTGTATATCAGAAATATATTCGATAATCTTACTCTTAATAGTTGATACCAAATAAGTCTTGTTTATATCTGTGATAGAATCATCGAATTTGACACCTATTTTTAATGAAATAGCAAGACTGTCAAGGAACTCATCTTCGTCCTTCTCAAGATTCTTGAACTTGAATGTGCTACTTGCTCCAGATGTAGTCTTAACACCTGCAAATAACAAACAACCACTTGGGAAATCTCCAGAAAGTGTATCAAGTTTATTCATTAAGTTACTATAAGAGTTAATTACATCAGAGAATTTATTCTTTACAGCATAGATTCTTGAGTATGCCGGAATCATCTTAAGATAACCAATCTGCTGACTTTCAACGTCTACGATTGGTTTTCCATTTGCATCCAGCATTACGTCGCCAGCATGATACTTGTAAACGATATTACCTGTTTTACCTGCAAAGAAGATTACGTTAGACTCTGTAGAGTCAAATACTACCGCAGAAACAGTGTTCTTAATAAACGAACCATCGTTGCACAAACCTGTTGTAGAATCGTAACGAGTCCACTCAAGAGTTGTAAGGTCATAAGATGAAACACGTCCATCTATACCGGCAAACAATACGTTTACATCATATCCGATAACAGCGCAGATGTCTCCACCCATGTTGAGACCATTGTCAGCCAATCCTGCTCCCTGGTTATAGGTTGACCAAGTATTCTTAGCAATATTGTAACTAGCAATGTATCCATCTTTACCGGCAATTACGTAAACACCGTTTGTTACACAAGAAGCGTATACTGAAACCTTACCGATTACAGAACCGTCGTTCATGTTTGCAAATGTACCAGAAGTAATATCAAGAGTAGAAATTCTGCCTTCAATACCACTCATGTACAAAATACTTTCAAGATACTTTGATACTGTAAAGATTGATTTATAGTTTCGAACAGAACCGTCGCTGTATGGATGTTCCATAGAACTGAAGATGCTTGTTGTGTTGTAAGCATACCAAGTGTTGGTGTCAACGTTGAACGAGCAGACACGTCCAGAACCACCAGCAAATACAATAATTCTATCGCCATTACTAGCAAGATAAGACTCTGCTGCATAAATTGGTTCTCCGCCCATCGCATTACCATTATTATAAATAGTAGCGATAGAGTTACCAGAGTCACCATTGTATTTACGCCAAGTGTTAGAACTTAAATCACAAGAAGCAACGTAACCTTTGTCACCGAATACAACAAGAATATCTTTATCAGATTTATTCTTTACAACAATCATACCACGAACGATAGCGCCGTTCATAGCAGTTCCAACGTTTCGAATTACGAAAGATGTGTTGTAGTTTGCACCTGTTCGATATATCTGAGTAGAGTTATAAGGATACCATGCACCAAACTGGTCTGGAGCTTTAGAATCGAAACATCCGATTCGTCCATCTTCTCCACCAAAAATAACAAGACCGTTCCACTGAACCATTGCAAAAACGGATTCCTGTCCTAAGATAGAACCGTCGTTGTAGATACCAGTTGTATCACCATCTTCGTTACTCCAAGTCCAGTTTGCATTACCAAGAACGTTAAATGTACCAACACGTCCGTTGTACTCTTTCTTGATATCTCCTGCACTGTGAAGTTTTACGTATTTGTCTATAGTAGAAGTTGTACCATCTGGTAATTCTTTAACGTCTTTTTCGATAGCATAAACACCATCTACCATTTTGTATTCATCTGTAGCATAAGTGTCAGCAATGTCTTTGTCGGCAACCTTATAAGTTGGTTGAGTAAGTTTTACATCAGGAATGATATTAATCTTGTCACTCATATCTGTAACGAGATTGATATTATCGACAGAGTACAGGACTCCGACGTAATAGTTGTCGAGCTGCTCTACTTCTGTCAAATAGCTATTATAGCTATTCATAATTCGTTCGTCTTCAGTATTCTTGAAGATAATAGCGAGTTCAAGATTAATCTTTCCGTCAATATAATAGAACGAATATGGTGCAGAAGAATATGGCAGTTTAACGATAGAGTTATCTGTGATACCGATCTTTCCATTAGATGTGAGTGTTGAATTTGTTTTAAGGAATGCTCTACAAATGATTACTTTATTCTCTTCATCAAACGTACAATCGTCAAGATTTACATTTGCGACGTACTTTGTTCCATCAGCAGTATTCTTTACAATTACACGAATCTTCATGTAAGGAAGTTCATCACTTGGAAGATTCTTAAGATGAGAAATGATAGATTCACTAGTATTAACTGTGAATGAAATCATATAGTAATCTTTGAGAGTTGATTCTGCATCATTCAATGCGCGTAAGTTTGTATTAAGTGGATTTCGGAATACAGATGCACTTACAATAGAAGCTTTATCCAAAATAGTAGGAGACAAGAATTCCATCTTAGTGCTTCCTACAAAGTCAATACTTTCATCATAAACAGTTGTACTTAAGCTGTAACCGTTCTGAATTCGGATAAAGTATGGGAAAGCCATCTGGTCTGTTTTATTAAGAAGGTATTTTGAATAGAAATCTGAATAAGATTCCTGGTCTTCATATTTTACATATCTGAAAACCTTATCCTTCTCATCAAACTTGAATATATCAGACGGCTTAATTGTTCGAGAACCTGTTTCAGGATTAAGTGCAATCTCATCATACAGGTACGACATTGTTATCATTTTTGTAGGAATTACATACGAATCTTTATCTGCTAAGAAGCTGTAAAGAATGTATTCCATTGAATGCAAATCGTATCTGAATTTAAATGCCGTCAATCCGTGTCTTTCAGCAACACTCTCAATTTGACTAGGAGAAATGAGATTCGAAGAAATATCCTGTGTTACAAGGCTACGGATTTCTTCGATAGTCTTTGCATTAGAGCCACCAGTTGCTTTACAATCAGTAAGAGTTCCTGAAGGAACAATGTTTACCAATGCTTCCTGATATGGGTCTGACAAATCCTGAGCGAACGATACGTTCAAGTCTGCGTTGTTTACGCTTTCATCGTCTGTAGAATCAAACTTGAAATTACCATCTTTTCCAGATGTAGTGTATGTGACAACTTTAAGCTGTCCATTTGTAGGGTTGAAAGCAGAAGGAATCTTAGAGAATCTAAGACTGATTTTCTTTGCACCAGAGTTTTCTGTAAGAGAATAACTCATTCCAGTAGTCTGCTGTTCACCCTCAAGGAATACAGGAAGCTGCCTATATTCAGATGAACTCTGTGGTTTATACAGTACGACGAAACCTATAAGGTTATTATCATATTCGACTGTAAAGTTTGTGCTTTCACCTGAAAGATTGAAAGTCTTATAATCACGAGCATACTGTTTAACGCTAAGATACATTGAGAAGTATTTAACGTTATCTTTTACAACATCGTTTCGTGTTGTGATAAATGCATTTGAAACTGAAACGACATCGCCAGCTTCTTTATCATCTGTATTATACTTTGCGTAAATGCTTGTATTTGTTTTTCCATTAAGAGTGTATTTTGAAATAATGATATCTACATTGTAGTCTAATGTGAAAGTTGGCTTATCTCCAACGTAGAATACAGTCCCTTTATTAAGCGTAAGTTTGAACTTTCCATCAGATGTAGGAACAGCGGCTTTCACGAGTTCTTCTTCTGGATAAGAAAGAATGAAACCCATTTCAGCTGGTGTAGCATAAATACCACTAAGGTCATCTGATTTAAGATGTCTCAAAAGGGATTTCATAAGAATAGCCGTCGATGGTTGAATTTCATTCTTTGCCATCAACGAATTGTAGTATGTGTAAGCTGCTATTTTAGCAAGTGATGAAGATAACGAACCTACAAAGCTTGCTGGAGAAGTTGCAAAAGCCTCATTTGGATTTATAACGCCTTGCTTGAGATTACTTGCAAAATCTGTAATAACACTAGCTACACTATTTTTATTGATATTACTCATTTTATATCTCCGTTACAACCACATGAGTTTGTTTCCATCCACAATGTACGGAACACCGCCCCAGTTGTTATCCATATTATTCATTTCTCTATTTTTAAGATTAAGACGTCTCATAGAGTTAGGGTCAATA
>Ga0247611_10008516_pt1 | contig 12616 bp, 9 predicted proteins | sample 177DNAGHGhighgp2_FD_192422 | JGI IMG/M metagenome (GOLD analysis project Ga0247611, IMG submission 192422) | Sheep rumen microbial communities from Palmerston North, Manawatu-Wanganui, New Zealand - 1770 DNA GHGhigh gp2 | ecosystem: Host-associated > Mammals > Digestive system > Stomach > Rumen ... | reverse complement strand
ATATATTTAAATATATAAAAAATATAAATAAAATATAAAAAAATATATATAATTTAAATATATATATATATATATATATATATATATATATATATAATTTAAATATATAAATATATATAAATAAAATATATAAAAATATATATATATAATTTAAATATATAAATATATATAAATAAATTAAATATATAAATATATATATATATAATTTAAATATATAAATATATATAAATAAAATATATAAATATATATAAAATATATAATTTAAATATATAAATATATATATATATAAAATTATATATAAAAATCATATATAAAATTTATATAAAAATTGTATAAAATTATATATAAAATTATATATAAAAATTATATAAAATATATATAATATATATATAAATTATATAATCCCCAATCCCCAATCCCCAATCCCCATATATAATATTAAATAATATTAAATTTATGTTTAAATTTATTTATTTTTATTTAAATTTATTTATTTTTATTTATTTATTTGTTTTTATTTATTTTTTTTATTATTATTATTGTTATTATTATTATTATTTAATTATATTTTAAACAATTTATTAATTTTTTTTTTAATATTATTTTTTTTTTGAAATTTTTAGGTAAAGATGATAATGATAAACATTCAGAAAACATAAAACTTATATTAATTACATTATCTGTTTCCCATTTTGAAATATCTGGTAAAGATGTTAATGATTTACACCCACAAAACATATTACTCATATTATAAACTTTATTTGTATTCCATTTTGATATTTTAGGTAAAGATGATAATAATGAACATCCATAAAATAAACATGCCATATTAGTTACATTATTTGTATTCCATTTTGAAATATCTGGTAAAGATAATAATGATGAACAACCATAAAACATATGACTTATATCTCTAACATTATTTGTATTCCATTTTGAAATATCAGGTAATGATTCTAATGATGAACATCTATTAAACATATATTTCATATTAGTAACATTATTTGTATTCCATTTTGAAATATCAGATAAAAATGATAATGATATACAATTAGAAAACATATCACTCATATCGATTACATTATTTGTATTCCATTTTGATATATCTGGTAAAATTGATAATGATGAGCAATTATAAAACATAGAACCCATATAAATAACATTATTTGTATTCCATTTTGATATACCAGGTAATGATGTTAATAATGAACAATTAGAAAATATATAACTCATATTAGTTACATTATTTGTATTCCATTTTGATAAATCAGGTAATGATTTTAATAATGAACATTCATTAAACATAGAACTTATATCAGTGACATTATTTATATTCCATTTTGATATATCTGGTAAAGATAATAATGATTTACATCCATAAAATAATCTATTCATATCAATTACATTATTTGTATTCCATTTTGAAATATCTGGTAATATTCTTAATGAAGAACATCCAAAAAACATAGCACTTATATTGGTAACATTATTTGTATTCCATTTTGATATATCTGGTAATTTAATTAAAGATGAACATTCATAAAATAAACTATTCATATCAGTGACATTATTTGTATTCCATTTTGAAATATCTGGTAAAGGTGCTAATGATGAACATCCGTAAAATAAATAACTTATATCATTAACATTATTTATATTCCATTTTGATATATCTGGTAATTTTTTTAATGATTTACATTTATAAAATAATCCACCCATATTTGTTACATTATATGTATTCCATTTTGAAATATTAGGTAAAGATAATAATGATTTACATCCAAAAAACATATTACTCATATCTTTTACATTATTTATATTCCATTTTGATATATCTGGTAATTCTTTTAATGATGAACATCCTGAAAACATAGAACTTATATCTTTAACATTATTTGTATTCCATTTTGAAATATCTGGTAATTCTTTTAATAATTCACAATCATTAAACATATAGCTCATATCTTTAACATTACTTGTATCCCAATTTGATATATCTGGTAATTCTTTTAATAATTCACAATTATAAAACATTCTATTCATATTAATAACATTATTTGTTTTCCAATTTGAAATATCAGGTAATGATTTTAATGATTTACATCCAGAAAACATAGCATTCATATCTTTTACATTATTAGTAATCCAATTTGAAATATCAGGTAATTCTTTTAATGATGAACATCCATGAAACATACCACTCATATATTTAACATTATTTGTTTTCCAATTAGATATATCTGGTAATGATTCTAATGATTTACAATTAGAAAACATTTCACTCATATTAGTAACATTAGAAGTATTCCATTTTGAAATATCTGGCAATTCAGTTAGTGAACATCCATAAAATAAATAGCTCATATTAGTAACATTACTTGTATCCCATTTTGAAATATCGGGTAATTCTTCTAATGAAGAAACCCCAGAGAACCACCCGCTGAGAGAAGTTGTCTCAGGGGGTAGTTCCCTGAGGTTCTTCAAACTTTTTTTTTTTCCAGCTCCAAACATTTTAAAATTATTAAATTTTTATTATTTTTATTTAATACTTATTTTGAATTTTTTCAAAATAGAGTATATTTCAGAAAAAATTTAATTTATTTTTTTGGATACAAAATTAATTATTTAATTAATTAATTTTTTAAAAAATAATTAAATAAATTATTTAATTTTTTATATAATAAAAAAATAATTAAAAAAATAATTAAAAAAATAATTAAAAAAATAATTAAAAAAATGGCCTAGAAAATTAAAATGAAAAATGGCCAAAAACATGTTTTTTTAAAATATAGAAATTAAAACATACGAGGAATTAAAAGATATCTCATATGTATATAGTCCCCAAGCTAAATATTATCTGGATGCTTTGGGGATTGCTAATTCTTTGAAATAAAAAACTTTTCTATTTTACGAAAGTGCAACTCGCGAAAAAATGAAAAAAATAAGTACCCTTAGTTTTAATTGGGGATTATGAATTTTGAATACCATATCGGGGCCGCATCTGATCCCGTATCGTTCTTTATAAGATCAAAGTTTTTATAAGATCTTATTATATAAAATATTATTATTTGATTTAAATAATTAATTATTTTATTTATTTATTTTTATCTATTTTTAAAAAATAATTAATTTAATTAATTTCCAATCCCCAATCCCCAATCCCCAATCCCCAATCCCCAATCCCCAATCCCCAATCCCCATTAATTAATTTTTTAAAAAATAAATAAAATAAATTAATAAAAATATAAATGGCGAATAAAAAAGAAATAAAAAAACAAGAAACTTTCAAGACAAATAAAAATAAAAACAAAAAGATTCATGAAAAAAATACTCAAGATTTTAAACGTATAATATCTGGGGATTAATAATATACAAAAAAATATATATATATAAAATTTACTTGACTTAGTGAAATTTAATAAAAATGGTATTTTTTCTTGGTTCTTTTTTTAGATTGGTAATATGAACGTGATGGAATATATAAGTCCGGGGTGATTTATATATATATGTTAATATTTTAGCTTAAATATTATCGTAATATATTTTTTTTAACCTGGTTTTTCCTGGAACATATCAATCCCCAAAAAATATATCAATCACCTTCATTAAATATAAAGTAATATAAAGAAAATATTAGTTTTTTTAAAATAAGAAATAATGTAATAAAAAATAAAATATTTTAAAATCTTCAAATATAACATAAAATTGTTTTGATATCAGGTTATAGTATATGATATATTATTTATATATATAATATTTTTTCTTCTTGCTTATTCCTGCTTTAGAAGAAAAAAAAAGAAAAAGTGGAAAAAAGTAATAAAAAGTTGGAGCAGCAGTTGGTTTTTAAAGATACGCTTTTACGATATATAGAACAATTGTAAATTTAATTAAGATATATATCGTGATATGTGGCTTTTTTTTTAATCTTTTCTAGTTTTAAAAATATAAAAGAAAAAAGTTGATTTTTTCTCATTTTTCATTCATTTTCCTTTTTCTGCTAAAATATGAGCTTGTAGTGTTTTTAAATTTGAAAGATATAAAAAAAATAACCATATGCAGGATAATTACATTAAAAATAATTAAGATTAAGCTAGGGTACTTTTTTTGTTTTTTCTTCATTTAAAAGTAAATTTAAGAAAAAAAAACTTTCTTTATTTTCTGCCATTTTTTTTAAAAATTTGATCGTGTAGTATTTGTGAATTTAAAAGTTATAAACTTGGGGATTCAGCAAATAATAAAACATCAAAAAAGATTAAGTTTTAGCTTGGGTACTTTTTTCGTTTCTTTTTTTATGATTTATACTTCATAGTTAAAAAATGTCTGACAAGAAAGTAAAATAATTAATTTTCTTAACTTTTTATAAGATTAAATTATTATTTTTAAAAAATAGTTTATTTTAACTTTTTAAAAAAAAATTATCATTATAATTTAATTATTAAAAAAAATTAATTAAATTAACCAATCAAATTTTAAAGAAAAAAATAGAAATAAAAAATTTGACTGGTTCCAACTCGGTCATAAATTAATATTACCTTATGACCGTATTGGAACATGGAACCAAAAAGCTTACGAATTTGATGTGGGGTTCCGGTATACTATATTATTAAGAAACTCCACATGAGAATATAATTTTATATTTATAAATATATATATATTATTATTTAAAATATATATAATTAAAAATATAAAAGTTTTTGGGAATGGGGAATATTGGGGATTGGGGATTGGGGATTGGGGATTATATCATATATTATATAAATCATAAAAATAAAATATTTTTAAATAAAAATGGAAGAAGAATGTGAAGAAGAAGAATATGAAAGTGAAGAGGATGAAGAATATAAAGAAGAAGAAATAGAGAAACAAAGAGGGTCACCGAAAGTTCAATGGTTTATAACTTATCCTCAATGTCCGGTAACAAAAGAAAATATAAAAGATATATTATTTGAAAAATTAAAAAATATGAATAATGATATTAAAGAATATGTTATTGCTAGAGAAAAACATAAAGATGGAAATGAACATATTCATGCTTATATAAATTTAAGAAAGAAAATAAGATGGAGACAAGATCTTTTTGATTTTATATATGAAAATATTAATTACCATGGTAATTATCAACCATGTAAATATAAAAAAAAAACAATAGAATATTTAAAAAAAGATGGAGATTATATATGTGATAAAGATGAAGATATATATAAAGCTAAAAATGAATTAATTTTAAATAATAATCTTAATGATTTAGTTAAACAAGGTAAAATATCTATATTTAATTTACCGACTTTATATAAAGCTAAAAATATATATTCTTTAGATACTAAAAATGTAGATTTTATTATTGATAGAAAATGTTTTTGGATATATGGAGAACCAGGTATTGGTAAATCATATATTGTAAGAGAAGTATATCCAAATTTATATAATAAGCCAAGAAGTAAATGGTGGGATGGATATACAGATCAAGATGTAGTACTTTTAGATGATTTTGATAAAGATATGTTATATTATTGCTCAGAATTAAAAATATGGGCAGATAAATATTTATTTGAAGGAGAAACGAAAGGAGGTTTTTGTCGTCCGAATTATACAAAATTTTTTGTTACTAGTAATTATGATATAGATGAATTATTTTTACATAAAGACAAACAAATGTTTGCAGCTATATTTAGAAGATTTATAAGAATTAATTATAAAGATAGAGAAAAAGATCATGATAATATAATAAATATTATTAAATAAAAATTATTTGATATATATATTAAAATATTTATTTAATTTCATATTAAAACGATGATACCAAGAAAACAAATTTTTAAAGAAGTTAATACAAAAGAAAAAGAAGAAGATAAAAAAGTAATAGAAAATACTATAAATTTGAAAGAAGATAAAGTAGTTGAAACTATGTCTGTACCAAATTATGAAATAAATGAAAAGATAATATTAGCAATTGCTGTTGATAAAAATCATATATTTAGAGTATTAGATGATATAAATGGAAGATATGTCGATATAAGAAAATTTTATAAAGGATTTCCGACAAAAAATGGTATTAAAATACCTTTGACTTTATATAATGAAGTAAATAAAATTATAAATACTAAACTTAATGCTTAAATAAACTATTTTAATAAAACTTTTAATTTTAATTATTTTTTTATGTTTTATGTTATTAAAAATAGTTAAGAATATCTTTTATAAATAATTAATTAATTTTAATTAATTTCTATTTTTTTTATATTAAAAATAGTTAAGAGTATCTTTTATAAATAATTAATTAATTTTAATTAATTTCTATTTTTTTTTATTAAAAATAGTTAAGAGTATCTTTTATAAATAATTAATTAATTTTAATTAATTTTTCTTTTTTTTTTGAAATATTTAATATTATAAACATAAACCTTTTTGTTTACACCAGTTATAACAATAAGAACATAAATGCCAATATCTTTCTAATTCGGGAGAATAATAATCAGGAAAATTCGGTTTTTTTTCATTTGTTTCTTTACATAAACAGCAGAAACCTTCTTTTCTTCTTCGATTACATTTTTCAGCATGAACTATAGCACCTTTATAACTATAACACGCGATAGGACAATTCGGACAATTAATAACATGTGTAAATTGAAATTCTTTTTTTTGTTGATTATAATTTTGAGTATTCATATTTTAATATATTATTATTTTAAAATTACAATTTATATATTAATTTTATTATTAATTAAATATATATTTAAATTATATAATTTCTATTTATTTAAGTATTTGTATTTTTATATATTTTAAAAAATAAAGAATTTTATAATAAAAAATTTTAAGTTTTTATATGTTTTTAAAAATAAAGAATTTTTTAATAATAAATTTTAAGTTTTTATATGTTTTTAAAAATAAAGAATTTTTTAATAATAAATTTTAAGTTTTTATATATTTTTAAAAATAAAGAATTTTTTAATAATAAATTTTAAGTTTTTTATATATCTTTTTTTTCTTGATTTTTATTATTTTCAATTTTTAAGTTTTCTGCTATTTCATTTTTTATGTTTTTAATTTTAAGCTTTTTTTTAGCTCTTTTAGTATATAAATTTTCATTTATTATAAAATCCATTAATTTAATCTTATTAATATGTCTTAATCTTAAAAGGAGTAATCTTCTAAAATTTTCAAAAGTTAATTTTTCTTTCATTTTTATATAAAAAAAATTAATTCGAAAAATATATATAGTGTTTTAATTTTTTAATTTTAAATAAAATGTTTGAAACTCCTACTGGTGAAAATTTAAATAATACACAAAATACTGTCAATACTGATTATAAAGTAAATGATAGTAGTAAGTTAAAAGAAGATATTACAACAGATGAAAAAGAAGTATTACAATCTATTAATTTACAAGATAAAGAATTATTGCAAAATATGGCAAATTTATATACCTCATTAAACAAAAACAGAATGGATTTTGAAGGAATTGGACGCGCTGTAGACGCGTTAGCTAGATTTAATGAAAAAGGTGAATTTACATATTTAAATAATTTGTTGTGCCCTGAAAAATGTAAAGGAGTTAAAATTCCTAGTTCTATACCAATTCCAAGTTGTTCTTTTCAATTACATAATACTGTTACTTTGAGTACTAACAGTAAAGGTGTATGCGCATTAATGTTTAATCCTTTTTTTTTAGTTAATGAAACTATAAGTACAGATAGAAGATTATGTAAAGATAACACAAATGTAGCAGTAATAAATAATCCAACTTCTTTATGGATAAATACAGATGCAAATTTAGACGGTTCTACTCCTAATAATAATTGGATTCCTAAATATATAGGACAATCTATTCCCGGTGTTTATGATCAATATAGATTAGTTTCTGCTTCTTTAGTAGTAAGATATATCGGTCGTTTAGATATAGCAAGTGGTTTGATAGGAGGTGGAATACTGTTCGAACAAAACGATAATATAGGAGGAAGTTTTCAAGCTTGGGATGGTGCAGGAACTCCTGTTATTTTGCCTGATCAGGCATATGCTTTGAATCCTAATATTGCTAAATATGCTAATTTTGATTATATTACTGATTCGTTTTATCATCAGGAAAACAGTATATTAGAAGGAATAAGAGAACTTTATTTTCCGTTAGATAATAGTTATGAAGAATATGTAAGAACATTAGATGGAACACATTGTGTTTATGATATAGAAGATACTATATGTACAGCTAATGAAGAATATTATAAAAGTGGATTTAATTTTTTTGTTTATACTTTAAATGCTCCTCAAAATTCAGCTTGTTTAAAAGTAGATATTTATTGTAATTTTGAATGTTTACCAAATGCACAATTTTTAAATTATATGCCTTTATCTATCTCTGTAGATTGTTTAACAAATGAAGAAAAGAAAAAAGCTATTTTACAAATTCAAAATCAACCTATAACAACATTAAAAGATGCTAAAAGTTATTCAGCTGGTTGGAAACCATATTGGAAAGAAATGGCTAAAAAATTTGGTGGGAAAATGCCTAGTATTGCAAAATTAATTGCAAAAGGTTTAATATTTGCTGCTCCTGCTTTTAAACCGGCTATTTCTTTAGTCGGTAATATGATGAGTATGGAAACAGATTATTAAAATATTATAATTTTAATTAATTAAAATTTTTAAAATAAAAAAAATTAAAATTTATTATTGCTAAATTTAATATATAAATTAATTTAATTTTTTTTTTTTATATAAAATGGCAGAAAATTTAGATTATAGTTTTTTAGATAAAACAGAAGTTAAAAATTTCGGTAAATATCAAGGAAGACAAAAAGAAGCAAAAAAATCAAAACCTTTTCTTAATATATTAGGTATTAAAAGGAGAAAACCATTTGAAAAATCATTAAAACAAAAAGTGTTAGATGCAGTTACTAGAACTAATGATTATACAGATGATAATGTTGTAGCTCAAGCTAAAAAAATAGGATATACGATGACTTATGCTGAAAGACTTTATATTCAAGCTATGGCAGAAACTAAAATAGCATTGAAATCAGCGAAAATCCCAGTTAATTTATTTAAAAAAAAATTATGTTATTATCATATGATGATAACTTTAGAAAAAATAGATTTATTGACTAATGATAATTTAGTTTGGGAACTTAATTGGGCTAACGAATTAAATAAAAACCCAATAAATAAAAAAGGATGGAAAATATTATTTGACGGTGATAGTGATTGTACAATAAAAGAAGTGACTGTAGTTTCTGGTGATTTACCTGAAGTAGATAAAATAAAAAGAGGTTATATGCAAGATAAAAGTGAAAAAGTATGTGCTATTAAATTTAAAGATAATTTAACAGATAAAGAATATGAGAAATTTTTAAGTGAAAATATTATAATGGAAGAAAGACCTGGAAATGATGTTATAAAAACAGGAAATTTTTCATTTGCTCATAAAGGGTATAATTATAGAATGTTTAAATCAAATCTTTTAATATATGAATCAAATATACCACTTAAAGATGCAGCCGAGATATATAAAAAACAAGTTTTTGTTTCTGATAATATTAATAAAGGAAGTGAATTAAAAACAATAGATAAAAAAAATAACATTTTATATATAAGTTATATAAATAAAGATATAAGTATATTTTGTCCTTCACTTGTTACTTTTTCAAAAACTGTTCCGGTTGTTAAGTCTATGATTAGATTAGAAATAGATTATAACGATTTATATAGATATGTGGAAAAAAGTATGAAAAAAAAAGTAATTGAACTAGACTTACCACCGAATATTTTATTTTGGGATACAATTAAAGAATATTTTGATTTTTTATTAATGATAAAAGTTACATCTGAAAATTTAGAAAGAGATTTAAAAACTGATATAACAGCTATATACGACGTTTATGATTCTATAAAACCGGTTTTAAATTTATGGAAAGATTTATATGTTTTATTTAAAAATATAGTTTTAAATTTCTACGACGGTGTAACCACCAGAATCACTATAGATGGTGTCACTAAATTAAAGCCAAATATCGACAAGTTTTTAAGTAATTATAATATATTAAAGACTGATAATACTTTTACTTTGGTTAGTGCACTTATAACTAAAATATTCCCTCATTGTGAAATGATGTTGAAATTTATTTCGACTGATTTACCAAAAGAAATTGTCCAGTATATAAATGTAGCTGTTTCTAGTGTTATGTTAACAAATAATACATATAGGTCACAAGATCTAATGGAATATTTCACCGTAGCTGGTGCTGCATGTTTTGCTATATTTTTTCAAAATGAAAAAAGTCATTTAATACCGGAGTTAAGATCAGGTAATTCATTTTTAGGAGATGTAGCTAGAGGAATAAGTAAAGAAACTATAAAACAAAAAATAGAAAATATTAGATCAAGATATTTAGAAAAAGTAGTAATTTCTCAAAATAATGTAAATGATCAAATAGATAAGTATATGAGAGCAAGAGAATATTTAAATATGATAGCTAGAAATACGTTTGAAAATCATAACAATGGTACTTTAAGAGAAATATTGGCAAATGATTATTATAAATTATTTATATATAATTTAACTCCGTTATACGATGAATTGATGAAAGATGTTCTTATATGGATGGATGAAGATGAATTTGATCAGCAAGATGCACAAGCTTTAGATTTCGAAGGTAATCCTTATATGAAAGTTGTATTAACTAAGTTAGATTCATTGAATCAATCTTTTCAGAACAGAGTAAACGAAAATAAAATTTCTCCTGATCGTTTTAATACTGAAGTTGCAGCGCCGACTGCAGCTGGTGTAAATTTAAATAATATGCCGCGTGAACAAGAAAAAAAAAGAAGAGATAGGCTTAAAGACGATTTTGAAAAAGTTACAAAACAAAATGCATAAAGTTTAAATTTAAATTTAAATTTAAATAATATCTTTTTAATATTATAAATATTATAATAAAAATTAATTATTTTTTTAAATATGAATTATATATGTGGGGATTGTATATATGTGATTATTTTAATCTAAATATTAACATATATCAATCCCCAGAATAATTATTTTTAAATATAAATATATGAATAATTAAAATAATTTTAAATAAAAATAAAAATGGAAGGAAAAAATAAAGAAGAAATAGAAAATGAAAAAAAAAGAAAAAATATTGAAAAATTAAAAAAAATGAAAGAAAAAAAGAAACAAATAAAAATAAAAAAAGAAAAAGAACAAGAAGAAAGATTAAATAAATTAAATAATGACAATATTAGAAAAAGAAATGAAATTAAAGAAAAAAAAGAAGAAATAAAAAAAGAAGAAAGAGAAAAAAAAGAAAGAAAAAATTGGGGAAATAAAGTGCCTGATTATTTAAAAGAAGAAATGGAAGAAGAAATAGAAAATAATGAAGATAATGAAGATGATGGAAGAATAATATGTCCTCGAACACCAACAAGAGAAGAATTAGAAGAAGAAAGAATAAAAGAAAATCCAGAAAATCCAGAAAATCCAGAAAATCTAGAAAAAAATAAAAAATATATAAGAAAAAAAAGAAATTATATAAAAAAAAGAAAAAATCAAAATATATATTTAGGAAAATTAAAAAAAATAAAAAATGAATTAAAAGAAGATAGAGATAAAAAAATAGAATACGAATTATGGAATTTAAAAAAAATAAGCCCAATTAATATACCTGGTTTAGCTTCTTTTTCCGATATAAAAAAATATGAAAAAGAAGCTTCAGATATTATTAAAAATATTGAAAAAGAATATAATAATAAATTAAATAAAAAAATATATAATAATATAAAAAATTTATCAGAAACAGTTAAAAATATATTAAAATTAAATAATGAGATACCAGAAAAAGAATTACCTCCTTATATTCCATTAGAGGAAAATATGAATGATTTATTTTTAAATAATATATTTAATAAAAATAATAATATTAATATAAAAGAAGATAATAATAAAGAAGATAATGAAGAAGAAGATAATGAAGAAGAAGATAATGAAGAAGAAGATAATGAAGAAGAAGATAATGAAGAAGATAATGAAGAAGATAATGAAGAAAAAGATAAAAAAAATAATAATAAAATTATATATAAAGAATTTGAAACTTTTTTATTAGATATAAAAAAAGAAGATGATAAAGAAGATAATAATATTGAAAATAAAAATAATATTATTAAAGATGATGATAATAAAGAAGATAATAATATTGAAAATAAAAATAATATTATTAAAGATGATGATAATAAAGAAGATAATGAAAATAATAAAGAAAAATTAAATGAAGAAATGATAATAGAAGAATTAAAAAAAATAGATGAAAGAAGAAAAAGAAGAGAAAAAGAAAAAAGATTAAATGAAGAATGGGATAAAAAAATGACTTCTCAAAGAACTAGAAATATATTGGATATTATCCATAAAAGAAGAAAAAATAATAATGAAGATAATGAAAATAAAAAAATAAATATTAATTTTAACATTAATTTTAAATAAATATAATATTAAATATAAACATATTTTAATATTATATGGGGATTGGGAATTGGGGATTGGGGATTGAAATTATATATTATATATATTTATATAATATATATAAATATATATAAGTATATATAAGTATATATGATATATATATAA
>Ga0247611_10008515_pt1 | contig 12617 bp, 14 predicted proteins | sample 177DNAGHGhighgp2_FD_192422 | JGI IMG/M metagenome (GOLD analysis project Ga0247611, IMG submission 192422) | Sheep rumen microbial communities from Palmerston North, Manawatu-Wanganui, New Zealand - 1770 DNA GHGhigh gp2 | ecosystem: Host-associated > Mammals > Digestive system > Stomach > Rumen... | reverse complement strand
ATGCGACCGGAGAAAATGACTGCGCGATTCTGATGCGGACCAATGAAGGCGATAATTTCAGAGGACACGCGGGCGGTATGTCCGTTTATGAAAACAGGCTTTACGTGGCGGGAAGTACCGATGCCTGTATGTACGGATTTGATATTCAGGAAGTGTTAAGTGAGGGTTCGAAGGCGAATTCAGATGATGCTTCAGTTTCAGATGTGGAAACAACTTCAAATTCTAAAAAAGAAAAAGTGTATGTAAACGCGAAAAACAGAATCGAGCTGAAGAGCGCAAATGATCACATCCGTGTTTCGTTTACGTCTGCGGATTCAGAACTGTTGTATGCGGGAGAATTCCATAAGGATCCGATTTTTCAGACGGACAAGTCTCATAATATCAAAACAGTGGATGGTATGCAGAAGGGCTTGCTGTTTGGTTTTCGATTGGATGAGGAAGAAAATGCAGTACCCGTGAAGGCGTATTCCATTCCGGATAATATTCAGGGCGCGTGCTTTTACGAGCATTATATTTTCTTATCCCGTTCCCACGGAATCTTTCCGTCGGAAATTCTGACATACGATCTGGATCAGATTGCGTGCGAAGGGGATTATACATTCCTGGAAACAGAAATTCCGCTCTATGTTCTGAATGAATCGAAAGCCGTAAAGATTAAAAAAATCCCCCCGATGTCCGAGGAGATGGTGATTGCAGACGGCAAGATGTATATTCTTTATGAGAGTGCCTCAAACCGATATATTATCGGCAAATGGATGGGGCTGAAGCAGTTGTGTGCAACGCCCATTGATTACTTTTTAGAATAATCTATCAGGCAACTCATTAACCGAAAAGCGAGTTCACATTCGTTGTTATAAGATGGGGGGCAAAAGACCTTTTAGCTCCAACATAAGGAATATGAATGGTTTATAAAATCGGAAGATTGAAATTGATTTTTAAAATATAAATTCCAAGTAGAAGGATTAATCCGAACACACCGAGAAAGACGGTCGCAGCCAGAGCGGTTGCGGCTTCTTTTTTTGACAGGGTGAAAGTATTGATATCACAGAAAGGACAGTTGTAATCCTTTCTGAGTAACTCAATCAGTTCCTCCATACTCTTGGATTTAATCTTTTCTTTTTGTGCATCTGCAGCGGCATTTCCTTTTCTGTCCGGTTTCAGTGACAGAATCAGTTCTACCATCAGTTTCGGAGTATCTTTTTTCTCACCGATGAGCGTGCCGAAATCGGTTTTGGGTTTGGATTCTCCGCTGTCTTTTTTACTCTTTTTCAAAGGTCTGGCAGCCAGGCTGCTGATTGCGGTTAAGAACTTCAGGAAAGTCTGTGTGGGGTTGGTATAATTCGGTGTGATTGCCCATTCGCTGATGTATTTTAAGTGCTCTAAGAATTTTCTCTGAACACGGAAGGTTTCGTTTCTGTATGCGATATCCGTAATGATTGTATCAAATACCTTGTTGATTCGCTTGTGCAGTTTTTTGTCCATGGAATAGTTAATCAGTGAAACCGCAAGGAAAAGAATAAAGAACAAAAGGAAAATTCCAAGCGAGATCCATGCCCATCCGCCGTTTGCAAGAAACAGATCGGAAAGGATTGTTTTATAGGACTGGAAAAACAGGTAGCTCGCAATAATCAGCGATACAAAAACAATTTCATAGGGCAGCGATTCGTATCTGGCAAAGGCCATAATACGAAGGATATGCGTAAGCAGTATGATTCCGACAAGTACAATGATATGGACGAATAACGGAACCGTGAAATTCATGGTCGCGGGGAAAATTTCCGGGGTGGCATTATACAGACTGATTCCGATAAAAAGAATCAGCATGGCGCCGAATCCGGAGACATCAAAATCAAAGAGTCCCCATTTTTCATCCTTAAAATCCAGAGCAAGGTCGTTGGGAAGAACGGCGTCGGATACATCGTCGTTGTGTTTGTCGTCGATGGTTAATTCCACCGTTGCTTTGCAGGGACCGATATAGTTGATGCAGTCCGAGAATTTTTCGCGCATCAGGTATTTTCTTTTCTGAAAACGGCTTCTGCGCATAATGGTTTTGGTCAGGCCGATGATATTTCCGGAATTGTTGAAGTACTTGGATTCCTCGATGAACCTTGAAAAAGAAGGCATAATGGCAACCGAAGCAAGTGTCTTTAAATTATCGGTAATAAAATCTTTTTTCCAGTCGTCCGAAAGCACGACCGCTCTTTTGCCGAAAGCATCGTCGATTCGCGTCTGTAGTTTCAAATAATATTTGTGCTGTGAAAATGCGTTAAAAATAAAGAAAAACAGGAAAATCAGAAACTGACCGAGTGTCAGCCAGCTGAGCCCGTTTTCGATAATCTGGACATAGGAAATTACAACGGTAATAATCGAACATTCAAAGGTTACGCCTTCATGACGGCTGAACGAAAATGTCCGGATAAAATGCGTTGCGAAGGTCAGTATAAGAAGATAAATAAAGGCCGAGATAAAACTTTTGAGTATCATAGATGCACCTATTTCCAGTCTTCCAGATAGTAAATGATATAGTTTAATCCGTTGATGTAGCTTTCGGAAATTTTCTCCAGCTTAGAAGGCTCCGTCGGAGCAGAGTCGTCTCTTTGTGCAGACAGATCATCGGGTTTGATTTCAATCAGGGAATCATCGTCATCTCCCTCGCGGCATCGCATAATCGTGCTGGAAAGATACTTGCTGTCAGACAGGAAATCCTGGATTTTTTCAAAATCCGTTTTCTGCGCGTTTCTGGTCCAGAAACGGTAACTCACAATGACACTCAGAAGATTATTTACATTTTCCACATTCTCGTGAAATTTATCCAAAAGATCGTCGTAAAGTTTTTTTCTGTCATTTTCAGGTGATTCGGAGATCTGATATTCGGGGATTGATTTTGTCTGAATATCGGAGATGTGATCTTTATACTCTTTTAAATCTTTAATATATTGGGATTTGTGCTCAATAAACTGCGATTCTTCACCGCTTAACTGATCGAGCAGCCAGAGATAGAGCGTGAAAATCAGCGCCACTATGGTAAAGATGCACGATATTATATCTACCCAGATACCTAAGTCCATAAGATGCCTTTTTTCAGTCGGAAAATGACCGCTTCTCAAATCGAAAAGCTGGATAATCAAATGAATTACGTGAGTCAATTGCAAGATGCGACATTATCGACGCTGAAATCACATTATGCAAGGGGAGTGATTCATCCGAAGTATCAGAATCTGATTGCAATATCATCCCTTTACGAATTTATCGATATTGGGATGTGTACGGCATTAGAAGGACCACAGCAGGCATATTACACATACGAACAGATGAAGATGCTGGATAAAATTATAACCAGCCTGGAAGCAATAAATAACAGATTAGACGATATCAGAGATAACCAGGGGAGGTTGTATACTGCAATTCGTTCGTCCGATGATCGTGCGAAAAAAATGGTTGATGAGTTACAGAGTATAGTTAATCGTATTCCTTCGGCAAGCGAAATTGCATTCCAAACTTCTTCTGAAGTAATGAGGTCTATTGGTACGATCAATCAGTGTGGAGGAAGATATGGCAATTAACATGAAACATAAATGGTTTAATCAAGCAAAAACGATTGCTTTGGTTTTAAATGGAAAAAGGGATAGTGAGAAATTGAAGGAACTGATTGCTACGATCTTTGACGGATTAAAAGAAGAAACCGGAAGGAATCCAAGTTTTGAAGATATTGAAAGTGAACTCCGGGCATTTCTTCCGCGTAATGTACTGTATAAAGAGTATGGAAAAGGATTGATGCGTCTTTACTATAGCTTAATTCGTAACGAAAGAGATGATAAGCCTAAAGAGTTTGTCATTCCGCTCTTCGTAAGACAGTGGAGAGAAGAAATGAAAAAGACTGAGAGCAGCGAGTGAAGCAGATTTTTATAGGGCCTAATTATTATTTGATAAAGCTCTACAGGGTTGAGGATTTTGTGATTAACGAAATAACAGAAAGTGAGGAAAAGGATATGGCATTATTTCCACAAATTATAACAAAGATGAGTGGTACGGATGTGACAGTGCTTCCACAGATTATAACAATGACAGACGGAAAAGAGCACAGTTCAGATTTGCTTAGTGAGGCAATGAGCAAAAAGAGGCAAATTTATCTGGTTGGAGAAATCAATAATCAATCGGCTACAGTTGTGATACTTCAGTTAAAGTATCTTGCCGGAAAGTCCAGCAGAGACATTGTTTTAAATATTAATTCTCCCGGGGGTGATGTAACTGCAGGAATGGCAATTTATGATACGATGCGTGGGATACGGTGTGATGTTGCGACCGTTGGAAGCGGAATATGCGCAAGTATGGGTGCATTTCTTCTTGCAGCCGGAACAAAAAATAAACGCTTTGCGACACCTAATTGTACGGTTATGATTCACCAGCCTATTGGAGGGGTGCGGGGACAGGTCACGGATATTGTTCTAACTGCAGGGCATGTTCAAAAGGAAAAGCTTAAACTTGCAAATATCATGGCCGCTAACTGTGGAAAAAACATAGAGCAAGTTATGGCAGATTTGGAACGGGATTACTGGTTAGACGCATTAGAAGCAAAGGATTATGGTCTTGTTGATCACATTTTAGAGACTATGTAGGAGGTGGAAAAGTGAAAAGGAATTTAAAACCGTTAGAAGATTTGCAGAATCGCATAATGAGAAATCCGGGTCCATATCAGCGAGGGCAGAAAATGCCGCCTAATCTTATTATGAATATTCGGGCTAAGCATGGCCAGACTACAACGGCATTGGAATACACAAATTTTATGTATGAGAATAAAATAAGAACTTTTCGGGCGCTTGACAGGATGTTGGAATTCAGGTTGGATGGCTCTTTAAACCAATGTAAGCAGATCTTTGAATATATTATTCCCAATCATTCTGTCTATACAAATGAGTTTGACGGGGTAATTGTTTTCGATATCAGCAAACTCGGTCAACATTCAAATGAATATCAGACGGAATACTTTTCTGAAATGATAGAAAGCATGGTGAAAGTGCTGTAGTAATAGACTCGAAGGGCGAAGTATTCGAGAAGACGAAAGATTCTATTTCGTCTGAATATCAAGTGTTTCTGCTTGATTTTCGAAAATTATACGAAGAAGATGCGACGGGGTGGAATCCGTTGTCGTTTCCTGCGGAACTTTATCGTTCTTCCAATTCAAAAGATAAGCAGGATGCAGAACAACGGTTTTTTGAAATTGCCGAAGCTATTTTTAAAGATACATCAGCTCCTGATCCATTCTGGAACAATTCTGCAAAAAATCTTTTTCTCGGGTCCGGCTTTGCATTAATGAAGAACGCTAGGGAAGAGGAAATCAATCTTCCCAGCTTACAGCGTATGGTGGAAGAGGGAGATGATCGTTACGGTATTGGTTCTACATACATGAAAGAACTATGCGATCTAAGTAAAGACGACGAAAACGTTTTCTTGTATTTGAAGAGTTATGTGACTACGGCCAATGATACGAAAGCCGGAATTCATTCAACTTTCTCGGAGAAGATGTCTATTGCAACAATGGGTGAAGCAGTTAGAAAGTTTCTAAGCAGAAATGATTTTCGAATTAACGAACTAACGGGAGATAAGCCGGTTTTGACGTTTATCATTCTTCCCGAAGAGACGCCGATATACAATAACATTGTAGGGGTTCTTGTTAATCAGCTGATGAATCACTATGTCCGAATCGCAGAATTAAATTATGGTGGAAAGTTACCATTGCGTCAGAATTTCATTCTGGAGGAAATGGGAAGCATTGCTCGTGCAATTCCCAACCTGGACAATCTTTTAGCGGCCGGAAGAAGTCGTAATATTTCCGTTACGATGATAATGCAGTCTGTCTCCCAGCTCAAAGGAATCTATGGAGAAAGTAAAGCGGCAACAATATTGGATAACTGCAGGATTCATATGCTCTTTCGAGTGAATCACTGGGATACTCTTAACGAATACTCCAGAAAGTGCGGTGAAAGAGAAATCTTTTATGATGGGAGAGTAATCAAAGAGCCTTTGATCAATCCTAGTCAGCTTGGAGCTATGGGGACAGGGCAGGCACTTGTCATAATTGGAGGAAGAATCAAGTTTATCACATTTCTACCCGATTTTTCGAAAATGGAAGAGGAAGAAGAAAAGGAAAAAGAAAAGGGCTTGAAGAAGAGGAATGTTGCTGCGAAAAAGGCTCCGCAAAAGGTATCATATTTTGACATTAAGAAATATGTAGATGAGAGGAGGTTAGGAGTCAGAGAAGATTTATCAAAAAAGAATCAATTCCAGGAGCCTACTTCATTTATAAAGAACTCTATGCTTCCGCCTGAAAAGAAGAAGGATTTTGATGAACTAATCAAGGAGATAGACCAACAGATTTCAAGGCTTGAAAAGGAAGGGGCGAAAAAGAGAGAAAGGAAGGGAAAGCAGAAGAAGGCACAGAAGGAAACTGAAAATTCGGGAATTTCTACCAAGTCTGAAAAGACAGGGGAAAAATCTAAACAGGGGGCACCATTGGAGGTCGTGAAGTTGGTAATTTTGGCTATGGAAGATGAAAAAAGAACTGCTGCAATTTTGAAACAGTACTTAATGCTGGACGATGAAATGCTGAAAAACATAATGACGAAGGTGAAAGCAGGTAATTGTGCTATTTCCCCTGTGGAGAAGTCAATAGCAACAAAAATTGTTTTTGAACTTGAGAAAGTAAGAACAATGGCCGTTATTCAACCGTTATAAGAGGACGGAAGGAACATAAAGAGGATATCAGAGAATGTCTGGGTTTTGCTCAAAAAAGAAGCATTTTTGCTAATAAAAACCCGGGTGATGCTATTTGAGAAGCACCCGTATTCAGTGCAATAATGTGCTTACAGTAAAAAGATCTGAAAAACTAAAAAGAGAGAAAGGAGGAAGTAAGTTATGAAGATTCATTTTAATGATGACGAGCGCTGTGAAAATTGCGGCAGCGATAACGTTATCACTTTACATGACAGCAATGGTCAGCCTTATGATCATTGTCAGGACTGCGGACATGATTCCAAACCTTAGGGGCGGCAATTCGTATAGCAGTTTGCTTATCGTCACCGGATTGTTTCCGGTGATGATAAGCATTATAAAAAGCGGAGATTGATTTTTTGGTTAATAGGAAGGAGACAACAATATGGCAAAGATAGTGAAGGAATTTGGTGATTATAACCTTTCGGTTGGTGTGGAATCAGGCAAAGATGACGCCAATAAAGAGCCGGTTCACGTGCATGTTTATAAGAGAGGACGTCGTACAGACACAAGGATTCCGGGAAGAAACCGTGATCTTGATTCTAAGGATTATGACCGGGCCTGTGAGCTCTTTGACAGATATTACAGAGAGATTTACGAGTGGTATAACAGGGTGAAAGCAGGGGAGTTTGACAGGTAGGTTTCCTATAATTATGAATAAAATTCGTCTTATAAAAATACTACATACAGTAGCTGTTCTATTCATCGGTATTTTGATTGGATTAGGCTGCGGTTGTCTTTGCTATTTGCCTGTAAATAAGGGATCTTCCAAGTCAAATACTCATACTGCTGAAACTTCGGAAACAGTAATAAGTGAAGACGATATAAAAGCAGATTTATATGCTTATAAGGGTAATGAACTGCTAAGTCAGGGCGATTTACACAATGCAGTCGCCAATTATGAAATCAGCCTCCAGTATAGAGAAGATCCGGATGTTATGTATCTACTCGCTGAAAACTACAAGGATTTTCAAAAATTTGAAGGTGACGGTTGCTGGTTTACATGGAATTTTGACAGGGCTCAGGATTTATATCTCGAAGCCTTTTCTATAAATGGAGATAGTGCACCGATTATTTCCTTTTGCGAAATGTGTGATGCGGTGTTGCTGGATCCTGTTTTCAGAGAAGGTTATAAGGTTCAGATATTGGAAAACCATGGTATAGAGGTGGAATTTGTACTCAATGCAAATTTGCTACCGGGAGAATACAAGTATTCTCCGGATTTTAGCGAAGAAGGAAAGGCTTTGGTAATAGAAGGCGGATATATTGATAATTATTATCTTGAAAATGGGGAGTGAGGGCAGCAAAGAAGAAATTTTTCAAAGGCTATGTAGAGGTTATATTACAGGTTGAATGCATACCAACAATACCTGTGATTTAATTGAATTGATATCTGAGATTCTGTAAGGAGGAGCATGCATGAGAACCAGAAAAAAGACAAAGCATTCGAAACGTCATTTGCGCAGATGGGTAAAGATTGCAATCAATTTTATTATTTGTGTTATTACATATTTTGCCTGTTTTTATATAGCAACGGGAGTTTTAAAATTAATGGATTCTCATAAAAATAATGATAATGCTAATTTGGCCTTTATGGAATTTCAGGATTCTGAAGAATATTTCCAGGAACATATCGAAGATTTCAAAAAATGGAAGAGAAAAGAATGGATGAACGAAGATGATTTGGAGGAAAAACTCCGCCTGTGTCAGATTGCCTGTAACTATGAACTCATCTATGCCGGTATTCATAAGAACATAGATGTCAAGGCCAGGAATTTAAGAGAACATGTTTTAGGGCAGTACAGGGATTCCCGAAAAACCATTGAGATTGACAAGGAATTTTTAATGTGTGCAACGCCTACGGAAGTATATAATGTGGTGGCCCATGAGGTTACTCATTGCAAACAGGCAGAAGAGGTTAGAGCCTATAAGAGTACGGATTTGAGATATCAGGATCTGATTCTTTTTGATGAGATAAAAATCTATGAATTTGAAATAAAAAACTATATAGACGGAGAAGAAGACATATCGGAGTATGCAAAACAAACAGTTGAGATTACAGCACGACTGAACGCATTGGAAAGGGAGGAAGAGACATTTGCAAAAATCGACAGCATTCCGGATTGATTTCGTGAGAGGCTGAATGAAATCAATTATACTAACGGTTTAATCCTGTACAGGCATTTATAATAAAAAATGATTGACACACCCATTTCCAAGTGGTAAAGTGTCCTTACGGCTAAAGACCGATGATTAACAGATTTTAGGATGACGGTATGCACAGGCGTACTATGTCATTTTGAGATTTGTTAGTCATCGGTCTTTTTTTGCTGCTTTTTTGCTACTTTGATCGATGACTGGTAAGTACCGGCACCTTGAAAATTGAATATCTGCTCCCAATCTTCCGGGCCTATCGGAGAAAAGAGTACCGCCACGACCTGCGGGTAACCGCAGCGAGCGTATCAAGGAAGAGGAAGGAATCAAGCAGAGCGAAAGATTTTAGTAGTGAAGGAATCTAAGAAAAGAAGATTCAAGGAAAGATTTAGAAAGAGAATGGTAACTATTAATAGTTGAATGCTCAAAGGAGGGCAAAATTATGTTGAAAGTAGCTTATAAAAATCCATTAACCGAGATTTATCAGAAAGAGTACGCAATTTACATGCTTCTCTGCGACGAGTTTAAGAAGACGGAGTGCAATTCCAAAGTTTTGGAGACGCTTGAGCTTTACTACGCGGAGCTGGTGAAGATTAACGATAACGGACATCCTTCTTACGAGAAGCAGTACGAGCTCGAAGAGGAGTGCGAAAAGCTGATGCGCAAAAGAATTATCGGTCACATCCAGATGCCTTCAATGAACCAGCGTACGGCCCGGGTAAGCATCACCACAAACGAAGACGGTACCCACTCATTCACGTTCCGAAGCGGAGTATTTTACTTTACCTATCGCTTTTATCTGCAGGAAATTGAGGATGAGAAGGCCAAAGGTCAGAAAGAGCAGTCCGAAAGGAAACGTTACAAGGTATTTCTCGAAGTGGTAAATACCCAGGGCCCCACTTGCGATTACCTGAAGGGAAAATCGAAAGGAGCATCTTTAAGGAAGGGGGCGTAAGCCCCTTTCGCGAGGGCTTTTGAGCGTAATAATGCGGAAGTGTAAGCGAATGTAAATAGCAATTCAAAATAGCATAGAAATATGGTACTATAGATGTGAGGTTGTGGCTCGCTTTCCGGCCGAAGAATTTGGATTATCCTCAGATCTGAAATAGTACTACTTGTGTAGGTATAATATGGAGCGAATATGGAAATAAAACGAATTCTTTATGTGGAAGATACCATGGAAAAATACATGGCAATCTACTCGTATCTGAAACGTCTGGGATACTCGGATGTGGAGCATGCCGGTAATGCAGAGAAGGCGGTAGAATTAGCGGAGGCGGCGAAGCTGGAAGGAAAGCCGTTTAATCTGTTTCTGTTCGATATGCATTTTGATTTCTTTGGACAGGATGATCAAAAGGCCGGAAGAAGGCTGATGGACTATTTCAGAGAAAAAGGATACCAGACACCGGTGATTATTTGTTCTTCGGATAACTGGAGAATACAGGGAACGGTTGGTACGGTATTCTATATTCCGGACAGGGACTGGGAAGAGGAACTGAAGGATTTAATCAGCACAGTGAAGGAGATGTAATTAGCGTGATGGGGCCTTTAGATAAAAGTCTTTCGAATGGAATGTATTTGTACTTGTACGAGTGAACATTTGAAGGCCAATGCGACAATCGGGTGGGAGCGAGAAAGCCTCTTATTCGATTAAAGTTCAAGTGATAAAAAGGGGAAAAACATGAGCGAAGAAAACAAAAGTCTTCAGGAATTTCGGGAGCAGATGAATGAATATTTTGTGGGAAAGAGCGAAATCATTGATTTGGTTTTATGCTGTTTCCTGGCGGGCGGACATGTTCTTTTGGAGGACGTTCCGGGTGTGGGAAAAACCACGCTTGCAAGGACTTTTGCAAAGTCTCTCGGGCTTTCGTTCGGACGAATCCAGTTCACTCCGGATACGATGCCCGGAGATGTTACGGGCCTCTCCGTATACGATATGAAAAAGGGTGAATTTACCTATCGCCCCGGCGGAGTGATGCAGAATATCGTGCTCGCGGACGAACTGAACCGTACCTCACCGAAAACGCAGTCTGCACTTTTGGAGGCGATGGCGGAATCGCAGGTTACGGTCGACGGAAAAATCTATCCTCTGCCGCAACCCTTTATGGTAATTGCTACACAAAATCCGGTGAATTTTATGGGTACATATCCTTTGCCGGAAGCACAGCTGGACCGCTTTATGATGCGTCTTTCCATCGGTTATCCGTCCGAAGAAGAGGAACTCCGGCTGGCGCGCAACAGCATGGCCGGAAAGAGTCTGGAAGAGGCAAAAGCGGTACTCAGCGCCGAAGATGTTGCTTCATTCCGCAAAAAAGTCGGAGAAATTCACATCAGCGATGCAATGTATTCCTATGTACAGCAGATCATCGCGGCAACGCGAAGCGACGGCTGTTTCTCACTCGGCGCAAGCCCGAGAGCAATGCTGCATCTTCTGCAGGTTGCCCGCGCAAAGGCGTTTCTGGACGGACGCGATTACATTAAGCCCGACGATGTGAAACAGATGGCCGGACCGGTTCTTTCGCACCGCCTGGTTATGACGACGGAAATGCGCCTGCAGAAAAAGGAAAGTACGGATCTTCTGAAGGCGCTGATTTTGAAAGTAAAAATTCCTATGGAGGCGGTGCATGAATAAAAAAGGGGTAATCCTTTTCGCAGCACTGCTGGTTCTTGCAATCCTCGGAATCACATTTTTCGGAGGCGTAACGGCATACGTTTTCTTTTTTACGGTACTGCTTCTCCCCATCGTATGTTACGGATACATTCTGCTGGTAATTCGGTCGTTAAAAATCTATCAGCGGACGGAAGGCAGGACGATGGTGTGCGGTACGCCTTCGGATTTCTATATCACTCTGCAGAACGAGGGCATATTTGCGTTCTCGTCCCTGCGGATTATTTTCTATTCTTCCTTTTCCGGTATTTCGGAAATCGATGACGGCGCGGAATATGAGCTTCCGCCGCATTCTTCCATTCAGAGAAAAACCAAACTTTTATGCCGCTATCGCGGAGAATACTGCGTGGGCATCAAACAGATTGTTGTGAAGGATTTTTTAAATCTGTTTTCCGTAACCTATCGGATCAAAGAACCGTTAAGTGTCATCGTGGCACCTGCCATGGTGCATTTGGAGGAGCTGGAAGGAAGAGAGCTTCTTTCCGATGCGGACCGTGATAATCTTCAGAAAAAAACGGATCCGGACATTCCGGTTCGCGAATATGTGGAAGGAGACGATATCCGTTTCTTAAACTGGAAGGCGACGGCACTTATGCAGAAGCTGATGGTGCGCGAGCGCCGCGGCGAAGAAAAAAGCGGTATCGCCATCGTGATGGATCCCGGCAGATATCAGCGCGAAGAGGAAGAGTATCTCCCCTTGGAAAACAAGGTCATGGAGTGGACGCTTGCGCTGGCATTTTACTATATGGAGAACAATATTCCCGTGGACGTGATTTACGGTGCGGTGGGCAACAAAGCAGGCGGCAGTCTGCAGTCTGCGGGTGGATTAAAATCCGTAAATACCGTTTCCGTCCGTGACGCCGGCAACTATGAATGCCTGTACGAAGAGATGTGCGGATTTTCTTTCCGCGAAGAACGGAGCATGAAGGGAACGCTCAGTGATCTTTACGAAAAAATGGTTCTCGCGGATTATCGTATGCTGATTTTTGTTTCCCAGAACTGGTGCACGGAAGAAAATGAACTCGCA
>Ga0247611_10008514_pt1 | contig 12619 bp, 25 predicted proteins | sample 177DNAGHGhighgp2_FD_192422 | JGI IMG/M metagenome (GOLD analysis project Ga0247611, IMG submission 192422) | Sheep rumen microbial communities from Palmerston North, Manawatu-Wanganui, New Zealand - 1770 DNA GHGhigh gp2 | ecosystem: Host-associated > Mammals > Digestive system > Stomach > Rumen... | reverse complement strand
AAGGAGGCGGCATCATGGGCGAGACCATCAAGCCCCTGCTTTATGGCACATACGTCAAGCCGCAGATGGAGACCGTCAAGCCGCTTCTCTATGCGACGTATTACAAGCCCGCAACGCAAACGGTGAAGCCCCTGCTCTATGCGACGTATATCGAGATAGAGAATGGGCTTGTATCAAGGCGGCATTTGCAGGACATTGCGGCGGCTATCCGTGCGGCATCCGGCAGCCAAGCAAGCCTCCTGCCGTCCGACATGGCAGGGGCGATCGCGGCGGCAACGGACAGCACGGCAACTTATACCCCATCGACGGCAACGGGGCGCGGTTATATCGCGAAAGGCACATTGCAGGCGATTGCCAGCGCAATCCGCACAAGGGACGGCAGCACGGCACGATATACGCCATCTGAAATGGCGGCGGCGATAGCAAGGAAGGAAAGCGGCGTGTAATGGAACAATATATTTTTTGGGTTGTAACCAGCCTGCTGACGTTCATAGCTGGCAAGCTGTGGCATCTTATGCGAAAGACGCAACATGACAACAATTCCATAAAGAACGGCATACAGGCGATTCTCAGGGACGATATTATACGTACCTACAACAATTGCAACAAGGCAGGATATGTCCATCTTTATGAGCTGGAGAACATAACGAAGATGTACAGCGCGTATCACGCTTTGGGCGGCAATAACGGCGTTACGGAACTCTATCAGAAGTTCCTTGCGCTCCCGACGAAGGAAGGCAATGAGCATTGAACCGATATTTTGCAAAGGGAAAAATCAGGGAGGAAGGTTTGCTGAAATGAAAGACTTTATCTTATCCTTGACCATCCAGGACATTATCATTTCCTTTGGACTGGTAATTGCCTTGGTGCTTGCCATCGTCTACGGCATGAACGAGCTGTCAACGAACATTGCAAGCGGGCTGGTAGGGTATTTGGGCGGCAACGTGATTAGGCATAAGGGGGAATCTCACAATGAGACAGGTAACGGTTGAAGAACTCCGGCAGATGGCAGATGACGCAAGGGAAGAAATCTGGAGGCTTGCAAGGTCGCAGGGGCGCGAGCCGAAAATCTACCTGCACTGGAGCGCGGGGCATTATGGGCAATTCTTCGATGATTACCATGTGAACATCGACGCAGACGGCAGTATCTATGTTTCGACAGATGACCTTTCCGAGGTTTTGGCGCACACCTACAAGAGAAACACGGGCGCGGTAGGCATTTCGCTTGCATGCTGCGCCTTTGCCACAAGTGAGGATTTAGGGAATGAGCCGCCGACAGCGGCGCAAATTGAATCCATGGCGCAAGCCATTTGCGCGGTCGCAGACGGCTTATGGCTGACCATCGACAAAGAGCGCGTCCTGACGCACGGCGAAGCGGCAGACAATGAGGATGGCATTGCGCCACATGAGGAATACGGGCCGCGTTCCACCTGTGAGCGGTGGGATTTGGAATATCTCGGTACGTCAGAAAGCCCGTCCTTCAACCCGTGGGCAGAGGATGGCACAAGGGGCGGTGACATTTTGCGCGGGAAGGCAAACTGGTACAGGCAGGAAGGGAAATGATTTCTTCCTTGCATTTTTCCTAGAGCCGCTATATAATAAATATGGGATTGCGCTTTGGTTATCTGGTTTTTGTTCATGCAGAACCTCCTTTCTACTGCATTTTATTACGCGAAGGAAAAAGCACCGTTGGGCGGCGGTGCTTTTTTCTTGTCTGCATTTTGTCTGCACTTGTCTGCATGATTCGATAAAAATTGCTATAGCAATGACAGATATTCTAAAATTTGTATTTCCTTAAAAGCGGCTGTTTGTCTATGTTTGCGGTGGTTTTAACGGGTGCAGGATAGAACATAGGAATTTTTGCGGTATGTATAGCATATACTACCGCCTCCCCTTCCCCATCCCGCATAAAACCTGCCCCTTCGCGCCTCGATTCGCCGATTTGTCTGCAATTTGTCTGCATGAAAATTTGTCTACGCAAAGCGTGATTCCAGCAGGGCGCGCGTGGCTTCCTGCATGGACGTGCTGTCCTTCGTGTAAACGTCTATCGTCGTCGCTATGCCATGATGACCGAGCCGGGCGGCTACATCGACGGGCGTTGCCCCTGCCGCAATCAGCTCAGTCGCATGGGTATGGCGGAATGAATGGGCGTTCAATCCGCGATTGCGCAGTATTTTGGAAATCGCGCCGTAATGCAAGCGTGAGCCTGATGGAGCGGTACAAACGAAATCCAGCCGCTTGCCAGCCGGAGGTTCGCATTTCGGCAGCTCCACGATTTTTCTTTCCTTTCCAACGGCGTAGCTGACTTGATAGGATTCCCCCAGCCTCTTCTCATTCCTTTCCTGCAACGATTTCCATTCCGCAAGGGCGGCAAGCAGGGCGCGGTCAACGGGGAATTCCCTAGAGCCGCTGGCAGTTTTCGGCAAGCCTATCCTGTCCACGTTGGTTATCGTCTGCCTCACGGCAAGGAAGCCGCGCTTAAAGTCCACGGCATCCCATTCGAGGGCAAGGATTTCCCCAATCCTCATTCCTGTGTGCAGTGCCAGCAGGATAGGCATGTGGTACTTGCTACCCATTGCGTATTCTTCGAGCAGGGCGGCGGCTTCACTGGTGGGAATGATTCTGCGCTCTACTTTGGCTTGCGGAGCGGATTTCGGTATCTTGATACGGTTTGTCGGGTTGAAGGTCAGCAGCTCGCACGGGTAGACCGCATAGGACAAGGCGGAGGACAGCACCGCCTTATTTCGCTTGATGGTGCGATAAGCAAGCCCGCGCCTTGCTTCTTCCTTCGCCCAGCTGTCAATGTCGCGGGGGCGCAAGTCTTGCAGGATGATGCTGCCGATGATGGGGATAATCTGGTTTTTGATGACGCTGGCATAGTTCTGATAGGTGGACTGGCGGAGGTCGGGACGCGCAACATTCTCCAGCCATTGCAGCAGGAACTCGCGGACGGTCACGCGCTCCGACGTGATGGCAAGGTTGCCCGTCTTCCATTGCGCGAAGGCTTTCGCGCCTTCTGTCTCAGCTTCTTTCTTTGATTTGAATCCTCCTTTTTCCTTGACGCGGCGCTTCCCGGTTGACGGGTCATTCCCAATCTCAAAGGCGTAAGAGTAGGTCTTGCCGCGCTTGCGTATACGGATTGCCATGAAAAAAACCTCCATTCTCTCTTGAATCATGGAGGCAAGCGTGATAAAATGCAGTTGTCGGGCATATCACGCTTACCGTGGTATCTCTCAAAGCCGTTCGGTGTTGGTAGCACCGGGCGGCTCTTTTGCTTTCTTGATTCGTAGATGGCTGGCATCAATATCTGAAAGAGAACCTTGATAGCAGGACTTTAAAGGTTTATGTAGAAGTAAATGTAGATAAGCTAACAAAACTATTGGAAAAGCATTACGGAAAAGGTGATGAATAATGGAAAAGAGGCAACTTCCTCAAAACGGGGAAATTTGGAGACACTTCAAAGGGCGTGATTACAAAATAATCACCATAGCCGAACATACAGAGACAAGCGAACTTTATGTAGTATATGAAGCTTTATACGGTGACTACAAGAATTATGTTCGGCCAGCAGCCATGTTCATGAGTGAAGTCGATCACCAAAAATATCCACAGGCAACACAGATATACAGGTTTGAAAAAATCAAATAAAATGCTATGTTTTTTGATTCACATTAAACATCTTTTGTCTCCCAAAGTCGCTCCATCGCGGGCGGCTTTTTTATTTCAGCTTATGCAGCACGGCGACGGCTCTGCCCTCGATATGTATATCATTGCTTTCATCGTTGGTGCTATATGTCAAGCTGGGGAAATCATCGTTTTCCGCAATCAGCAATAGTTCGCCCGTCTTTTCGGTGTAGCGCAGCCGCTTCAAGGTCGCTTCATCGTGTATCCTCACGGCGGCTATTTCGCCGTTCTCTATATGGTCGGTCTGCTTGATGAACACGATATCGCCGTCCTGTATGTCGGCGTTTATCATGCTCTCTCCCCTTGCCCGCAAGCAGAAGTCTGCGTCAACATCCATTGGGCAATCTACGTAAGCCTCTATGTTCTCTTCGGCAAGGATTGGCGTGCCACAAGCGATTGTGCCGATGATGGGCAAAGGCTTGGGCTTGAAGGTTGCGGCATGATGTTGAGGCTTGTTGTTTTCTATAACGCGGTTGGTATCTGCCTTGCTTTCTGCTTTTGCGGTAGGTTTTGGGGAGCGCGAGAATTCGATGCCATCCATCCCGTTCTCTTCTATGATATTACTTTTCTTTAGATTGAAATGGTCTGCCATTCGCTGGATAGCTCCCATTCTAGGCTCACTAAAACCTGTTTCCCAAGTAGATACTGCTTTATCTGACACATGTGCAATTAAACCTAGTTCTTTCTGCGATATGCCATAGATACGGCGTAGCAGTTTGATGTTTTCAGCTATCGACATTTGAAACATCTCCTTTCCTACATCTAATAGTACCATCTAAAAAAGAAAAAGTAAAGTTTTTCACACAAAAACTCTAATTTTTTTATGATTTTCTATTGACAATCTAATTTATTTAGAGTATTATACAGACATAGGCAATGAAAACAAGGTAAATCGCGCATAGTGTATCTAATCTAATTAGACTACAATTTATCAAATATACGTGAAAGGAAGTAATTGCTATGGCGTATATGGCACTGGACAATGAATTGGCGAAGGAAATAAAGGCGTTCGTCGGGAAGGGCGAGGACGGGGAATCCCGCTTTATGGTGAATCAAACAGTGCGGAAGGCAGCGGAGGAACTGGAAAAAGCATCGCGATACGACGGCAGCCCGCTTGACGAATGTGCAAGGAAATACGGGAGGGCGGCTGCTGCCATCTGCATAGCGTCAACGCTGTGGAGGCGCAGGGAGCGGCTTGGAAGCTGGAACCTCGGATGGGCGATGGACGTGCTCGCCCAGTGGGGCTGGCGGGACATTGATGCTACGTGGCGCGGCTTAATCGGTGGCAACGCGCATCCAACGGCAATCTGCTGCTGGGCAAAGTCATTCATAGAATGCACAAGCGAAACGGCATAGGACAGGCTTCACGCCTTGCAGGGGCGGCTGGCAGGAATCAGCCGCCGCATGGAGGGCATGAACCCCGCTACAACGGCTCTACGGAGGGTAAACGACGAAGCAACAGGGCAGACAGAAAGGAATGATTGAATGGCGAAGAACAGGCAGAAGCAGCAGAAGGATGAGCGGCCAAAGAATTGCCGGAGGTGCGGGAATTACGAGAATCCGGCACTCCTTTCCAGCACTTGCCGGTGGTACGGCAGCTTGCAGGACGGCAGGGCGTTGCCTTGCCCGCACTGGGAGGAGAGGCGGCAGAAGTGGTGACTAAGGAGGAATATTTCCATGGCAAGGATATACACGAAATGCCGCAAGTGCGAGTACAAGGAATATCCATGCTTGGCGTTCCCGTGCAGAGACTGCAAGCGGGACGAGCAGATTCCGCTAACATGCAGGCATTGCCTCTATTTTGACCGTGGCGGAGAGGAAGATGCTCCATGCCATAGGAATAAACGCAATTTGAAACCATGCGACAAGTTCTTTTGGGATTAGTTTGAGGAGAAAAGGGCTGCCGAAGCAGTCCTTTTGCGGCGACAAATGCCCGGTATGCAAAAAGCCGTGGTGATTAAAGGCTGAAGCCGATGGGAGACTATTAGAGGAGGATGTCTAATGACACCGACAGAATACAACCTGAATGCAAAGCGCATGGATAAGGCAAGAGCCTTGATGAACGAAATCAATCGTGCGCAGGATGCGATTGATTGGCTCAACAAAGGACATTGTGCTTCTCTTAGCGTCCACGTTATCAACATAGACGAGTGCGGTTTTTCCTGCGACAAAAATTTAGAAAGCAGACGGAACAAAATCCTGAACCGCCTTATGATTACGGCACTGACCGAGTACAAGATAGAACTCGAGAAGGAATTCGCCGAGATTTGAGGCACAAGGGAGGAGATACAATGAACAGGAGCGAAAGGCTTGCCATTTTCCATGCATACTGCAATGAGGTAGAGGAGTACATCGGGAACGAGTATTCCTGCTTCGACTGCGGGCAGAACGAGCACCAGTACGCCAAGGACTCCTACGAGGAGCTGCTGAGGCAGCTCGGCCTTGGGTACGCTGTCGGCATGGTCGAGAAAAGGTTCCTCAAGGAGAGGACGGAGCCGCACGCGCTGGAAGTGTGCGAGCAGGGAAGACGAATCCGACGGATGGCTGAAGAGCTTGCCGATATGGAGGATACGAATTGCCCGAATGGATGGAAAAAATCTTTTCATGGATAGAGAACATCTGGGCACAATTCTGGAGGCGTATAAAAATATGAGCATGAAAAAGGAATCTGAGATAAACCGCGAAAATGCGAAGAAGCTTTCCGGGCTGATTTTGGAGAACCCAGAAATGCGCGTAATAGCGTGGATAGATCCCGAGGGAATCACCGACGAGTATGCGTGGTGGGCAGGAAACCTGAACAAGGTATGCATTGAGGAAATTGCATATTCCAAGACAAACGAAATGTACATCGTGAAGTCGGGCAATGATTACGATGAGTGCTATGGCTATTACGGGAACTATGCTGTCGATGATTGGGACGATAAAAAGCTGAAGCAGATGGCGGGCGAAATCCCATGGGAGCGCGTCATCGCCGTCAAGGTTAGTGCAACGTGATAAAGGAGGAACGACCATGAACTACATGGAGCAATTCGCCGAAATGCTCGGCGTGAAGATGAAAGAGGATTTCAAAATCGACGGAACCATATTCCATTGTACAAACGAAGGAATACATGCGAAGGATGGCTATGACTGGTACCCTGTGACAAGAGAAATCTATGAGGACTTGCTGACCGGCAAAGCGAAAATCGTCAAGCTGCCATGGAAGCCGAAGAAAGGCGAAGGGTATTGGTACTTTAGATATAACGGTAATACGAGTGAAATGGAATGGGGTGATGATTTCAACGACAAGATAAATTACGCAATAGGCAACTGCTACAGAACCGAGGAGGAAGCCTTAGCGGACAAAGAGAACCTGCTGGAACGCATCAAGAAGATTGCGGAGGCGAATGGGAGATGAACGAACCTATTATAAACCCGTGGATATTCTACATAGCGCAGGTATGCGGCGACATCAAGGACATATTAGCGGTATCCATGTGCGCCAGCATGGCTGCCTTGATTTTCCTTGTCACCAAGTGCTGCTTTGACGAAAAGCAGGAGCCAGTCAGGAAGATGCTTGTGCCGGCCTTCATCATCATGGCACTTTCCTGCTTCGGATTTATCTTCACGCCGTCGAAAGAAACCGCGATTCAGATGACGGCGGCATACTACGTCACGCCAGCGAATATCGAGGCAGTGCACGGGAATGCCGTCAGCTTCGTCGAGGAGCTTGCGAAAGCTATTGAGAAGGGAATAGCGGAGGGCAAGGATGGAAATGGAGGATTGCGGTAATGACGAAGTTCCGCACGGCTGACGAACTGCGCCGCATGAAAGCCATGACCATAGCGCGGCGCGATATGGGATTCATCAAGCCGAGGGCGGCACGTCGGCTGCTCGTCGGCTATGAGGAGCGCATCCGCGAGGCGGAGGAAAGGGAAATGGCGCGGCAGGTTCGCGCAGAGGGGAGGGGAAAGGCATGAGCAGGACATGGCGTTCCTCATTGGCATGGCAGCCGATGCTGACCGCTTCGACGGCTGTGGATGGGATTAGGAGGCAATGACAATGGAAGAACGCGAGTCGAGCAGGAAGTCATTGAAGCATGGAATAGGAGGGCGAATGAATGAACCACATGAAGCAAGTCGCCGATATGCTCGGCGTGGAATTGGGCGAGAAATTTAAGGTTAGCGACCATGGCGATTGCTTATATTCTCTCACTGACTGTGGTGTTAGCGGAGCGACGGCGAGTTTGCTCGTTAATATCCTGTGCGGAAAGTTTACAATCATCAAGCAGCCGTGGAAGCCGGAGAAAGGAAAAAGATATTGGGTTTTGTGCGGTAAGGATTGTGTGTTAATTGAAACGAGATGGGATGATACTTTCAAGGATAAGATGTATTATGCGATAGGCAACTGCTATAAGACGATGGAAGATGCTTTAGCGGACAAAGAAAACCTGATAGAGCGTATCAAGAAAATTGCAGAAGATAACGGGCGCAAGATTTCATGGACAGCTGACGAACTGCGTCGCATGAAGGAAATTTAATATTTACGGAAAGGATGTGAAATATTGTTTAAGAAAAATGAGTTTTATGCGATGCTGGCGCGTAGGGAAATGACGGTCAAAAGGTTGGCGGCAAGCATGAATCTCAATAAAGCGACGCTTTACCGTAAAATTAATGGAATGGCTGATTTCACAAGGGCAGAAATTGCCACTATTGCAAATGTACTCTCCCTTGATAAAGAAGATATATTTAATGTCTTCTTCAATCAAAATTACTAAAAAGATGGAAAGTGGGTGAATAAATGAAACTTAGTTTGAAAGCGGCAAGGGTAAATGCAAATTTGACGCAAAAGGAAGTAGCTGAAAGAATCGGTGTTAGTGTGGTCACATATATAAAAATGGAGAACGATGTTAACAGCATATCTATTGGAGATGCTAAGAGACTGGCAAAGATTCTCGGAGCAAGCTATAACGCTATTTTTTTTGATGAAGATGTCTAATTAAATTAGACATAAATTAAGAAAAATAGATTCCACCAAAAAAGGCAAGCGTGATAATGCAGTTTTCAACGGTACAAGGAAAGCGAGGGTTTTATGAACGAATTGCAGATTTTCAACAATCCCGAATTTGGCGAGATTCGGATGCTCACGGCTGACAGTGAGCCGTGGTTCGTAGGGAAGGACGTTGCGGCGGCATTAGGGTATAGCAACACGCGAGATGCAATGAATAAGCATGTCGATGATGAAGATAAGGGGGTAGCAAAATGCGACACCCTTGGCGGAGAGCAGGAAATGACCATCATCAACGAGAGCGGCCTGTACTCTCTCATCTTCAGCAGCAACCTCCCGACGGCGAAGGCATTCAAACGGTGGGTAACGCATGATGTACTGCCGTCCATCCGCAAGACGGGCGGCTATCGTTCTGGGCAAGCCGCTCCGTCCCGTACCCCGGCGGCAGATGCTCTTGATGATGCGATTGGCGTGAAAAGGGGAATCCTTGCGCTGATTACAGGCATCACCGACAGCATGGCAACCCTGCAAGCCATCGACATCGTGGAGCGGCAGCACAAGATTGACTTGAAGGAAATCCGGCTCTTAGTCCCGCCTGCGGAAAAGCCGGCGGAAATCGGCTTGCTGAATGCAACCAACATCAGGGACAAGGCACAGGAAAGGGGGTGCACCGGCATTTCAGCGCAAAGGGTAAACAAAATCCTTGAATCCCTGGGCTTGCAGGAAAAGACGGTCAAAGACTGGAGGCTCACGGAAAAGGGCAAGGAATACGGCGAGATGGTTCCATACAACAATCATGGGCACAGCGGCTATCAGGCAAAATGGAACATGAAAGCCGTGGATGCAGTAGTTGCGGAATTCAAGAAGCAGAGAAAGGATGCGGCGTAATGAAGATTTCCTATGAATTTTCTGTCATGGAGGCTATCAAGCTAATAGACAATGAGGATTATGATTCGATTCCCGATAACTTGAAAAGCATAATGCTTGATAATCCCTGCACGATTGCGATTGATGGCACGGGCGCAAACTTCCACGATGTAGCAGACATTGCTCTTTCCGTGGATGATAATGCGGAGAACCTCGAAGATATGGACTATGTCCGGATTGACCTTTACAAAGCAAGCGGCGAAGATGTCGGCTGCATCATCGCAGACTGGGAAGATACGGTGAGATTTTCAAGGGAAGACGGAAAGAACCTGATTCTTGTCAAGACATGGAGGGAGAATAATGAGCATAGAGACGGAAATCAGCAGGGCGGTCAATGACGCAATCAAGCCGCTGTGCGAGGAAGTACGGGAACTGAGGGCTTTCATTGAAAGCCTTCCCCCGCCCACGGTGGTAGAGCCGGATAAGGAGCAGTTGCTGCGAATCAAGGAAGCAAGCCAAATCCTCCGAGTTTCCCCTAGCACAACGCGGCGGCTGCTGGACAATGGGGAAATTCCGTGGGTACGGCAGGGCGCGGAGCGGCGCATCCGCTATTCACGGCTGATGAAGTACATCGACAGCAAGGAAGAAAAGACGGGAGGCTTCTATGACGAATTTTGAATGGCGCGTTGCAATGGCGCGGCGCAAGCAGGGCGGCGAAATGCTGCGCAAGGCTAGGAAAGGGCTGGCAGGGCTTGCAATCATCGGCGCGGCAATCCTCAGCATCGGCGCGGCAGACGTGCCGGAAAGCAATCAGAGGCTTGTCCAGACCGTCTACACGGTAAAGCAAGGCGACACCTTGCGCAGCATTGCAGAAATTTACCTTGAAAAGAACACGGGCGGGCGGCGGTACATCCTTGAATTCGAGGAGGGAATCAAGCAGCTCAATCCTTGGCTGCTGTCCACGCACGGGCAGATTGAGGCAGGGGAAGTCCTGCGAATCAATTATTGGGAAAAGACGGGAGGGGAAGGCGAATGACGCTGAAACAGCTTGCAAGGTACGTCGATGAAGCAAGGAAGATGCTGGGCGACAACATCGAACCGCTTGCCATCCGTGCTACCAATGATTTCGACCTCATTACCGTCCAGCTCCATAAGGATTATGAAGACCATTTCAACGCTTATAACTCCATCCTGCATGATGAGCTTGTGCAGGAATGGAAGGGCAATTTCGAAGGACGCAGGGTTATTGAGCACAGCAAAACCGTCGGTCACGTTTGTGCTTTCTATCTGACAGATGCAACAGAAAGAGGGGAGGATGCAAATGGCAAGCCCGAAAATCATCAAGGGGAAGATTGAGAACAAGGCGGTCAAGTGCGTTATCTACGGCAGTGAGGGAATTGGGAAAAGCACGTTTGCGGCGCAATTCCCGCGCCCCCTGTTCCTTGACACCGAGGGAAGTACCGGCATGCTCGACGTTGCAAGGTTCGAACGCCCAAAGGGATGGGACGATATCCGGGACGCTATCGACGCTGTAAGGAAGGGCGGCGCGTCCCTCTGCCGCACGTTCGTCATTGACACGGCAGACTGGATGGAGCGGCTTTGCGAGACCTTCGTCTGCGTGACGCACGACAAGACCAGCATCGAGGAATTCGGCTACGGCAAGGGCTATGTCATGGTGCGGGAGCAGTTTGGCAAGGCGCTGGATGAGCTGACCGCCATTGCAGAAAGCGGCGTGAACGTCATTCTCACGGCACATTCCGTCATTCGCAAGTTTGAATTGCCGAATGAGACCGGGGCGTTTGACCGCTACGAGCTGAAGATGGGCAGCAAGGCAGGAAACCAAGTCGCCGCTCTCTGCAAGGAATGGGCAGACCTCGTACTGTTCGCCAACTACAAGGAAAAAGTCGTCGAAGTCAACGGCAAGAAGAAAGTGCAGGGCGGCAGCAGGATGATGTTCACCCAGCACGCGCCGACATGGGACGCAAAGAACCGTTTCGGGCTGAAAGCGGAGCTGCCACTGGATTACAAGCATATTGCGCCGTTCGTATTGACCGATGATGCGGCACAGGAACAGCCGGAACCGCAGATGCCGTTTGACCAGAGCCGGGACGGCGTAGACCCGCGTATCCTTGAAAAGGCAGACGCGGCGAAGGTCACCTTGCAGGAAATCAGCGACTTCGCAAGGATGTCCGGCTGCTTCAGCAAGATGGTGGAGGCGAAGGACTTCCCAAAGGAATTTGTTGACAAGGTGCTTATGGAGAAATGGGAGCAGGTCGTTGCGTACATCAAGGAAAACGTGCGCCCTAAAGATGATGAAATCCCATTTTATTGATAACCAATTATTTCACTAGGAAAAGGAGAATGAAAAACCATGGGAGATTTCGGTAATTTTGACAGCACGGCAACGAATGCGGCAGTGAATACGGCAGCGGAAACAAAGGAAACGGCAGGCACGGAAACGATGGACTGGAACACGCCTATCTTCTTCGAGAAGCCGATGGACTTCATTACGTTGGAACCGGGCGTTTACGATTTCACGGTAGATGAATTCGAACGCGGGGAATACGCGGGAAACAAGGAGAAGAACCTGCCGCCTTGCCACGTCGCGAAATACAAGCTGGTCGTCGAGACAGAAAAGGGCAAGGCGGTCGTCAATGAATCGTTCTTCCTGAACAAGAAATCCATGTGGCGCGTTTCGGCGTTCCTGCAATGCATTGGATTCGCGAAGGAAGGGGAGACAAAGGCAGTGGAATGGGGGCAGGCAGTCGGGCTTTCGGGACGTGCGAGGATTGAGCCGCGGGAATACGACGGCAAGACTTTCAACAACGTCAAGAAATACATCCAGCCGGAGGGTTGACGCATGAAACTCAGACCTTATCAGGAAGCGGCTTGCACTGCGATTGAGCGGGAATGGGAGAAGGGAAACCACAAGACCCTGCTCGTCCTTCCCACCGGCTGCGGCAAGACCATCGTATTCGCGACGGTGGCGCGGCACTGCGTCGATAGCGGCAGGCGCGTCCTTATCCTTGCCCACCGGGGAGAGCTGCTGGAACAGGCGGCAAGCAAGCTGGAAAACGCCGTC